>SDBU01004633.1_pt1 | contig 16808 bp, 15 predicted proteins | sample 2277071 | NCBI WGS metagenome assembly SDBU01 (sample SAMN10397929, study PRJNA504765) | marine sediment metagenome | isolation source: marine sediment core GS08_GC12, 126 cmbsf | place: Arctic Ocean: Gakkel Ridge, Loki's castle | collected 2008 | reverse complement strand
GCCGGCTCGATGTCCAGCCAGGCGTGGTAACCCCCGCGATAGTGCCCAGCGACCATTCCCATCCATAATAATAGCGATATGGGTGGGTGCTTGATCAGGTGAAATTGAAGATTTTTTGCTCATAAAACCATGGTCAAACTTCGAGGATTTCTTTCTCCTTGCGTCCGCCGATGGCGTTGATCTCGTCTATAAAACGATCGGTTATTTTTTGGAGCTCTTCTTCACCACGTTTTTTCTCATCCTCCGAGAGCATCTTCTCTTTTTCAAATTCCTGCAGGTCTTTCATTTCATCACGGCGAACGTTGCGCACTGCGATGCGGCCTTCTTCGACCCGGTTGTGAACGATCTTGCTAAGTTCTTCTCGCCGTTCTTGAGTCAGGGGAGGCAGGTTGAGGCGAATCGTTTTGCCATCGTTGTTTGGGGTTAAACCCAGGTCTGAGGCTAGTATCGACCGTTCGATTGTTTTTAAACTTCCGGGATCGAAGGGTCGAATCAACAAAGTTCGTGGTTCCGGAACGCCAATGCTGGCCAGCTGGATCAGCGGCGTCGGAGTTCCATAATAGTCGATCGAAAGCCGTTCGATGAGAGCCGGGCTGGCGCGTCCAGTGCGTATACCGGCCAGGTCTTCTTCTAATGCTTGAATGGCCCCCTTCATCCGGGCATTGGCCTCGTTGTATAAGTCCTTGAGCATATCGGCCTCCAATAAACTTGCGTTATTTCAGCACGCAATCTATAGGATACCCGAAAATTGCACTAGAGGAAAGGGTAATATCAAGCCTCAGATATGCCGTTCACTAGAGTGCCGACTTTTTTTCCACACAGCGCATCACGCAGATCTTCCCGGCTCCATAGATTGAGCACCAGGATGGGCAAGTTGTTGTCCATGCAAAGTGAGATGGCTGTACTGTCCATCACTTCCAACCGGCGATTGATCGCTTCCATGTAAGTAAGGTGATCGAACAGCTTGGCATCTGGATTGATCTCCGGATCGCTATCGTAGACCCCATCCACCCTAGTGGCTTTAATCAGTACATCGGCACCAATTTCCATAGCACGTAAAGCAGCGGCGGTATCGGTGGAGAAGTATGGGTTGCCCGTCCCACCTCCAAGGATCACGACCCGGTCCTTCTCCAGGTGGCGAATCGCGCGGCGGCGGATATATGGTTCTGCCACAGATGGCATTTCAATCGCCGATTGGACACGGGTGACGATGCCGATCCTTTCCAAAGCATCCATCAACGCCAGGGCATTCATCACCGTCGCCAACATGCCCATATAATCAGCAGTAGCCCGGTCCATACCGTGCTCTAGGCCGCGGCGTCCACGCCACAAGTTACCAGCCCCAATTACCATGGCAACATCCACCCCAGTCTCTTTTACTTCCGCGATCCTGTGGGCGATATCATCAGCCTGGTGAGGGTCAACACCAAAACCTTGCGGCCCCGACAATGCCTCACCACTCAATTTGAGCAATATCCGCTGGAATTTCAGTTTATTCACCATGGTTGATTCTCCTTAGAGAATAAAAAGTCCAACCAATTGGTTGGACTTTTTTGATGTTCAACTAGCAGTGCTTTCGCCCAATTCCCAACGCTCGAAGCGCCGGATGAGGATGTTTTCACCAATTGCAGCAATGTTTTGAAGCAGCAGCTGTTCAATGGTGAGATTATCGTCTCGGATATATTCCTGATTAAGAAGGGAATCCTCTTTAATATATTTTTTGATCCGCCCTTCAGCGATTCGTTCAGCAATATTCTCCGGTTTACCCTCCTTGAGCGCCTGCTCGCGAGCGAGATTCAGTTTGAGCTCGAGGGTCTCTTCTGGAATATCTTCAGCGCGGATAAAACTGGGAGCCGAGGCGGCGATCTGGAGGGCAATTTCGTGGGCAAAATACCGAAATTTTTCCGACCGGGAAACAAAGTCGGTTTCGCAATTTATTTCCACCATGACTCCAACACGTCCATCTCCATGGGAGTAGAGCTCCACGATTCCCTCAGAGGCCACACGATCGGCGCGCTTGGTAGCTATCGCAAGACCTTTGGCACGTAATTTTTCTAGTGCTAAATCGTAATCCCCATTTGCGTCTTCAAGAGCCTTACGGCAATCAAGAATTCCCACCCCAGTTTGCTCACGAAGAGCCTTGATTTGATCTACTGAGATTGTCATTATTCGGTCTCACCTTCTACTTTGCTGTTTTCTTGTTCTTGATCACCTTCAGGTTCAGTGCTTTCAACATCAACCTCAGCTTCTACCTCTTCCTCTGCAACAATCTCTTCTTCAACTACGATCTCATCTTCGACCACAGCCTCAAGCAGTTCTTCAGCCTCAGCGTCAGCTTCTACTGTCTCAGCGTCAGCTTCTGTTGTCTCAGCGTCAGCTTCTGCTGTCGCATCTACCTCTGCCACAACTTCATCACCTACGCTATCACTTTCGGCCTCCATTTGTCTGGAAGGCAGTTTCGCCAAAGTGGCTTCGCCAAGCAGCTCTTCATCTGAAAGCTCAGGCTCCTCGGAGATTGCTACGGCCGCTTCTTCCGGCATGGCTTCGATCTCTTCTTCCTTCCGCATGGCTTTCCCTTCCATTACCGCATCAGCCATCTTTCCAACGAGAAGTTTGATCGACCGGATGGCATCATCATTGGAAGGAATGACGTGGTCAATTGTGTTCGGGTCGCAGTTGGTATCAACCATCGCGATCACCGGGATTTGCAACAAGTTCGCTTCGTGGATGGCAGTTGCCTCGCGATAGACATCGACCACGAAGACCATGGTCGGCAAACCGGTCATCTTGCGAATACCACCCAGGAAATAATCTAAGCGATCCATTTTGCGCTGTAAGATCAGGGCTTCTTTCTTGGTGATGCGGGCGAACTCTCCCTGGTCGCGCATCCGTTCAAGACGATCAAGCTCATTAACTCGCTCCCGGATGGTGCGCCAATTGGTGAGCATGCCTCCCAGCCAGCGATTAGTGACATAGGGCATATCAATCCGTTCAGCCTCATCCCTGATGGTGTCCTGCGCCTGGCGTTTCGTGCCAACAAAAAGCACCGTGCCGCCATCGGCTACGGTGTCTCTCACCAGGTTGTATCCCTTGTCTAATGCTTTAACAGTTTTCTGCAGGTCGATGATGTGGATTCCATTGCGCTCGGTGAAGATATAGGGCTTCATCGCGGGATTCCATTTATGGGTCCTATGACCGAAGTGCACCCCGCTTTCTAAGAGCGCTTTCATCGAAACAATAGCCATTTTAAACTCCTTTTGTTTAGCCTCCGCCTCTATCATCCTTTCCCGGCACCGGCGAGCGGCACACCCGGTCAAGTCAAGAGGCGTGTGTGATGTGATCAACCCCGTTGGGGGCGTAAGATCTCCCGCCTTAGGGCGGGAGCGTGGCGAGTATATCATAGAGGTCCAGATTCGTCTAGACGACCGCTATGTTTAAAATGGTTCTTCAATCTTCAGAGACGATCTCCCCCAGGTAACCCATCTCTGTCAGGGCCGCCAACACCTTCTCCCGCGCCCCGGGTTTGACGATCACTGTGGTTGGTCCCAATGGATCTCCCAGGAAGCGAGCTGCTCGCGAGGCGCGCAACTCCTGTAGGATTTCCGGAGAACTTAGGCGCAATACGAAGACCTGCTCCATACGGGCCTGTCTGCCGTGTTCGTCCCACCGTTCAAGTGCTGTAACCAGATTTGGGGGAACCTGTTCAGTGTGATTGCGCAGTAAGCTCAGCAAATGACTGGTGAGTAATCCGCTCTTGCTGGCGCGTCTCAATGATGGCGGCGTGATCCGGTAGTTGTAAATCTCCCGATCGAGCTCATCCCATTCACTGAATCTGGCAATTTGGTAGCGCACTGAGCGCGGCACGCGTGTTGACAGCATTAACCTGGCATCTGAGCGGACCACAATTTTTTGATCCTCAAGCGGCAAATCCTGCGGAACTTCTCCTTGCAGAAGCGTGTCTGACCACCTGGAAAAACGAAAAGCAGTCAGCGGTTTACCCTCACCTTGGGCTGCCAGATCAAGAATCCCAAGCCAATGTAAAGGACCCGTGATCAAGAAGCGGATCAATTCACCATCGACTTGATCCCAATTTTCAAAACCACGCAGGTATTCTCCATGGTCAGCATGCCGAATGAACCATGAATCATAATCCCCGGCGGGACGCTGAAAATCAGGGAATTGCTGGCGGATAGCGTTGATAAATGATTCTATGTTCCACCAGGTACCCTTGGGAATATTCGCCAAGAATTTGAAGATCGCCTCTCGAGCAAGCAGGGGATCGTTGCTCCATTCACCTTCCAGGATCAACTGTGGTAATAGGGTTAATTCATTCAGCTGCTTGCTGTTCTGCCAATTGTTCGCTAACTGAGCCAAAGCCTGCCCACGCTCTGCTTCGAGGAACAATCGAGTTGGTTCAGGTATCGGTATGCCATCTGCATCCAGCAAGGCAGATGCAGACAAGAGAGCCTTCAATGACCGCGGCGTAAGAGGGTAAGGCTCTGGGTAGTCACTCAAAGGGATTTGATCTTCAAGCAATCCCATCCGCAGGGCGGCCAACATCGTGCAGGCATTCTCCAGGATTCGATCGGAAGCTAGAATTGTGAATGCTCGTTCTGCCGGGGATGCAGCCCGCCCAAAACTCTGCGCTAAAATCACTTGAGTGGCATCCAGCAGAGGCATCAAGTCATCGGGAATATAAGCAAACTCTTCTGGTCCGCTGGGCGAGTCAAAAAATGCGCGGCCTATCAGGGCGCGATAGAACAATATTTCTGCTGTTGAAATGGGGTCCAGATATGGGCGAGCGCGATCTCTGCGACCGGCTCCCATCTCACGTATCTCTCCATAATTACGGGCAAAAAATGACCAGGTCATGCGGCCATCTCTGCGCACTAAATCAGCTAAAGCAGTTTGTGCTTCAGCTGGTAAAGATTGAACCATTTCTTCAGTCAGCTGAGAGTCGAGCAGGATGGGCAGCAGAATTTCTATGCCCTGGCTGAACTCGGCGGACGCGAATTCGATTCCCCACAATTGAGCGACAATTTGTAAATATCCGAGGTCATATCTACCCAGGCTCTGAGCGAGGTCAGGCATAATTTCGCTTCACAAGGAGTTAAATAATCACTTCCAAAGCAGAGGGCAGGACCTTTACGGAAAGCTCGCGCACATCAGTGCCAAAACCAGCAAAGATCTCACCATCTGTGTGGATCACGAGTGGTCGATCAGATGTAATTTTAAGTTCCTTGAATTTATTGAGTCGCACCTGAGAGAAGCGCCCGTGGGTTCCATTCATGACTTCTGGAATCAGGCGGAACATCATCAGCCGGGAGACATTTTTAATGGCCGCGTAATCCAACCATCCATCGTCAACCTGAGCGCCAGGAGCTACATGAAAACCACCACCCTCGCGGGGGCCATTGCAGAGGACGACCAAGAGGTTCTTTTCCTGCCAGGTTTCCTGATCGGATTCGAAATGGATTAGGGCAGGATCATGATTCAGCATGATGGTTTGGATAGTGGCGATCAAGTAAACCAAGAAACCGCTCAGTACGGGCACATTACGAGAATGGATGGTTGCTTTGGCATCGAAACCTATGCCCAATGTATTGTCCCAATATTCCTTGCGTGATCCAGTTTCGACTTGGGCGATGTCAATAAATTTAGGTTCTCCAGTGAAGACCTGGCGCATCGCCTTAGCTGGTTGAGTTTGAATGCCAACATTGCTGGCGAAATCATTTCCTGTGCCCACCGGCACGATGCCCAAGCGCGGCCTGCGTTCCGCGGGCACCTGCATGAGGCCATTGATCACCTCGTGGGTAGTCCCATCTCCTCCCACAGAAATCACCAGCTCATAACCATCTTCCGCCGCCTGACGAGCTAGTTCTGTGGCATGGGTCGGGTAAACCGTACCCGTCCAATCCGCTCCACCGAACTCCTCAACAACAGAACGTAAATCTGATCCCCATCGCCAAGCGCGCCCTAAATCTGCATAGGGATTTATAATCAATTTTGTATTGTGCATATCTTTTACGGATACTTGCGCTGAATTTCTGAGGTGGGCAACACAATCTGACCTTCCAGGGAATCTCCTAGAAGCGAGACCTGATCTGGTTGAGTTCCTGCCACCCAGGCAGTGTAGGCAGCAACAAGCGCATCGAGTTCTTCCACCTGGTAGAGATCCTCGACGGGCAAGACTCCATTAAGCAATCGATGGCGAGTGATCTCTTCAAAAATATACATCGGGTCAGGAATGTTTAGATCGTACTTATAAAGGATCAGCTGGCGCTGGATGCGGCCCTCTAAAGAGTGTTTGTGTAGCGGCAAGTGTTCGAGCAAGACCGAAAAGCAAGCATGTGGGTACACTTCCAGGTACTGGTGAGCACTGTCCTTCTGGGGGTAAGCAAGATAATTCAGGCTCTTCAGCCTCTGGTAGAGAATGAAACCCTGCTGCATCCACCTCGGACAGGTCTCTGCCTGAGCAGAAGTTTGCGGCATATAAATGTTATGCTGCCGCAGCTGGTATTCAACTACCCGGAAATTCCTCCAGCGGCCTGGTCTGGGGGGGGGAGAAAGGCGGTCTCGCACTTCAGCTCGATCCATAAAGCCTTGATTGGGGCTGCGTGGGGCGCTCACTGCAACGATTGCTGAGCGTTGACCAGCCACAAATGCCAGCACTTCATCCATGTCTCCTTGCCCGATCGCCAGTAAGTTGCGATCTTGATCCAAGGCTGCATAAGTGAAAGGCCGGTCACCAGCTGTGGGATCTATTCCGAGGTAAGTCGTATTGCTATAAAACATCCTGCCTGAGTATTAATTGAAAGAGATAATTGCTTTGAATAGAGTTTAGCGCAAAAGTTTATAAGATGCAATAAGCAAATCAGGAAGTCTGTCATCCTTAGATCACGTAACCTATCTTTGACTTGTCAGAATGCCTGGACTATACTTAATATCGAAATCCCAAAAAACTTTACAGAAGGAGATGGTGCTTATGACCGAATCAACTTTCAAGTTAACTTATGCAACTATGTTCAACCCACCCGAAGAGCTGCACACACGTTTTGAACAGGTGTTAGCTGATCTCAAAGCCAATTTGGGGCAAGAACACGGCATGATCATTGATGGTGAAGAGCGATTTACAGAGGAGAAATTCGAAGATCGTTCCCCGGCAAATACCGACCTGGTATTAGGTGTTTTTCAGAAGGGTAGCGCTCAAGATGCCAATGACGCAATTGCTGCCGCCCGCAAAGCATTTCCCCAGTGGAGTGGGACGAAATGGCAAGAGCGGGTCAGTTTACTGCGTAAAGCGGCCGATCTCATGGATCAGAGGACTTTCGAAATTGGAGCGGTAATGGCTATGGAAGTAGGCAAGAACCGCATGGAATCATTGGGTGATATTGCCGAAACAGCCGACTTAATCCGCTATTCCTGCCACCAAATGGAGAAGAACGAGGGTTATATTGTCGAGATGGGTCGTGATCCACTGGTTGGATATACTGCCACCAATACATCTGTGTTGCGTCCATACGGTGTGTGGCTGGTGATCAGCCCATTTAACTTCCCAGCCGCGCTGACCGGAGGTCCTTCTGGGGCTGCTCTGGTAGCCGGGAACACGATCGTGATCAAACCAGCCACCGATACACCATTCGTTGTCCGCCTGCTGGCTGAGTGCTTCCGCGATGCGGGACTGCCCGAGGGTGTCTTTAATTTCGTGACCGGTCCTGGCAGCACACTGGGCCAGGCATTGATCGATAATCCAGATGTTGATGGCGTGACTTTCACCGGCTCCTTTGATGTCGGGATGGGTATTTTCCGCGACTTCGCCAAGGGAAATTATGTGCGCCCAACTATCTTGGAATTGGGCGGTAAAAACCCGACCATCGTCTCCCGCAATGCGGATGTCGAACGGGCTGCCATCGGTATCGTTCGCTCAGCTTTTGGTTTGCAGGGCCAGAAATGCTCCGCGTGTTCGCGGGTGATTGTCGAAGAACCGCTTTACGACACTCTAGTTGAGCGGGTCATTGAGTTGACCAATAAACTCGTGGTTGGTGATCCAACGGATCGTGAAGTCTATTTGGGGCCGGTGATCAACCGCAGCTCCTACCAGGATTACCAGGACTACACCGAGGAACTCTCCCAGGCAGGCAGGTTCTTGACTGGAGGAAAGATATTGACTGAAGGTGAATATGCCAAAGGCTACTTCTGCTCGCCCACTTTGGTTGCTGATGTTCCCCTCGATCACCGTCTATGGAAGCACGAAATGTTCCTGCCCATCACCACAATTGCCAAGGTTTCCAACCTGGATGAAGCCATGAAACTAGCAAATGATGTCAACTACGGTTTGACAGCTGGCTTTTACGGTTCAGCCGAAGAGGCCAAGTGGTTCTTCGAGAACACACAGGCGGGTGTAAATTACGCCAACCGACCGCATGGCGCCACCACGGGTGCCTGGCCTGGATTCCAGCCTTTTGGCGGGTGGAAAGGCTCCGGATCATCCGGTAAAAACGCAGGTGGTCACTACTATCTGCCGCTCTATATGCATGAACAGATTCATACTAGCGTCGAGTGAGCCGATCTCGAGGGACATTGAATTATTGATGAGATTGGACAGGGATAAGGGAGAGCCACTGCCCTATTCCCTACTCCATTTACCTTTCTGATCACAACCTAATTAGGCTATGAAAAAAGTAGTTTCTCTCTCCGCTGCTATCCAGGAAAATATTAATTCTGGTGACACCGTGTATGCAGCTGGTTTCACCCACTTGATCCCCTTTGCTGCTGGGCATGAGATCATCCGCCAGGGATTGACAGATCTGGTGTTAGCTCGTGCCACTCCCGATCTAATCTACGACCAGCTTGTGGCGGCGGGCTGTGCCCGGAAGGTGATTTTCTCTTATATGGGCAATCCAGGGGTGGGTTCCTTGCGCATTGTGAGGGGGGAGATCGAGGCTGGCAATTTAGAATGGGAGGAATATTCCCACTTCAGCATGATCACACGATTGCAAGCTGGAGCAGCCGGTTTACCTTTTATGCCTATGAATCCCACGGCGGCCGGCGACCTGGAGCGAGCCAACCCGCAATACCGCACGGTAAAAGATCCATATTCCGATCAAGAAGTGATCACGGTACCGGCTCTTAATCCGGACGTGGCGATCATACACGTTCAAAGAGCTGACTCTGATGGCAACGCGCAGATATGGGGCATCATTGGTGAACAAAAAGAAGCTGCTTTTGCTGCTAAACGGGTGATCCTGACCGCAGAGGAGATCGTCAGTGAGGATGTGATCCGCTCCGATCCCAACCGCACTTTGATCCCTGGTTTCATCGTCGATGCGGTCTGCCATGTGCCCTACGCAGCCCATCCTTCTTACACACAGGGTTACTATGACCGGGATAATGCATTTTATCTGGAGTGGGATGCAGTCAGCCGAGAGAAAAATTCCGTGCGCGCGTACCTTGACCAATGGGTATTTGGTGTTAAGGATCGCTCGGAATATTGGAGCAAATTAGGACCTGAAGTACATGCCCGGCTGCAGGTCGCCAGCCGTCCCAGCGCAACGGTCAACTATGGCCAATACTAATCCGCGAATTACACGAATTTCGCCAATAATGCAAAGATTTATGATGGATTGCTTCCATTCGGTTCGAAATGACTGACCTAATTTTGAAGGATGAGGTTTTTGCCATAGTGGGAGCTGCAATGGAAGTGCACAATGTTCTTGGCTGTGGCTTTTTAGAACCAGTTTATCAAGAGGCACTGGAAATTGAACTCAGTAAGAGGAAAATACCTTACACTCCACAAAAGCAATTGCCCATATATTATAAAGGTCATCGGCTCAAAAGAGCTTATGTGCCAGATTACACAGCATTTGAGAAGATCGTGATCGAGATCAAGGCAATTAGCACACTTTCTTCATTGGAAGAATCTCAGCTTCTAAATTACCTAAAAGCTTCAAATCTTAAAGTTGGCTTGCTGATCAATTTCGGTGCTAATAGCCTGCAATGGAAACGAATGGTACGATCAAAGCCAGAAAAAATTCGCGAAATTAGCGGACAAAAATAACATGAGCTTAGAGGAAACATATACTTCTGCTGAATTGATGACGATTAATGCCGCCCGTTTGCTGCGGGATGAGGATGTGGTTTTCGTTGGGGTTGGTCTGCCCAACCTGGCCTGTAATTTGGCCAGGCATACACACGCACCGAACCTGGTGATGATTTACGAGGCAGGAGTAATCGGTGCCCAACCGGCGCGTCTGCCCCTCTCCATTGGCGACCCAACGCTGGTCAGTGGTGCGCTCTCGGTATGCAGCATGTACGAGATCTTCACCTTGTATTTACAGCGCGGCAATATCGATGTTGGTTTCCTGGGTGGCGCTCAAATCGACCGCTTTGGCAACATCAATGCCACGGTGATTGGGGATTACAATCAACCCAAAGTCCGCTTGCCCGGTTCAGGAGGTTCAATGGAAATCGCGGCCTGGGCCAATCGCTGCTACATCATGACTCCGCACCAGAAACGACGTTTTCCAGAGCGGGTGGATTTCCGCACCTCGGCTGGCTTCCTCAACGGCCGTGCGGAACGTGATGCTGCCAAGCTGCGCGGCCAGGGCCCTCAAACTGTTGTCACAAACCTGGGCTTGCTCGAGCCGGATGACCATGGAGAATTGATCCTGACAGCCCTACACCCAAACATAGAGGCCGAGCAAGTGCGTGACAACACGGGTTGGGACCTCAAAGTCGCTCCCCAGCTGCAGATCACCCAACCTCCGAGCACTGAGGAACTGAACATCTTACGGGAGGAGCTCGATCCGGATGGAATTTATCTCAAGTGAGGTCGAGGCGATCAAATCCGATCCGCTCAACTAAAACTCATGGAACAGCCAACCCCACAAACACGCTCCTGGCTCCAAAGACTCTTTGTTTCGTCTGAGAAATCTCGTCTACGCGCTGGCTGGCGTCTGCTTGGCCAGTCCTTGTTTCTGGTGCTCACCATTGGCATTCTTGGCGCACTGGGCAATGGGTATCTGGGCACCCGGGAAGATATTTCCTTCGCGGGTTTGCTCCTGATCACTACGCTGATCGCCAGCCTGGCGATCACAATCTCGGTCTTCATCGCCCGGCGCTTTTTGGATCGCCGGACTTTCACCAGCCTGGGCTTGCAGGGAAACAGGCAGGCCATCTATGACCTGCTGTTTGGGGTTGCCCTCACCGGATTGATGATGGGGCTGATTTACCTCCTTTTATGGGCTGTCGGCTGGCTGCAGGTGGAGTCGCTGGCCTGGCAGGTGGAGAGCTGGGGAAATCTCAGCGCCTCGATCCTGACCATGGTGGCATTGTTCGCCCTGATCGGCTGGCAAGAAGAACTGCTCAGCCGTGGTTACTGGCTGCAAAACCTCAGTGATGGTCTTAACCAATCCTTGGGAGTTCTGCTTTCCTCGGCCTTCTTCGCCTTGGCCCATGCTTTCAATCCAAACCGATCCTGGCTCGCTTTCCTGGGATTATTCTTATCAGGTTTATTTCTAGCTTATGGCTATCTGCGTACGAAACAGCTGTGGCTGCCGATCGGTCTGCACCTCGGCTGGAATTTCTTCGAGGGGACCGTGTTCGGCTTCCCAGTCAGCGGGCAGTACTTCTACCAGCTAGTTCGTCAAACCGTCAGCGGACCGGATATCATCACCGGGGGTGCTTTTGGACCCGAAGCTGGTTTAATCCTGCTGCCCGTTTTGTTATTGGGAACCGCAGGGGTCTTCTGGTATACACGCAGCCGAAACCCGTCGCAAGGTGAGAGTTCTGAAAACCTCTGAAGTGCATCCAATTGCCCATGTTCTCTCCCTAACCCAATCCCTTTGAAACACATATGAACTTCATCTTATTAGGCTTCATCCCAATCGCGTTGATCCTGGTCTTGATGGTTGGTTTCCGCTGGGGCGCAGCCCGTTCCGGCGGTGTGGGTTATCTCAGCGCGATGGCAATCGCGATCCTTTTTTTTGGCGCCGGAGCAAATTTATTAGCTTACTCCCATGCCAAAGCATTGCTACTCACCATAGATGTTCTGTTCGTCATCTGGGCTGCCTTTCTGCTTTACCGCGTGGCAGATGAGGCTGGCGCCATTGAAACCATTGGGCAATCCCTGCCCCATCTGACGGCGGACAAAGGGATGCAGGCACTGATCATTGGCTGGGTGTTCGCCTCCTTCTTGCAAGGTGTCGGTGGTTTCGGGGTGCCGGTGGCAGTGATCGCCCCGATCCTGGTGGGACTGGGTTTCACCCCTTTGCAAGCGGTAGTGATCCCCTCTCTGGGGCACGGCTGGGCGGTTACATTCGGTTCGCTGGGCTCCTCCTTTATCGCTCTCATGGCTGCCACCGGTCTTCCAGCGGAGGTGCTTGCGCCGCCGGCCGCTTTGTTCCTCTCCCTTGCTGGCCCAGTGACCGGGTTTTTCGTCGCCCACGCCGCGGACGGATGGCGTGCCATGCGACGCTTAGCGGTACCGATATTGATTCTGGGTTTCTCGATGAGCCTGACCCAATTCATTGTGGCCACCTCTGGGTTGTGGAATATTGGCGCCTTCAGTGCAGGGATGGTCGGGCTGGTTGTCTCCATTCCCCTTGCGCGCCGATTTCGTGGTCAACAGGTCGATAACGGCTCTCTCGACCGGCGGGCCCTGTTGATCGCTGTATCCGGTTATGTCGCCCTGATCGCGGTCACCCTCGGCGTTCAATTAATCCTCCCTGTCAAAGCCTTTCTAGGTCAGGTTTTTTTTCAAGTGGATTTCCCAGAAGTGGAGACCTTGTTGGGCTATGTAACACCAGCTGGGCCCGGCCGCAAAATTGCACCTTTTCGCCACGCAGGCGCCATCCTGACCGTATCCTCGATGATTGCCTTTCTGATCTATCGCTGGGCAGGTCTTTATCAGAAAAGCGCTCCTAAAAGAATTGTCTCTGGAATGGTGAAGCGGGTAATGTCCTCCAGCGTGAGCATCGCCTCGATGGTCGCCATGGCGGTGATCATGCAAAATTCCGGCATGACCGACACATTAGCCCGAGGCCTGGCTGACAGCATGGGTTGGGCGTATCCCATCATCGCGCCCTGGATTGGTGCCTTAGGCGCGTTCATGACCGGTAGCAACACCAATTCGAATGTTGTATTTGGCGCACTGCAGCTGCGCACCGCACAGCTGCTCGGCTATAGCGCGGCGATTATCCTGGGAGCGCAGACTGCCGGAGCGGCTTTGGCCTCGATCTTGGCGCCCACCAAAATCGTGGTTGGGGCCAGCACGGCTGGTATGGCTGGACGAGAGGGTGATATTTTGCGTAAGCTTCTAGCATACACAGCAGTTCTCTTGATATTTATCAGCATTCTCGCTATGCTCAGCATCTGGTTAGATCTGTGGTGAAGCTGCGGATGGAGAGTTGAGGACATATGGAAAACTTAAAGCGCGATCTGCGCGATAACAAGTTCAAGCTGCATTTGACTGCTTTACTTCTAATGCTTATCCCGCCGCCAGCGATGTACTTCGCGGCCGAAAACGGTGCAACAGGATGGATCTGGTTCCTGATCGGGATCGTTATCCTTGGCAATCTGATCGTGGTCATCGTCCCATAACTTATGGATCTCGCTAATTTAGTTTCTGCATACACAGCGATATATGGCGACAAACCAATTAAATTTTTTCGCGCTCCAGGACGCGTCAACCTGCTTGGCGAGCATATTGATTACAACGAGGGACCGGTCCTGCCCGCGGCGATAGACCGGGCGGTCTATATGGCAGCCAGCGCGAACACATCCGGCATGATGCAGCTCTTCGCCCGCGATCTTGGAGAAGAGGTTTCTATCAGCCTCGAGAGACTGGGTGAGAAGCAAGACCTGGCTGGAAATCCGCTCCCCGGATGGGCACTTTACCCGGCTGGCGTGGCCTGGGCATTGAAAAAGGCTGGCATGCGTACAGAGGGATTAAAAGCTGTCTACTTATCAGATGTACCGATCAGTGCTGGGTTGAGCTCCTCCGCGGCCGTGGAAATGGTTTTCGCCGTCGCCTGGCAGGCATTTGGCGGCTGGCCAGCCGATAAAATGACATTAGCTCGCCTCTGCCAGCAAGCTGAGAACGAGTATGTCGGCGTAGCAAGTGGTTTGATGGACCAATTCGCCAGCGCTCATGGGGTTGCGGGTCATGCCCTGTACTTTGACACGCGCAGCTTGGACTGGCATGCCGTCCCTCTTCCGCCGGGAACAGTCTTGGTGGTCGCTGATTCAGGAGTCCGCCGCAACCTGACAGGCTCAGCCTACAACGAACGCCGGGCGGCCTGCGAAGAGGCAGTCGCAATTCTGCGTCAGGATCTCCCCCAGATCCAATCGCTGCGCGATGTCAGTCTGGCTGATTTTGATCGATATCGCCATAACCTTCCTCGCACGGTGGCTATGCGCGCCGAGCATGTGGTCACCGAGATCAAGCGCGTTATTTCTGCCGTGAATGCGTTAGAAACCGGTGATCGAGAGTCCTTCGGTTCGCTGATGTATGCAGGACATGCCAGTCTGCGCGATCTTTACCAGGTCAGCACGCCAGAACTGGATGCCTTGGTTGAAATCGCCAGCCAGATACCCGGCTGTATCGGTGCCCGGCTGACTGGCGCCGGTTTTGGGGGCTGTACGATCAACCTTGTTGAAGAAACCCGGTCTCAAGTCTTCATAAAAAGTCTCAAGGAGGGCTATCTGAAAGCGACGAGCAATGAGACTCAGGTTTATCTGTGTCAGGCAAGCCAGGGAGCTGGCCAGATCAGCCTATAGCGTTTATCCCAATATTTAATTCCCCGTAACTACTCAGCCATGTCACTGCGAGGGGCACAAACTGCCCCGAAGCAGTCTCCCGGTTTTTTACGAAAATGCCTTTTTGGATATTGCCCCGGTCCCCTCCCGATGGTCCAGGATCGAGATCTGGCCCCGTCCCTGGGCCGACGGACCGGGGGTCTTCCCGAGACAGGCCTCGTCGCAAAAAACCTTCCTTTGCAATGACAGGTTATGTGAATAACTCTGCAAACAAGTCGTTCCACTTAGGATTCATGCTGTTAATCAAGTCAAACTTCTTCTGGCGTGAGCCTGCCTTGATTTGTTTTTCGCAGGCAATAGCTGCATTGATATCATTGGTTATTTCAAAATACACAAGATTCTTAATGCGGACAGGGTTGACTAAGTTGGGGGTCTTCAACTGGTTTAAAATTTTGCGACGGTGACTCCATCACCCCCCTCACTTGCCTCACCCGGCTGATGCGCGCGGATGTGAGGGTGTACGGCCAAGGCTTCCCGCACAGCCTGTCGCAATTTTCCGGTGCCCTTGCCATGGATGATGCGCACAAAAGGGAGGCCAGCCAGGTAGGCGGCATCCAGATAGCGTTCTAACTGGTCAAGTGCATCGTCAGCTCTTTGACCGCGCAAGTCGAGCTCAATGCCCGGCGAAGGAGTGTTGAAACTGGCGTGTACACTCTCAGCTCCCTGGATCTCCTGCACTGGTTCCCGGCGAACTTTGTCCGGGTCAGCATCAGCATCTTTTCCCACAGCCTCAACTTCGGATAGTCGCGTCCGTACACGTAAATTTCCCACCTGAACTTCCAATTCGTTTTCACCAAGCGAAGTCACCACCCCTTTGGTGTTGAGCGAGCGCAGCCTTACTTTATCCCCCAGGCGAATAGGTCGATCCAGGACGACATCTTCATCTTCGAGAGGCAGGCGCTCAACTGGTTCCTCATATTCCTGCTCTAAATCGGCAACCCGTTTTTCGACTGCATCTAAGGCGTCCAGCGGTTGGCGAGCTCTTGCCAGCGCACCACGCAGCGCGGCCAATTCCTGCTCCAAATCCGCAACCTTGGCTTTGGCCTCCTGGCGAGCAAGGTCAAGGATCTCCCGTCGTTCGTCTTCGATCTGCTCCAGACGTCCAACCAGATCAGAGCGCAGATTTTCAATTTCCTGGCGCGCCAGCTCAGCCGCAGTCCTTGCCTGGCGAGCGAGGTCTCGTTGGCGATGGATCTCCTCCAGTAAATCCTCAGCGCGCAAATCTGCCGGGTTGATTTCAGCACGCGCACCATTGACGATCGACTCCGGCATACCCAAACGCTCCGCGATCGCTAAAGCATTCGATCTCCCTGGCAAACCAATCGTCAGGTGATAGGTAGGCTGCAGAGACTCAAGATCAAATTCGACACTGGCATTGGTCACTCCTGGGGTGTCGTGGGCGAAGGCTTTCAACTCTGGGTGATGGGTTGTGACCAAAGTGGTGATTCCCCGTTCAAGCAGGTGAGTTAACAGGGCGCGCGCCAGCGCGGCCCCTTCCTGTGGATCTGTTCCAGCTCCCAGCTCATCCAGGATCACCAGCGAACGCCGGTCTGCTTGACCCAGAAGGCGGATGATATTGGTGATGTGTCCCGAAAAAGTTGACAGGGATTGTTCTATAGATTGCTCATCCCCGATATCAGCAAAGATCTTCTCGAAGACGCTGATCTCCGAGCCTGATCCAGCAGGGATGTGCAAACCGGATTGTGCCATCAAAGCTAACAGCCCCACGGTTTTTAAGGTGACTGTCTTGCCGCCTGTGTTGGGTCCGGTGATGACGATAGCAAATGTATCAGGATCAAGATCCACGTCCACCGGTACGACCGTCTTTGGGTCGAGTAAGGGATGGCGCGCGCCATAAAGCCGAATGACGCTGCCCGGGTGGAGGACGCCTGCGGAGATAGCATGTCCCTTCTTAGGAAATGGGAGCAGGGTTGGTTCAAGGGCATCGATTTCTTCGGCGTATTTCGCTTTTGCCAGGACAAGGTCTATCT
>SDBU01004632.1_pt1 | contig 16812 bp, 15 predicted proteins | sample 2277071 | NCBI WGS metagenome assembly SDBU01 (sample SAMN10397929, study PRJNA504765) | marine sediment metagenome | isolation source: marine sediment core GS08_GC12, 126 cmbsf | place: Arctic Ocean: Gakkel Ridge, Loki's castle | collected 2008 | reverse complement strand
TATGGAAGCTTGGTGGAGTACACTTACTAGTATACAAAAAGTTTTCTGGGTAACAGCCGTCTTTTCATCGATGTTTTTCTTGTTACAAACTATCGTCACATTATTTGGAATGGGTGATTCTGATGCAGACATGGATGGGGATATGGACGGAGATAGCCTAGGCGAGGCAGCAGAATCTACAATTGTCGGATATTTTACTATCCGCAATATGGTTGCTTTCTTGCTGGGATTTTCCTGGGGCGGATTGGCCTGTATCGATTCAGGCATGAACAACACCCCCGCCATCTTTTGCGGAATAGGCATTGGCATAGTTTTCGTCATAGTTGTTATGACTCTGATGAAAGTTATCTCAAAACTAAAAAATTCCGGAAATATTTCTCTGGCAAACGCCGTAGGTAAAGAAGCAACCGTTTCTATTATAGTTCCGGCAAATGCTCAGGGTAAAGGAAAAGTCAGCTTTTCTTTACAAGGAAGACTAATTGATATTGAATCAATAACAGAAGGCGAAGAAATAAAACCGGGACAAAATGTAAAAATTACAGGGCTTAGAAACAATAAATTAATTGTAGAAAAATCTTAAGAAAAGGAGGAAAGAATTTATGGAAATAACAGGGCAATTTTGGATGATATTAGGTATTGCGCTTGCCGTATTAGTATTCATTACTTTTTTGGCGGCAATGACTCGGTACAAAAGGTGTCCATCCGATCACATTTTAGTTATTTATGGTAAAGTCGCCGCAGGAAAAGCAGCCCGCTGTATTCACGGTGGTGCGGCATTTGTCTGGCCGTTAATTCAGGATTACCGTTATCTGGAACTAACACCGATGACAATTGATATCGCGCTAAAAAACGCCCTATCAAAACAAAACATCCGTGTTAACGTTCCTTCAAGATTCACTATCGGTATTTCCACTGAGCCTCATATTATGTCAGCAGCTGCCGAACGTTTGCTCAGTATGGAAAGAAGAGAAATAGAAGACAACGCGAAAGATATCATCTTCGGTCAGCTCAGGGCAACCATTGCCACAATGGATATCGAAGAAATTAACACAGACCGCGAAGCCTTTGAGAAAAAGGTTATGGACAACGTGGAAAGTGAATTAAAGAAACTCGGTCTGAAACTCATCAACGTTAATATTACCGACATTACTGATGAATCCTCTTATATCGAAGCACTCGGTAAAAAAGCCGCGGCAGAAGCCATTAACAAAGCGATGGTACAAGTTGCCGAACAAGAACGTAACGGTGAAACAGGTAAAGCTAATGCCGACAAAGAAAAAAGAGTTAACGTTGCCGGAGCTAACGCTATAGCAATTGAAGGTGAAAATACCGCTAAGATAAAAGTTGCTAACTCAGACGCCAGCAGGCGTGAAGCAGAAGCCGAAGCAAAAAGAGTTGGTGATGCAGCTGAAAAAGTAAAACGAGCCCAGGCAGATGAAGAAGGATTTAAAGCACAGGAACAAGCTGAAACAACTCGTGCTACTCGTGAAAAAGCAACACAAACCGCAGACATCCTTGTTCCCGCAGAAATAGCAAAAGAAAAAGTTGTTATACAAGCTAACGCGGAAAAAGAAAAAGCTAAACTCGGTGGTGAAGGACGCGGCGAAGCTGTTAAAGCAGAAATGGGTGGTAAAGCAGCAGGTCTTTATGCTATACTGGAAAGAAAAGCAGCCGGTTTTGATAAGATCGTCACTGCATCAGGTGGTGAACCAAATAACGCCGGAATGCTCTTAGTTGTCGAACAATTACCGGCCATTGCTAAACTACAGGCAGAAGCCATCAGCAATATAAACTTTGATAAAATTGTTGTTATGGACAGCGGAACAAACGGAAATACAACCGCTAACTGGCTATCAAATATTACAAAAGCCCTGCCCGGACTCCACGAATTTGCTAATATGGCAGGCGTACAATTACCAAGCGCTTTAGGCGAAGCCATGGAGAAAAACGCACCTAAAACTAAAAAACCTACACCGCCTAAAGAACCAAACAACCCTAAACAACAACCTCCTATGCAGACATAGATAATTGTTTTCCAAGGGGCTGTTTCTGATAAAGAGACAGCCCTTTTTTATAAAGGAAAAAATATGAAAGATTATAAGCAACCTTTAAGATGGAATCATATTTTTATTTGTTTTATTATTCTTTTAACAGTGGGCATGCCCGTATTAGCTGAAGAAAACGCTAATACAAAGTCTGACTTATTAGTAATAATCATAGCATTGATTTCAGGAATATTCATAGGATTAATTCCATCAGTTGTTAGTATTTGGACAAACAAACAATCAATGAAATCAAACGAGAAAAATCTTAAAGCCCAGCTTGACCACACTAAAGATATGGCATTATTAGAATTCAACAGAAAACACAAACAAGAATGGATTAACAATGTAATGAATTGTGTTAGTGATTTTCTAACTCAAGAAACTTTAATGTGTTTAGGACAAACGGCAAAACCTGAAGATATGAAAAATATTAGCGCTCCCCAACTTGGACTTCAAGCAGATAAAATCTTATTATGTCAATATAAAATGCAACTACTACTCAACCCTATAGAAAAAGAACAAAAAAATCTAATTGATGCAATTAATAATCTTGCTCCCATATCAATTAAAGAACCTTTTGATATTGGTGGTTTTCGCACAGCGAAATCAAAAACGATAGATGCAGCAAGAAGTCTTTTCCAGAAATACGGGGAAGAGATTAAAAATTATCCTACTAAATAAAATTTTATTTTTCATTGACAGTTAATAAAAAACAATTTATATTTTAATGTATGAAATCTTTAGTGCATAAAATTAAAATATTTTTATCACCCCCCCCCCCCCAACTTTTAGGATTTAAAAAATACTTTTTTCTTCTTCTTGGTTTCATTTTATTATTTTCTTCCTGCGTTAGCAACCGGATAGATGTTTTGTTTTCGCCCAATGGAAAAATTCAGAAAAGAATAATTGAAGAAATAAAACAAACCGACTCCACCATTGACATTGCTATCTACTCTTTCACTAACAATGAGATTGCCCAATCTTTGAAAAAGGCAAAAGATAGAGGCGTTGCTATCAGGCTGATTATGGATTCAAGACAAGCAGGAGAAAAACAAAAACACACTCAATATAAATTCTTTAAGATAAATAACTTTGATGCGCAAAAGCTAAAAGGTAAAGGCAGAGGCATAATGCACAATAAATTTATTATCTTTGATGGGAAATTACTAATGACAGGCAGTTATAATATTAGTGCGAACGCTGAACTATACAGTTATGAAAATGTCATCTTTATCACTGACAAATCTGTAATCGAAAAGTATCAGAAAGAATTTAAAAAACTATATTCCATAAATACTAAAGAAAGGAAATGATGATGAAAAAAGTATTTTTAGGGCTTCTAATGGTTTGCTTCCTAATTGTAGGGTGCAACAAAGAGGAGTTAGAGCAAACTAAAGCTGAATTAGAACAAATAAAAGTAGAAAATAACAAATTAACTCAGTTGCTAAACGACCCGACTAAAAGAATTCCAAATCTTCTTGAAAAAACTAAAACCCTTGCTAAAGAACTTCTAAAATTCTATAAGGAAAAAGATGCCCTATTTTCAAACGAATTAGTAGGTGTTGAAAATTCTTATAAACAAGCAAGAAATGACCCTGAGATATATATTGATTTTAAAAAGTGCGGTATCGCAAAGAAGAAGTTCAGAGCATTGACTGAAGCATACAAAACTTTCGCTAAATCATATCAGGAATTCCTTAAAGACAAGGAATCTGAATTAACCTCAAGTGGAATTGAGATTACTAAGATTCAAACAAATATTGCGAAAAATATTAGTAATAACGAAGACTCTGCTCAAGGGATGGAAAAAGAATATGGATTAATCAAAGAAACTCCTGTAGTAATACATGCTGATAAAGATTGGCAGACATTTGGTGTATCAGTTAATTATGGCGATACTGTTTATGTGGTGGCTAAAGGTAAATGGATTATTCGGTATAACGGTCAAAAAATTAATGCTAATGGTGAGTCTAAAGCAATTCCCCAATATAGTGTAAAAGAATATGAAAAAGTAAACCTTGGTGCCCTTATTTGCAAAACAGGAGACCTTAAAATAAAAGATAAGTTTGGGGAAAGGTTTACTTTTACAGCAAAAACTGATGGTCAATTATATTTTAGAATAAATGATAATGATAAGGCATATAATAAAGGAAGATTAGATGTTACAGTAATTGTAATAAAGAAAAAATAGGTCTTAAAAAAATAAAGGAGATATCTTATGGCACTGATAAAATGTAAGGAATGTAACAAAGAAATGGAAGATACTGTTTCGGCGTGTCCTAATTGCGGTGCGCCAAAGGAAACGAATAAAACTAATGAGATGCAGAAAAAAGGAATAAAGAGGTTATGGATAGTATTAGGAATAATTGTAATCGGAGTAGCAGTTTTGTTATTGGCATTACCATCTTCGTTTAAACAATTTATTGGGTTAGAAGACGAAAATGGAGTATATCGCCTTACGCAAATTAGTGTCCATGTTGATGCAGATGATTTTGTAGGAAATGACGATACAGGTGAGTTTGCCGCGCCTGAAATATATGCGATTATTTATCATAATCAAGATAAAATATTAACTACTTTTGACAAAGCTAAAGAGGATAAATGGGATGCAACTTTTTATCCTACTAAAAGTATAACTTGGGCAAAAGGTGATACATTAACCATTAAAATCTATGATAAAGATTTAATGGATCATGATCCTTTATTTACTATTATCGAAAATAGACTATATAATGGTGAACTAACATCAAAAAGCAAAAAAGGAAGTATTATTAAAATAACACTTGCAAAACTAAAATAAGTCTTATAAGGAGGTGATGCGAATAATTGATTAAAAATAACGCCCCTGTCGGATGACGGGGAAAAAGATTGATATAAGAGTAGTTTTGACCGCTTAGATACACACCAAACACCATTGATAGCCTAATTATGTAGTTTGTTGTTAGAATGTAGTGAGTTATGGTACATCCCGGGACATACCACCGGGGCAACTAACTATAGGTAGCAGTAATCTGCTAAAGCAGAACTGCTTCCTACCAAAACAGCATATTTAGCGCTTTTTCGGCTGTCTATAAGTTATTAGTAACTACCTACAAGCTGTAATGGGGTAAATACAACTTATAAGGAGGTAAATACAACTTGTAAGGGGGTAAATACAACTCGTAAGGGGGTAAATACAACTTGTAAGGGGGTAAATACAACTTGGTAAGGGGGTAAATATAACTCGTAAGGGAGTAAATATAACTTGTAATAAAGTCCGCTGAGGCGGGCAAGGAGGTGAAAAATGCCAAAAAAAGTTGATTGGATGCCGACAAGGGATGATGATTTTTTCAATTTTCAGGGTAATTTAGATGGTTTGGTTACGGCAAATGCAACCCCTTGGGGAATACCGCCGGCTGATGTTACCGAGATTAACACTCTGCGTGCAACGTATGAGCCGTTATATCACACATCCCAGAACAAAACGACCAGAAACCAAGGCGATGTTCTGGCGCACCGCCGAACCCGTACCAAATATGAAAAAAGAATCCGGAAACTGGCAAGGAACTATCTTATGTACAACCCGCTTCTGACAAAAAAAGATAAGTCGGATTTAGGACTGACCATACACGATACCGAACCTTCGCCCAGCGCGCCGATTAATGACGTTCCGATTATCGGTTTGAAAGGATTGGGTGGCGGCGATATCGAAGTCAGATGCCGGGTAAGAGGAGATCAAACGCGCGCCAGTATGCATTCGGATGCTAATCTGGTTGAGTATAGGTTTGTTACAGTCCAATCCGATGAAGCCGCGCCCGATGCTCCTGAAGATTGCACAAAGGGAAGCAGTCAGACAAAGGCGAAGTTTGTTATCAAGGCAGGCGCCAGAAATTCCGGCAAACGGTTCTACGGGTTTTTCAGATGGCTTAACAACAGAAGGCCCAGACAAGAAGGGCCTTGGACCAATGTCCAGACTGTGGTGATTGGATAATCAGGGGGCAAAGAGTATTGAGTAGTGAGCATTGATTTAAGGGGACGTCTTTTATGGCGTCCTCTTTTTTATTCCTTAAACAAAACAGAAATTTCCGGTAAATATATCGGACTCCAGGTAGGAGCAAAATCATCTTCCTTGTTTTTTGTTAATCTTATCTGATTCTTACCATCTGTATCCATTATATAAATGTCAGTATTTTTATTTTTATCATGAAATGATACAAAGACAATTCTTTTACCATCCGGACTCCAAACAGGCATGAAATTATCTTCCTTATTTGTAGATAATTTTTTCTGGTTCTTTCCATCTGTGTCCATTATATAAATCTTGTAATTAATATTAGCAAGATTGTTTCCAGATACAAAAATAATTTTGTCACCATCCGGACTCCAGCTAGCATCTAAATCTCTTATAGGAGTTTTTGTTAATTGTTCTTGATTTCTACCATCCGCATCTATTATATAAATATCAGCATTTCCATCTTTTTCATGACATCCACCTGAACACCTATCCCATTCTGACAATGTAAAGACAATCTTACTGCCATTCGGACTCCACTCAAATCCTTTGACCTTACCTTTTGTATTAGTTAACCTCTTTTTATTTTTACCGTTTGCATCTATCATATAAATATCAGTATTGTCAGAACCGCATTCCTCACAAGATAATCCTTTTGGCATTATGAAAGTAATTTTATCACCATTTGGATTAAAGCTTGGAGAATAACCTTCTGTTTCCGGTAATTTCTTCCTATTTCTGCCATCTGCATCCATTATCACAAGACCACCCCAACTTTCAAAGACAATCTTACTGCCATCCGGACTCCAAACAAAAGAATTACTTACCTTCTCGGCTAATTTTTTTTTGTTATTACCATCTGCATCCATTACAAAAATCTGACTACTCCATGTAAAAGCAATTTTAGTCCCATCTGGACTCCATATAGGAAAACCAGGAGCAATGTTTAGATTATTAGTCAATTGCTTCTGTTCTTTACTAACTACATCTACAACACAAATATTAGCACCTGAAATAAAAGCAATTCTTGGTGGTATTCGCCAGCAAAAATAATGACGGATTTCACTAGCTCGTTTCTTTATTTCCGGATCTTTACTTTTGCATTCCTTACGCAAAGCATCGGCGAAGTTCTTTATCTTTTCTTTACTCTGCGCCTTTGCGGTGAGTTTAGCCTTACGGTATTGCTCAATCAATCCCTCCCCTATCTTAGTTAAACCCTTCTGCGCCTTTTCCCGTGTTTCCCAATCTTCAGCACCGAGTTGGAAAATTAAGTTATTAATTTCTGACTTATTATGCTTTTGCTCTATGCTCTTAGCTCTTTGCTCTACGCTCGCTACTACATTCTCACTACTCGCTACTAATTTATTCGCCTTAGGCGAAGATGTTCCACACCCCACCCCAACTACCATAATCACACAAACTAATACAATTATCTTTTTCATAATAACACAACCCTAAAATCCCACATAAGGATTATACCTATTTTGGTATGATATAGCTATCTTTATTTTCTTCCCACCATTCTTGCCATTTTTCTATGGCTTTTTCTCTTTCTTTTTCGGGATCGTCATATTTTAAATTAAAGTCCTGATTAGTTATTTTTTTTAATGACCTATTAGATATCTTACGAAGCTTTGCATTTATATCTCGTAATACATCTATAAGAGCCGGAACGGACCGTTCATCTTTAATTTCTCCCAACGCGCTGGCAGCAAACTTTCTTACGAATTCATCTCTATCATTTTTAAGTGCTTCAATCAGAGCCGGAACGGCTTGTTTGTCTTTAATTTCCCCCAAGTTATGCGCAACAAGCCCTCTTACATTTGCAGAGGCATCGTTTTTAAGAGCTTCAATAAGAGCCGGAACTGCTTTTTTATCTTTTATGTCTCCTAAAGCGTTAGCCGCAGAACCTCTTACATCTTTGTAGGTATCGTTTTTAAGCGCTTCAATAAGAGCCGGAACTGGTTTTTTATCTTGAGTCCCTTGAAAGACAAATGTTACACAAAGTCTTCTAGTACTATCTTTATCATGACGCAATATATAGATAAGATCATCTGTACTGTAGCGCATTTTCCAAAGATCTATTCCTTCAGATAACCAGAAAAAACATATGAGAAAAAGCATTACTGTCCCTATGGAATATGTTAGCGCTAAAGAAAACCTAGAGGTTTGCTTCTCTTGAACTTCCGGCACCTTCTTTATACTGAACAGAAAAACTACCCCGAATGAAAGTAAAATCATCCATATCTTAAGTAAACCTTTAAATTCAAAAAAGATAATAGCTAGAAGTGACGGAATACCTATTGCCAAAAATAGATACCAAAATTTATTTTTGTAAGATTTTAAGTCAAAATAATGATTACCAAGATTCATTAAATTAAAAACAAAATATAATACAGATAGTGAAAATCCGATTAAGCCTATAATTAGAAAAGACCATTTCACAAGGAAGTTGTGATTAATTAAATTCAAGGTGTTAAAAGGATCACCCATCGAGTACAAGGTGCCTCTAAACACATACCAAAATGAACTCAAAACAAAGAACGAGAAAAAGATTAAAAAGAAAAACTTTAAATTAATCTTTTTAATTTTAGGCAAGATTATAGTTATTCCGATAATTCCAATGATTAAAGAACAAAGTATACCTCCCATACCCACAAACATCTCTGCTGTTATTGAGGCATCCGCAGGCATGGGGCTAGAACAATACCCAAAACCAATAACGGTAACAGCAAATTCAAGGAAACAACCACCTAGAAGCATAGCAGTAATACCATGTCCAATCTCATGGATAGTTACTTCTGTGATTATGCAAATGTAGTATATGCTATAAATGGTCAGGCAAAAAACTAGCTTATTTTTTATAGTTTAAATCTCCATCTATTTTTACAGGGGTCCACATCCCTGCCTACCCGAATGATTCGTTCAGGCTGGGTTTACTCTTTTGCTTTATTTTCCTTTTCCTTAATCAGAACTATTAATAAACTTATATTTTCTTCCTATTTCTTTTATTGATCCTTCAATAATAATAGCAGAAGAAAAAACTTCTCTTACTGTTTCTATACGAATCTTGGCAATTTTCTCATCTCCGCTAAGAACTGATAATTCCATACCGACTTTAATCTTAGCATTTTTTTCAAAGCTAATAACAATAAACTTTTGAGAGTTAACTATTGTTCTAATTCTTCCTTGTATTATCTTAATCGGTTTCTTTTCCTGTGTTATTTCCTTAAGTATCAGTTTTGCTCGCATTGCAACCTCTGGATTACTACTCTTTAAAACCTTTGAAAGCTCTGGTATTATTGGTTTTCCTATTTTTATCAATTCCTTTTGCGCCTTTTCCCGTGTTTGCCAATCTTTATCCCCAAGCTGGGAGATTAGCCTTTCTATTTCGGAATTCTGATTTCGGAATGCGGAATTTTGTTCTTTCGTTTCTCGGTTTTTCAGTTCTTCAGTCGTACCACACCCCACAATTACAAATACTGCTAAAACAATTAATATCTTTTTCATAATTCCTCAAGAACCCCTTTGAGTTATCCTGATAAAATCAGAATTAATACGCCCTTATACTTATTCATTATACCCTTTACCATTACAGCTATAGCATTCATTGTCACCACGGCCATCACACTGCAAACATTTTTTATAACCTAGTCCTCTGCAACCCGAGCAACGTTTGCCTTTGTTGGTACCGCGTCCCTGGCAACGAGAACAGTCGTCTCTCTTTCCGGAGCCATGACAAAAGCCGCAATCTGTTTCCCCTGTTGCATCGCAGCTCGTACAGGCCATTGCGCCAAAAGGTATTTCTACTTTATCCGATTCAAATGACATCAGCCAGGCACAACCGCAAAGCGATAACCCAACCACACATACTAAAACGATAACCTTTTTCATAAAACCTCCTTCACCTAAATCTTACTTAAGTATTATAATTTATTTCTTTTCTAACGCAAACATCTCAGAAATTTCCGGCAAATAACATGGTTTTACATTAGGTGCTTTATTGTGATTATTATCTTTCGTTAATCGTTTATGGTTTTTACCGTCCTTATCCATAACATAAATATTCCAATCTTCATCCCGATTAGATGCGAAAAATATCCTTTCACCATCCGGACTCCAACGGGCGCTATAATTACAGTCTTCCTTATCATTGGTTAATTGCTGCTGGTTTGACCCGTCTGCATCCATAACATAAATCCTAATATGTGTTCTATCTGTACAGTAACCGGAAATATAAAGTATTTTAGTGCCATCCGGACTCCAAGAACAAGCAATATCATCATTTCCATGATTTGTTAGCTGCTTAATTCCCTTAGTAGCAATATCCATTAAATAAACCTTGCGTCTTCCATCACGATCTGAGGCGAAAACAATCTTCTTGCCATCCGGACTCCAGCGGGGACATATATTATTGCTATTTTTGCTGGTTATCAGAGAGGTAATATTTTTACCATCCGCATCCATAACGAAAATCTGTTCAAAGTTATTCATGGTAGCCATGAAAACAATCTTTGTGCCTTCCGGATTCCAGTCCGGAGCTTCACAGTTAATCTTACCATCCGTTAATTTAACTAGGTTATTTCCATCCGCATCTATCAGACACATTATATAGTTATTGCGAACAGTTTCTCTCGATTGGAAGGCAATTTTAGTTCCATCCGGGTTCCAACAAGGGTAGTATTTATTACACCCATCCTGGGTTAAACGAATGATATTGCGACCATCCCAATCCATAGTATGCAACTCAAGATTAGAGTTATTCAATGCAACAAAGGCTATTTTTGGTTCCAGAAAATTATAAAAATACCGACGGATAAATTTAGCACGCATTTTCACTTCAGTGTCATTATTTTTAGATATTTTCAATAAAGTGTTAGCGAAGATTTTTATTTTATTTTTACTTTGTGCTTTTTGTTCTTCCGAGCCAAATAATACTTTCTTGTGATTCATAATTAATTTATGCCCTGTTTTAATCAATTCCTTCTGCGCCTTTGCCCTTGTTTGCCAATCTTCAGCACCGAGTTGTCTTATTAGTAGTGAGTATTGAGTAGTGGGTATCGAGGGTTTCTTTCTCGTTACTCGGTCATTGCTATTATCTCTTTGCTCTACGCTCACCCCGCACCCTACGATAATAAATACTGCTAAAACTATTAATGCTTTTCTCATAATTACTTTCTCTTCTCTTTCTTTTTCCACCTTTTTTCAGTAACTTTTTCAAGTTTATTCGCTTTTACTTTTTTTATCACCTGTTTCCGTCCACAAGGCCAAATAATTTCCAATTTATCCACAACCTTGGTTTTTCCTAAGCCAAAGCAAGCTACTAGTGGACTAGAGGAACTGCTGGTTAATCCGGTACCTATTTCCCTTGTTTGTATTTTTTTATCATAATAAATGGTCAAACGCGCTCCGAGTCCTGATTTATTACAATCTCTCCCCTTAACTTTTACCTTTAAGTAATTGTTTTTGTTGCCTGTTTCATTCCTGAATAATCTAATGAGATGCGGAGCTTTTCTGTCTTTTACTAACTTCCCTCCGGTTATCAAATCAAGGTCGCCGTCATTGTCATAATCAATCGGGATGCAGTTATACGTATCCCAAACCCGAACACCTGCCGAAACGGTTATATCCTTAAACTTCACTCCATCGTTTGTTTCGTTATGGTATAACCAGGAATATGCCCAAGGAAGCTGATCATAAGTTTGAGTAATATATAAATAAAGCAGTCCGTCATTATCAAAATCACCCAAGGCAGTTCCGCAAATAGTTTCGTCGCCGGTATCCAAACCTTTTATAGGAATTCCCGCTTTTTCCCGGATATCCAGGAATTTATATTGCTCTTCCTGCCCGAGGTTAAGATAAATCTTTGCGTCATCACAAATATAACCGCGGCCTGTTTGCGTATCTTTATGGGCGAAATTTCCTACAATTAAATCCAGGGCGCCGTCGTTATTAATATCACCGAATACAGATGCAATGGTATGCCCATAATATCCTCTACGCTTTATTCCTTGCACATTTAACTTTTCCGCCACATCCTTAAATGATTTTCCCTTTTGGTTTTCCCAAAGATAGTTTTTCTTTAAACGATAGTTAGAAACGTAAATATCAACAAAACCGTCGTTATTATAGTCGCCGACAACGGCGCTCCGACTCGGCAATGGTGAATTTATTTCTTTGTCCATGCCCATTTTTTTCGTAACATCCACAAATTTACCTTTTTCATTATGGAGTAATCTGTTTGCAATGTAACCTTTTTTGCCCTGATAATTGACGAGATATAAATCCGGATAACCGTCGCGGTCATAATCCAGCCAGACTGCGCCGGTCGTTGCGGCATTATCGTTGATAATGCCTGATTTTTCCGTTACATCAACAAATTTATAGTCCGGCTTACCGGTATTGCGCCAGAGAGTTTCTTTTTTGCCGAAAATAAGGAGGTCAAGGTCGCCGTCATTATCAAAATCTACCCAGCTACCGCCGCGTTCTTTTGATTCAAGCCCGACTTCCTTTGTCACATCAATAAAATCCCATTTTTCAGGACCGTTATTTTTGAATAACTGACGACCATTAATTAATATATCCTGGTATCCGTCATTATTATAATCTGCACAGGCAATAGTGCCTATATCTTTTACTCCCTTTAGTCCAGCAGATTCTGTAACATCTTTAAACATGGAACCTTTCTCGTTACTCATCAAATCAACCGGTGTTAAAATTAGGGCGAGAGTCACCAACCCGACAGTTCCAATTATTTTATATAACATAATCTTACCCATCCTTTCATTTTAAACACGAATAAATGCAATAGTATAATACGATTTATTTACCTTCCTTTTTTGCCTTCTCTATCCATAGTTTTAGTTTTTGTTCATACGCCGGATTTAGTTGGATTGCCTTTTCCCAATCTAGGATTGCCCCATTATGGTCCGTGTTTGCATATTTCGCAGCCCCACGATTATTGTAAGCTTGCGCATCTTTAGGGTTTAGTTTTATTGCCTTACTATAATCTTTTATTGCTCCATTAAAGTCGCCTATTTTATATTTAGCAATCCCGCGATCAGCATAAGCCTGTGCAAAATTAGGGTTGAGTTCTATCGCCTTGTTATAATCTTTTAATGCCCCATCAATGTCGCCTTTATCAGCTTTAGCAATTCCACGATTATAATATGGATCAGGATAATCAGGGTTGAGTTCTATGGACTTAGTATGATCTTTTATCGCACCATAAAAATCGCCTTTTTTACCTTTAGTAGCTCCGCGATTATTATAAGCCTGCGCAAAATCAGGCTTAAATTCTATGACCTTAGTAAAGTCTTTTATTGCGCCATCAAAGTCGCCTTTATCATCTTTAGTACCGCCACGATTATTTAGCATCTCAATAACCATTTCTTTACGGGTTAACCTTTTTTGCTCTTCAGATATCATCTTGTCAGTTATAGCAAGGTTATATTGCTTTGCGCTTAGTTTAAAATCTCTGATAGAAAATTTAGAGCCAATGGTTGTTTCTATTTCAAACCGTGATGTTCCGTCGTCATATTGGATATAGATATGGTACGGGAGGATTACAGGATACAAGGGTATGCCCAATCTTTCCGCTAATGCCAGATATAATGTAGTATAACCCATACAATTCCCCGCGGTTTTATCCAACACCTCATTCAGAAAATTACCTTTAGTAATGAGTTCAATATAGTTAGGCTGTGTATGGAAGAACGTTGTGTTCTTGACCCGGTGTTGGTTGATATAGCTATTTAAAATAAATAACTTTTGTTCAGGGGATTGGATAGCCTTAAACTTTTCCTTCAGTTCTGAAGCCATAGTGTCCAGTTTTTTCAGATACTTAGCAATGTCTATATTTGGATAGAAGCCTTTAGCGATTGACAGAGAATATAAACCAATATTTATCTGGTTATCCGGTGTGTCAGCAAGGTTTCTTAAGAGCGTTTCTTCATCAAGGATTTTAATAACACTTACTTTGGAGGAAACCGCGCACCCGACGATAAGAAATACAAAAGCAAAAACCACTAATACTTTTCTCATAAAAACTCCTTTGACTCTACAAATTTTAGAGCCAGTTAGATCCTTTGGTCGTTACGACCGTAGGGAGTCCTGAGGACTGGCTCTTATACAGCATAGCACTAAAGCACACTTTTCAGTCGCTGCATAAGTCTCGCTAAGAGCTTCTTTTGATTTAACCAAAAGAATTCAAAGCGATTCTTACTTCTTCTTTAAAGCTTTTTTTGCAAAGGCAAGTGCTCCTTGTGCATCTTTATCATGTGGGTTATACTTAAGTGCTTTATTGAAATCGCTAATTGCTTTTTCGAAGGCACCTGTCATAATATAAACAAGACCACGTCCATAATAAGCCACAGCAGCATCAGGTTTGATTTCAATCGCCTTGGTAAAATCCAGCATTGCTTTATCAAAATCACCTTTTTTATGATATACAAAACCTCTGTTATTATAAGCTACAGCAAAATCAGGCTTAATCTCTATTGCTTTGGTATATTCTAGGATTGCTTTATCACTATTGCTTTTCTGATCAAAGGCGATCCCCTTATCAAGATACATATTAGCTCTATTTTCCTGAGAAACACAACCTAATACCAAACTAATTAGAACGAATGGTATTATCACACCGACTAGCATCTTTTTTATCATCTTTTTTTCCTCCTTAATTTTTCATACTATAAATTCACTACTCAATACTATCTACTATTCCGTCAATAAATCCGTTTAAGAATTATTCATTTTTAGTTATTTTTTCAAACACAATTTCACCTAATACCTCAAGAGTTTTCATTGATTCTATATGCCCTTGTTGAGCCGCTTTTTTATACCATTTTAGCGCTTCTTTGTAGTTTTGCTTTACTCCATTTCCCTTATAGTAACAGGCACCTATATTAAATTGTGCTTCAACAGAACCTTGCTTTGCCGCTTTTTCAAACCAGATTGCAGCTTTATTTAAATCTTTTTCAATTCCACAACCATTTTTATAACAATACCCAAAAGCATTTTGCGCATCCGCATAATTCTGCTCAGCAGCTTTCCTAAACCAATTTACCGCTTCCCTGTCATCACGATTATTTGTGTGATGATAAAAACCTAAAAGATATTGCGCCTCTAAACTGCCGTCCTGAGCGGTTTTTTTTAACCATTCAGGTATTCTCCTTGATCTACTACCAAGCCCAATATCATTTTTAGCACCTTCATGTTTTTGGTCAATAGCCTTTTTATACCACTTTACTGCTTCTTTATAATCTTTATTAATATTATTGTTATCAGAATACCAACGACCAAGTGTATATTGTGCTTTAGAGTATCCCTGTAAAGCAGCTTTCACAAACCATTTAACGGCTTCTTTTCTATCCTTATAGACTCCTCTTCCTGCAAAATAACAAAATCCAAGCATATATTGTGCTTCATCATAGCCTTGCTCAGCTGATTTTCTAAACCATTTAATTACTTCATTAAAATTCTGTTTAACACCTTCCCCTTTAACATAACGACTAGCAAGATTATATTGCGCTTTCGCATCTCCTGCTTCTGCTTTTTTTATAAGTTTAGATATATCAGAAGATTTATTCTCAGCGATTAGAGATATTACACCTACACAGAAAACAAGACTTATTATTAATATCTTTTTCATAAAAACACCCTCATCTAAACATATATTGTTCTATAAAATAATTTACCATCTTTTAACCACCAGTGTTGAAAAGATGATTGCCTGCCCCACCAATTAATAACCGGCGGAGTTATATAAAAAGGTAGTTTGTTATATGTATGATGTTCAGATCTATGATAATGCCCTGCTACAACACAAAAGACACCACCCTTTTTCATCAGGTCAGTCCATAGAGTCATTGTTTTGTCGTCCCAACCTTTATGCATTTTATTATTATAAAAATCAGGTAATCCTGTTGCATGACAAAATAAAATCGTCGGCATAGCGGGAGTTAGTATTTTTGAAAGCTGAGCCAAAGCTTTTTCCCTGGAAGAAGTAGTAGCTTTTTTAGAAAATGGTAAACTGTTAAAGAAAGCAAAACGCAACCCCTTAACAGGAATTATCGATTGGTAGCAAGGCCCAAATAGCTCACTAAAAACCGGTTCGTATTTCTCTGATTCCTCATAAGTAACATCCATATTTACCGGAACAAAGTAGCTTTTCTTATTAAATTTAAGAATCTCCTTAGCCAAAACCATATCTGCCTTTTTCCCGCGGCCGTTAGAAAGATCACCTGTATGAATAACCATTTCGTGAGGCAATGAGAATTCATTTATATACTTAACAATTTTCTGGGAACTCAGATCCTTTGCCTTAGTTGAAATATGTGTATCAGACAATTGTACAAATGAAAAATCAGGGATAGATTTTTTCGTTTCTGAATAGAGTTTTTTCGGAATCATCGTCGCAACTGTTCCGGCAGCAACTAACCCGATAAATCCTCGTCGATTAATTTTCATAGTAATAGCTCCCTGTTTGTTATTATACTTAAACTTATTTCGTAAAGCTTTCAATGCTTTTTCAGCCTCATCACGAACCGTTCTATCTTCATCGTTCAATAAGTACTTTATTTCGTTAAGAACTTTTTTAGAATCAATCCTACTAAAAGCATTGATTATTGCATTGATATCAGTTGGCTGCGCTTTTATATGGGCTACTAAACAAGACAAGACACGTTTGTCTCCAATAGTTCCTAAACATTCAATAGTCCAATACCTAACTGTCTCGATTTCGTTATCCAGTAATTTGACTAATTCGTCTACAAC
>SDBU01004631.1_pt1 | contig 16816 bp, 22 predicted proteins | sample 2277071 | NCBI WGS metagenome assembly SDBU01 (sample SAMN10397929, study PRJNA504765) | marine sediment metagenome | isolation source: marine sediment core GS08_GC12, 126 cmbsf | place: Arctic Ocean: Gakkel Ridge, Loki's castle | collected 2008 | reverse complement strand
CGAATTGTAAAAAGCTCATGTCCACCCTCCTGGTGGACGGTAGGCGACTGAACTTGCGGAATCCGAAATGTAAACTTTAATAATCAAAAATACATAAAATGTCTGCTGTTCAAAATAGCGAATATGGTTCAGATAGCGACAATCTTCTGGTTCCTAATGAGCATACGCGTCTGAACTGGAAAAATGATGTCAAAAAAAATTTAGTGAGCGTAATCATTCCCGTATATAAAGATGCTAAAGGATTGGCAGATACACTTAGCTCATTAACATCTCAATCCTTGGAAAAGGATAGATACGAAGTTATTGTTTCTAATGACGGTGGTGCTCCAGAGATAACTGAGGTTTGCCGGAAGTTTAAAGTTAAAATGGTAGAAATACGCCCAAATATGGGTTCTTACTTCGCAAGAAACCGCGCAATTGAAGCCTCATCAGGCGAATACCTGGCTTTTATCGACGCAGATATGACAGCGCCAGAGAATTGGTTATCCAGCGGCATTGAAAAAATACTAAGTGCTGATTACGTAGCGGGGAGCATAGAGATTGACACTTCAAAAGTGGAGACAGTATCTCATTTATATGAAGCAAAATACGCGTTTCCAATGCGGACTTATTTAGAAAAACTCCACTATGGGCCGACTGCCCATTTATTTGTCAAAAGGCATGTTTTTGAAAAGATTGGAGGATTTGATGAGCGTTTGAGGTCAGGAGGGGATAGGCAATTTGGTGATAGGGTCTTTAGATTCGGATTTCAGCAGGTTTATATGGAATCGCCTTCACTAATTCATCCCCCTAGGGATTATGATGACCTTCGAAAGAAATTCAAACGGCTTGAGAAAGGGTTTCGAATGTTAGGACTAATAGCTCCAGAAAGATTTCCTAACCCCGATAACATCTTTACTGTGTTAATTAGATTAATGCGTTCTGTTTTTCCGCCTAGATTTAAAACAGTAAAAAGAATTTTTCTGCATCAAAATTCCTATAAGTTTTGGTCTAAATTGATATTTCTTTGGAAGATGGAATTTTGGCGTAGATGGTATAGGTTCTATTGTATTCTTTCTATAAGGAAGGTAGCGCCCAGAAACTTAAATGTACAAGTAGACGTGAATAATTTTGATGAAGCTCCTGATAAGACTATTAGTTAAAATTTCCGTTAAGATATAATGGGGAGGATTTCAGATATAACATGCCTAAAAGGTGGAATCAAAAGAGGATACAGCGCTTAATTATGGCTTTGGCTCGCCAATTCTCAAGGGGAGAGCGATAGGATTTAGATGTCGGAGGGATTAGCGGTGCGTATACTATATGTTGCATTAGCTGAATTGACAGTACCAGGAGCGCCTAGAACTCATGTGCTTGAAATTTGCAAAAACCTCACGAAGCTGGGACATGAAGTACTTTTGCTGGCACCGAAACCTCGTGTGAATATTCCTGACGTTCGGTTTCGCATCGTCTTTTTTCCGTTCTGGGGGTTTTCAATACCACGTTTAATTTTATGCTATAGTTTTCTGGTGTGGTATCTTATTTGGTATGTGGTGCGTTTTAAGCCACACTGCATTTATGAACGAATGGCATCGTTTAACCCGTTGCCCGCTCTTATTTCCATGTTTTTGGGAAAGCCGTTAGTGAGCGAGTTGAATGGCTGGCCGCTTTCCGATAATCCAGATATCTCTGCGCTGGAAAAAAGGCTATATTTATTGTCGATGGGGTATGGACTGAGACGAGCGCGTGGAGTAATAGTACCCAAAAGACCTTTACAGGAAATGTTGACCAAGGAGTTATGTGTCCCCGAAGAAAAAGTTACCCTAATTGAGAATGGAGCAAATACAGATTTGTTTTATCCGATGGAGCAGTCAGAATGTAGAAAAGAGGTTAATTTGGAATCTGACCGATTATATCTTGGCTATATCGGACGATTTTATCCACTTCATGATATAGAATCACTGATACGGGCATCCAAAATCGTCTTCCAACATTTTTCAAATGCAAATCTCATTCTTGTTGGACATGGCCCTAGTTTCGAAACGTCCAGAAACTTGGTCGAACAACTCGGAATTAAAAATCAGGTTGTATTTGTTGGGGAAGTGCTATATCATCGTGTACCATTTTATATCAATTCTTTTGACATCTGCATCCAACCTTTAAAGAAAGAGTTTATAGATGCGCTAAGTACATTGAAGCTTGCCGAGTATTGGGCATGTGGCCGGGCAACGATTATAGCGTGTGCGGAACATCAATCTCTCAAAGATTACATGAACGTTGCATATTTCGCCCCGCCTGAAGATGAAAAGGCTTTGGCTGAAGCAATAATTACCCTACTGAAAGAACCGGAGCGGCGGCTTCAAATGGGGGAGAGGGCAAGGGAACTTGTGGTCAATAACTTGACCTGGTACCACACGGCTCAGAATACAGAGGAGCTTATAAAGCAGAGGATTGGATATGAAATGTGAACGATAGAAAAAAACGGCATCCGATGTCAATTAGGTAGGGTGTTGAGATAGGAGAACGTTCAACATGAACGAAGAATATGAAATAAAAAGAAAAATATCCCATTTGTCATCAAGATTGTATGGTGATATAAGAACTATATGCGGAACTGAAGGTTTGACCCAAAGCAAGTTAGAAAAGCTAATCCAAGTCGTTACTCTTGATAGAATTAAACTTGCATTTTCCTTATATGCTTGCGCTAAGAAATTTGACACAGACACAATTAAACAAGACGGCGATTATTGCAGTATAATCTCGAGATGCTACTATTGTCACTATCATCTTGCGCGAGCAGCAATTTTCTTGATTACAAGAGACGACATCGATGACCACAAAAAACTACCTAAGAGCCTTGGCAATGTTTTACCACCAGAATACGCTGAGTTTATCGACAAATTAGAACAGTATCGCGACATTAGAAATGAGGTCGAATACTCGCCATATCCAGAAATAGATAAATCCTTGAAAGAAACTGCATCGGAAATACTACAAGAAACTAAACTTTCTATTGAACTTATTGCCCGTTGTTTTAGTAAAAGGGGGATTGAAATTGATGCGACCATTTAACTATCAGAAGGCGACAAAACGGTTCGTCGCTTTAGAAATTGATGAAGAAAATGTAAAGCAACGAGTCTATGAAGCTTTTACAGAGCGATTTGGAGAAGGATTTGTCAAGAAAATATTTATTGGAAAATACCCAGGAAATTACGGAGTAGTTGTTTATCTGGAAGACAAAAAGAATTTAACCGATATTTTACAATTAAGTCATTCCTTGTCCGACGATTTTGAGGCTCAAGGGTTGCCTATTGCAATTTCCACAAGAAAAGCGTCGTAACAGTTGCCTATCAAAGACGGGGACAAGACTGGCATAAATGAAGCACGGGCATAAAGCCCTATGCTACGGTGTTTTATTTTGATGTCAAATTTTCGTAGCCTAACCCTTTATGGGCATAATTGACAGTGCCAGTGGTGCCGAGGAGGCAAGAAAACTTATCATCAACAACTTGACCTGGTACCATGCGGCTCAAAAGACAGAGGAGTTTATAAAGCGGAGAATTGGATATGAAGATTGCCATTTCAGCAAATAACATAGTCTATGGCAGCAGAGCTGTCAGGCGGTATGTTCTGAATTTGATAAAATACCTGCCTCTCATTGATAAGGAAAATGAATATATAGCGCTTGTTATAGGAAGAGGAAAAACTATCTATTCTTTGCCGCCTTCACCGGAGAACGGGAACTTGCGTTATGTATGGCGAAGGATTCCTGCCAGGCTATTGAACAGACTTTGGAAACATACTTCCTTGCTTTCTTTGGAATGTCTTCTCAGTTACCATTATAATCAGCACGCCTTGCTTATCTCACCCCACGATATACCCATTGTTGCAACAGGACTTTGTCCTATCGAATTCAATTTCGACACCGCTAGTTCAATAGTTTCTTGTGATTGGTCGTTACGAGGCGAAGCTCTTCTTCAAGCGATAACTGTTTGTGACCCCAACCAATACGTCACTTGGAGCAATGGCACGATAGAGCAAACTTATAAGCCAATGCTGATTTCAGAGCATCGTATTGACGCTAAAGACAGCGTATCGTGCCGCAGGCAGGTTGACCTGATGATCGACAAGATGCGGGATAACACCCGATTCTTTTGCGGTAATGCACCGATTATTCGAATAGATTTGACGGCAGGATTGGATAGCCGGGCTGTTCTGGCTATTCTCCTATCAGTAGTTGAAAATACGCGTGTGAAGGCCAATACTGCCGGGGAGGTTGACGATATCGAAGTGAACGTGGCCAGGCGCCTGGCGAATCGATACCACTTCAGCCATGAATACAATATACTGCAAACGACCAATATCGAATCGTTCCTCACATATTCAAAAATGCTAGCATTCGTAACAAACGGAGATACAAACAGCAAACGGGCTATACATCCTTTGCCAGATTTCGAGGGGAGTCCACCACCTGAACTTCACGGTGGGGGAAGCGCACCTTTCAAAGGTCCCTACTATCCAAACAGGGGCCCCTACTATCCAAGCCTACCTGCAAAACAGTTATTACGGTTAACTGCCGAAGATGTAATCCAACACCTGGAGAAGAAATACCCCATGATAAAAAGTCTTCCATGGGCATCACAGGATTTTCCTGAGCACGTCCGGTTGCGACTGGCCAGAATTATCAACGGCTACGCTGATATCTCTCCACATGGCACAGACCTCCTGGACATGTTTTACCTTTATGAGCGTTATGGTCGATGGGGCTCCATGCTTTCACGGGCAACCTGGAGGTTGCGGACTTTCTGCCCTTTTGACAGCCCTGCTGTTGTGAAGCTGGCCTATGAACTTCCCGCGCCAATTTCAAACGGTTGCATGCTCCACAAAACAATTATAAAGAGGTACTTGCCAACGGCGTATTACTGGTTAGTCAATGGGAGCGTCTTCCTGCCGCTATTGGGCTACTCGAAGCCAAAGGTCTTGGCGCAAAGAAGCTTTTATCGCATCACTGGCGCTCTTCGACAATACCTAGAGCCTCTGGGATTTAAAGAACATGCTATGAGCCACGAGCAACGCCGGGCTGAAGTTTTTGCTCATTCCCTGGGCGGCATGCTGCACGATATGTTGTTAAGTAAAGACAGCATTGCAACAATGATTCTTCGCAAAACAGACTTGCAGAGAATCATTGATGACCACATCTGCGGAAAGATGAACTATTTGCAATTACTGGGGTTTCTAGTCACTATAGAACAGTGGCGTAATCTGATACTTGAGGCAGTTGCCATGGCGCAGCAGATGCACTAAACTGGGAACACCATATTAGCAACAACGTTTCACGGTAGTGTGCTTTAGTTGCATAAGATGGTTGTATGATAAATCGGTGAGATTCGATAATATCACAAGCACTGACCAAGCTGGGTTTCATGCCTCAATCCAACCTACATGATTACTAATCTGACAAAGTATCACCTTCGACTACCTGTAATGAGATATTATCTCTTTTAAAGTTGACAATCGGCGAATTTTTCGTTATACTATTTCTATAACAGAGATTTTATCTCACAGGAGGCTGATAATGCTAATCACCTTTGAAGTAGAGAACTGGATGTCATTCCGCGACAAAGCTACCCTTTCGATGGTTGCCAGTAGGGAGCGGCAGCACGGAGACCGGTTGCCCCGAGTGGGAAAATATCGGATGCGGGTTCTCCCCATTTCTGCCATCTACGGAGGTAACGCTTCCGGCAAGACCAATTTCTTTAAAGCATTGAGTTTTGTGAAGTCGTTGGTTGTTAAAGGTACCCAGCCGGAGGGCATGATTCCGACCGAGCCATTCCGCCTGGACCCCGCATGCTCAGGAATCCCAAGCCGTTTCAGCTTCGAACTACTGGTAGACGAAACTATTTATGCCTTCAGCTTTGCTGTAACTCAGCAAGCAGTCGTCGAAGAACGGCTGGTGGAGGTTCTATCTTCCAACGAGCGCATTCTCTATGAGCGTGCGGATGGCGAGATTGTTTTTGATGATAGCTTGAAGAAGGATCTTGAATTCTTCAAATTCGCCTACCGGGGAACACGGGATAATCAACTCTTCCTGACAAATACAGTATCACAGAAGATTGAACGTTTTTTTCCTGTCTATAAGTGGTTCCGGGATACCCTCGCACTGGTCGCGCCAGATTCCCGTTTTGCGCCGTTTGAGCAATTTCTGCAGGAGGAACATCCTCTTTATCCGGTCATGAATGTCACACTGTCTCAGCTCGATACGGGCATTGCTCATCTAGGCGGAGAAGAAATCCCTTTCGACACTCTCCCTCTTCCTGAACCTTTGCGGCAAAAACTGCAAGCCGAGGTAAAGGAAGGCGTTACCGTCAGGTTTCTTGCGAATCCGATGAATGAGCGATTTGTCATCACACGTAAAGGCCGAGAATTGGTCGCAAAAAAACTGGTGACCTATCACCGCAGAACAGACGGCACGGAAGCAAAGTTTGAGATGCGTCAAGAGTCTGATGGTTCACAGCGCGTTATTGACCTTCTTCCTGCCTTTTTGGATATGGCGTCGGTTAAGTCATCAAGGGTGTATGTGATTGACGAATTGGACCGCAGCCTGCACACCCTATTGACCCGTCAGCTTCTGGCCGGTTACCTCGCGGCATGCTCGAAAGAGACCCGTTCACAGCTTCTGTTCACGACGCACGACGTATTATTGATGGACCAGAAACTGATGCGGCGAGATGAGATGTGGGTAACAGAACGAGATTCAGAAGGTGTATCTTCCCTATTCTCGTTCAGTGAGTACGAGGATGTGCGATACGACAAAGATATCCGGAAAAGTTACCTGCAAGGGCGTCTGGGTGGTGTCCCTCGCATCCTCCTCAGCGGGGCTTTGGTCGACCCCGAACAGATGGAGCAAGATTGATGGCAAAAAAGAGAAAGAGAAGGAAGTTTCCGCGCAGACTGGGCGAGCGTCGGTATCGCAAGCTGTTTATTATTTCTACGGAGGGGACAAAGACAGAGCCGCAGTATTTCGGTATGTTTAACAGCCGTGATGCCGTCATCCATGTGAATTGCCTCAAAGGAAAGTACGGCAGCTCACCACCGCAAGTACTCAGGCGAATGCGGAATCATCTCAAAGACACAGGGCTGAAACCGAGTGATGAAGCTTGGCTGGTTGTGGACAAAGACCAGTGGATGGATGAACAGCTTGCCCAGTTGCACCAGTGGGCTCAGACAGCGGAGAATTATGGCTTTGCCTTGAGCAACCCGAAACTTGAGTATTGGCTTCTCCTGCATTTCGAAGACGGCAGTGGAGTGTCCAGTTCCAGGGCATGTACGGTGCAGTTGAAAAAGCATCTCCCGCATTTCGAAAAGGGAAATGTTGAAGTTGAAAAACTGAAGCTCGGTATCCCTGAAGCCATTCGCCGGGCAAAACGGAAAGACACCCCGCCCTGTACCGATTGGCCGCGTGCAACCGGAACAACGGTTTACAGGCTGGTTGAGAAATTGCTGAACACTGGAAATTGAGGCATGATGAACAGAATAGAACAAGCATTAACCCAATTTTTTGACCGCCATCGCATCGTCTTCTGGTACGACGCGAAACAGGAACTGCGCCATGATTTCGACGCGGTAGAGTTGCCGGGCGTGGAGAAAATTGAACTGAAGAACAATGAGTTCGGCGTCAAATACCGCGTCCTTCGTGAACAGCCGGAACAGAAGTTCCTTCTCTATCACGAAGGACCGCAACCCGCTGATATCGACAACTGGCTGTTGGACGTTCAGTTGGCACACGGCGAGTTCCGGACGGACCAGGCGTCCATCTGGTATAATTAAAATAGGTAATGCCTTCAAGGGGAACACAATATATTGTTTCTGTGCGAGTTTCTTATATAATCGCATACGTTTAATCAAATTCACAAGCTTTAATCCCAACCAATAAAGCAAGCTAAAATCACGGGCACAACTAATATTATTAGTCGTATTAAGCGGTACACCCAAGTAATATTCCCGATGAATATATACTCAATTAGATCAACAAAACATATTAACGAGTAAAAAATAAATTTTGCTCCAGTAACAAGATACTCTATCGGTGAGACATCAACACCTGATACAGAAAGCACGTTTAAATGTGACCTTTTTGCGATGAATCCCGCGATATAGCATACTGTGGATAAGCTAAATGCTCCTCCGACCCAATAAATTAATTGCCTTAAAATATTATTCTCAGTTTTCTGTGTCTCAGACATTTTCATACTCCCGCCAATTGTGGGGTTGGATTGCACTCAATGAAATCCCGTTCACCAAAGTTTTTTTATTTTCCTTGGCGGCTGATGTACTCTTAGAGGAAGCATGTAAAATCGGGGACTTTTTCGATTTTATAGTTCTCCCGTTTTCCACGGAGAACATTTGACAGTACCCGGTAGGTAAAAGGGAGACACATAATGGAATATATTCAAAGCATTTTTTGCCACAGGAGTAGTGACCAAATTGTTATAGAAGAAAACGGCTACAAGGGCAGAAAATGCTCTCAGTGTGGTTTGATATTTATTTCGCCGCGACCGACATTTTCCGATTCGCCAACTCCTTTAAGCTTGGAGGATTTAATATGAATCATAATGCTGTATTGGTGACTGGAGGCGCTGGGTTCATCGGTTCACATTTAGGAGAACGGCTGCTATCTGAAGGATATAAAGTAGTCTGTCTTGATAACTTCGATGGCCTATACAATCCGCAGATGAAGCGGGCAAATATTCAGCCTTGTATGCTGAATTCAAACTTCAAGTTGGTAGAAGGTGATATTAGAGATACTGAATTACTAAGCAGAATCTTTGAGGAAAACGCTATTAGCAAAGTTGTGCATTTAGCTGCGAAGGCCGGCGTCAGGACATCTTTGATAGAACCCCAGTTGTATGAAGATATAAATGTAAAAGGTACGATAAATCTTTTAGAAGCATGCAAAACATTCGAAGTCGAAAATGTTATTTTCGGCTCATCTTCTTCGGTATACGGCAATAGTAGCAAGGTGCCATTCAGCGAGGAAGATGAAGCGGTAATGCCGATTTCACCTTATGCTGCAAGCAAAAGAGCCGGGGAATTATACTGCTACACCTATAGTCATTTGTATGGCATTCCTATTATATGCTTCAGATTTTTCACGGTATACGGTCCAAGACAAAGACCAGAGATGGCTATTCACAAATTCACAAGACTGATAGACCAGGAAAAAGAGATTACAATGTTTGGTGACGGCACATCCAAGAGGGACTATACATACATCTCTGACATCATTGATGGAATTATAAATGCTTTGGGTAGGCAGTTTAAGTTTGAAATCTTTAATCTCGGTAGGTCGGAAACGATAGAATTAAGATTTCTGATTAGGTTAATAGAAAACAAGCTCGGCAAGACTGCGAATATTAGAAAGTTACCAGAACAACCTGGCGATGTATCCATAACCTTTGCTGATGTGAATAAATCCAAGCGGATGTTAAATTATTGCCCCAAGGTTGGCATAGAAGAGGGCATAGAAACTTTTGTGGAGTGGTATAAAAATGAAAATGGCAGAAGCTATACATAATCGCAAAAAGTTTGTTAAGTATCCGAACGTAGACTATCAAGCAGACATTAAAATTATAGATGGGGATGACGCGGATAAAGAAGATTATCCTATAGCCTCTGTGATTATTCCGACATCCGATGCCTATAGAGGTGGTTACTTCCCTAAGCTCTTAGATCAGTTGAGAGAACAAAGTTTTCAGAATTTTGAGACCATTATCATCAAGGGAGATACTCGACAAGGCAGAGCTATTAATACGGGAGCGGCAATGGCAAGAGGCGATATTCTCATCACACTGGACGATGACACTAAACTTGGGCATAATCGGGTTTTTCAGAATCTCGTAGATGTTCTTATGACAAATCACGATATAGGTATGGCTGGTGTATCAAATACTATTCCAGAAGACGCTTCCTGGTTTGTTAAACGAATTATGAGTGAAGTGCCACGGAGGAGTTCCAAACTCGTTGATAAGATTACAGATAGCGATATGGCAGAACATCCCTGCGCAGGATTTCCAAAACAAGTTTTTTACGACATAGGCGGGGAACATGAGTTAATCCCTCGTGGTTTGGACCCCTATCTAAGAAGCGAACTTAGAAAAGCTGGCTATCGGATGGTTGTTATCCCGGATAGTTGGATACATCATCTTCCGCCTGCTTCCCTCAGAAAGCTACTACGGCAATTTTTCCGCAATGGTAAAGGTTCAGCGTATGCACAGAAATTTGACCCACAGTGGACTATAGACACGCCGAATGGTCATGTAGGGAAGTTCAAAGAAAGGAAATCGTTGCCATATAGAATCATACGACATTTAGGTAGCATGACGATAGCATTTCTCAGACTACGGTGGATATACTTATCGACTTTAACCATAGTTTTAAACAGTTGAATTTAAGGAAGGTTCGTTTTATTTTGGAACAGGCACCTGGCAGACAAATTTGGTATCAGTATTGGGATTATTGCATTCGGAATGAGGAGGATTTTTGGCGACATTTCAATTATATTCATCATAATTTGGTAAAACACCGTGATGTAAAAGAACAGGCTTTAGTGGCAACTTATCCTTTTTCGAGTTATAAGACATGGCTTGAAAGGAAAGGGGAAGAATGGTTGAATGACTGTTTCGCCCAATATCCGATTCTTGATTTTACGAAAGAGGAAGACGATTTTTAACTATTCGGAGCAGCAAGACTTATTTTGCGTCATATCAGCAAAGCAAGCTTTGCTACTCCAACGTATTGGGAGTAGCGAGACTTGTCTCGCATGATATAAAATTTTTAACACCTGTCTAAAAATGTTGACCATTTTCGAAGGATTAAGAATCTGCAAGTTATAGGACTCGACCAAATATAGCTTTGAAATCAAAATGGAAGGGTAAAGATGTATTCATTTGAGGAGATTATAAATAAATTTAGTGATAAACGTATCCTCGTCATTGGGGATGTTATCTTAGACCACTATATTTGGGGAGATGTGAAACGCGTCTCACCAGAAGCGCCTGTGCCTGTAGTTGAGTTTTTGTCTGAGAATTTCCGACTTGGCGGCGCGGCAAACACTGTCGCCAATATTCGCAGATTAGGCGGACAGGTGGATGTTGTTAGTATTGTGGGCAAAGATGAAAATGGCAACAAACTGCGAAAGATGCTTGAGGATATTGGCGTGCATGTCGATGGATTGGTTGAAGACGAGGAAAGACCTACTATCATCAAAACAAGAGTTATTGCTCGAAATCAACAGGTGGTGCGGATTGATAGGGAAATTAAACACGAAGCGGATGGTAATCTCAAGCAGGCGATGATATGTTCCCTAGAATCTACTATTCCTTTAGCCGATGCGATTATAGTCTCAGATTATGACAAAGGCGTTGTCAGCCGGGACTTATTCAAGCTGACCTTAGCGCGTACAAAAAAGCAAGGCAAGCCTGTAGTGATAGATCCGAAAATGCGGAATTTCTGGCACTATAAAGGGTTCGACAATTGTTACCCCGAACCTGAAAGAGGCATCTGCAGCTTTCGGGCGGGAAATTACTGATGACGACAGTTTACTGGAGGCTGGATACACTTTATTAGAGCGGTTGGAATTAGATGCGTTACTAATAACCCGTGGTGAACAAGGAATGTCGTTATTTGAAGCAGCCAATCAAAATTCTCAGGATTCTGCTTCGCGGGATGACAATATTCCTGCGGTGACCCACATCCCTGCGGTTGCGCGTGAGGTGTTTGATGTCACAGGCGCAGGCGATACAGTTGTTGCTGTTTTTACCCTGGCATTAGCAGCGGGTGCTAGTATGTTGGATGCAGCAAAGATTGCTAACTGCGCTGCTGGGATAGTGGTAGGCGAAGTTGGCACAGCGAGTGTAACACAGGAAGAGCTGATAAAAACACTTCGAAATCAATATGATAAAGAATTGTAAACGCCATGAATAAGGCAGTATTTTTAGACCGAGATGGTGTCATCAACCGAAAATTGGAGGGTGATTACGTAAAAAAGTGGGAAGAATTTCAATTCTTGCCCGATGTGATGGAAGCAATTAAGGCTATTACTGATAAAAGCTGTAGAACTCCTACAGTAAAGCGTTGCACTCCCTTGAAAAGGATTGTTAATTGGATTAAGTGCGTGGGTACCCTAATGCAAAAATAAAGTATGCAAAATCTGAAAAATATTCTAATCTTTCATCCTGCTGGCATTGGTGATGCTGTGCTAGCAGTGCCGGCGCTGAAAGCTATCAGGGAGTCGCATCCTGAAAGCTACATAGCTTTGGTTACCAGTAGGAGAGCCAAAACACTGGTGGAACTATGCCCTTATGTGGACGAAGTATTTGCAATCGAGATGGACGCTATAAGTAATCCCCTGGCTTTGCTCAATGGGGAGAAACTGTCTAACGTGTGGCGGTTAATTTCAAAATTGAGAAGACGCAGGTTTGATGTCATTGCCGATTTCACACGTATCGGCTCAAGATTTAGCGCGGTAAAAAGGGCGTCGTTGTTTAATCTTATACGAGGAGAGTATATAGTCGGCAGAGATACACAAGGCTGGGGGTTCTTCTTGGACGGCAAAGTATACACCCAGTCTAAACCCATTAAGCACGAGGTGGAATGCTGTGTTGATATAGCTAAGTTCTTGGGTGCCAATTCCATCCAACCTGAATTGGAGTTGTTTCTGGGTGAAGAAGATAGAGCATTTGTGGAATTATTCTTAGAAGAGAACGATGTGCAATTAGAAAAGCCAATAATTGGAATTAATCCTAATGCTGATTGGCCTTCTAAAAGATGGATAAAAGAGCGTTTTGCTGTAGTAGCTGATAAACTGATACGCGAATATAATGCACAGGTGGTTTTCGTTGGAAGCAAAGGTGAGATGCCACTGGTGAAAGAAATTAGTTTTTTGCTGAAATCAAAAGCTTTCAGTGCAGCAGGTAAAACAAACCTGAGACAACTGGCAGCACTTATAGAGCGATTTAATCTATTCATCACTAATGATACCGGACCTATGCATATAGCCGCCGCAGTGAAAACCCCGGTAATTGCCTTATTTGGCCCCGTGACCCCTCTTAGTCACCGGCCTTATGGTGCTGAAAATATAACATTTGTGATATGGAAAAATGTTGAATGTAGCCCCTGTGGAAAAATCTATTGTGAAAATCACAGATGTATGCGATTAATTAGCGTTGAGGAAGTTTACGCCGAGGCAGAGAAGTTACTTTCGAGATAGGAGAGATATTGAAATGAAGCTGGAATACCAATTTAAAAAAATTATAATCATCATATTAATCTTTTTGTCTTTTAATCTACCCATACAAAAAGCATAGGGTGTTACAGTAGCTTTGCAGGATTGTGAAGATACTTACCTTGATAAGTTACATCCAACACAGAATCACGGTAGCAAAGCATATTTCTGGATGAATTCTGCTGACCAAAGGAGACCACTGTTGAAATTTGATTTATCTTCCGTTCCAAGTACGGCTATGATAATCAAAGCTGAACTCAACCTATACGCAGACTTGCATAAAAGTTTTGAAGAAACAATAGATCCTTATATAATGCCAGTATTAGCGTATTGGACTGAAAATGATGTTACTTGGAATACCACAGATGGAAGCACCGCCTGGAATAACCCTGGTGGTGATTTCGATTATTGGCAATTATGTTTCTTTTACGATCCTATTGAATATTATGAAATTAATCAATGGCATACCGCTGATATTACCTCTTTCGTACAGTATTGGGTGGATGGTAGTTTGCCAAACAATGGGTTGATTATCTCCACACTTTGGTGGGGCTCAAGTAAAAGTCATAGATTTATTTCAAGTGAAGGTACTGAGGAGTTTCGCCCGAAATTAGAGATAACCTATGTAGACGATGGGATGTTAAGGCCACCTGATTCATTTTTAGACCCTGAGATTATTAGAAGGTCGGATTCGCATGTGTATCAGCATCTTGACCAAGACATGACTATGACTCTAAACGATGTCCAAGAGATTGGCGGTAGAATATTTTGGGTTTCGGGAAGGATTGATTCAAAAATAGATTCCTGGGTAGATGAATGCCGCTCCCGTGGAATGACAGTGGTAATGACTATATCTTTTCGTAGTTATTCCGCTGATGAATTGTATGAGCAATCCAAAGCTCTCGCCGCTCATTTTAAGGGAAGAGTTCAATGGTATAATGCTCATGGGGAAGTGAATAATAAATGGTATAGTAGTCATGATCCAAAATATAGTCCTGAAGCCATTGTAGAAAAGGTAAAAGCAATACATGACGGTGTTAAAAGTGAAGACCCGAATGCCAAAGTATCCTTAGCTCAACTGGGCTCTGGCAGTCCAGAGAGATATATCGAAGCATGTGTGGAATATGGACTTGCTAATTGGACAAGGATGTGGGGTTATGGTATCTGGCAAGGCGGACCCGATAGCCCGATTCCCGATTATAAAAGAAGTTATATGCGAAACTGGCGTCTTATTCAGTTGGCTAGAAAAGAAGGAAATAAGGTTGGACACCCAATCAGCGTACAACAGGAAGGAATGACCAGAGATATTCAGGGGCACATTTATCAAGCCAAAATTATAGCGAGAAAAACGGTTCTTAACCAATATATTGGCATGTTGCCTCATGAGTGGTATAAATTGTATAATCCAAGTGGTGAGAATTTTCAACTGGTAAGCGATGATTTTCAAACTAAGTACGAGGGTTTTTATACTTTAAAGTATCTAAATCAATATCTTAATCCAAGCAAGTATCCGCCTATCCATATGGGCATAATAACAACGCCTGCCAACTTTTATAAATTTGCCTTCAAAGCCTCTGACACAGATGTAGTCCTTGCGCTGTGGGAAGCACGCCAATCAGGATTGAATTCCTACGTACCCCCAACTAATGCTTTTGACCCAGGCACCAACGCGGATGTTACGTTTTTGGATTATGGGCTTTCTCCAGTTCAAATCGTCGACCCTATTACCGGTGAAATTATCGATCCAGCCCCAGACTATAGCGCCAAAGGAGGCAAAGTTACTATAAGAAATGTAGAAATAAGGGATTATCCGAGATTGATAATCCTAGAAGGTGGGCGCACGCCAACGGAGCCTTATGGAAAGCCGGGGGAAAGTGAGTATCTTGTGGATTAATGGGTTAGACAAGCAAATGTTAGAGAAAATCAAATGTAACCTGTGTGATTCAGGAGCAAGCGGAGAATAGGTTATGTAAACGTCAAAGTTTATAAGGAATATTTTATCTTACAAGCGGGAAAGTAGTCATTAGTCCTTCCTTACTGGTATTTGCTATGAAGCCAGGGAAACCAGAGCTTGCACCTGAGTAAACTTAACCGTAAACCTTGATTATAGTTATTTCAGGACTATTTGAAGCTACCGCTATTCCCGCACATAATGAAGGTTGATTGTAAAATGTTACATGCAATTCAAGCGTGCTTTCAAGAAAGTCGATTGCTTTATACCCAACATGCCAGGCATGAAATGGTTACAGGAGAGTTTGGTCAGATTACGGAGGAGGAAGTCTTCCAAGCAGTACAAAACGGTGAGGTTATTGAAAGTTATGAATATGATACGCCTTATCCGAGCGCGTTGATTTTTGGAAGAACAGCAACAGGGCGGCCAATTCACACTGTCATAGCTTATTCAGAAGAAGATGATTTAGCTATCGTTGTGACGGTTTACGAACCTGACCCTGCTAGATGGATAAACCATAGGAGACGAATATTATGAGATGCGTCATTTGCAATGGCAATAATATAGAGATGAGAAGTGTAGAAGAAGATGTACGTATCAACAATAATGTTGTTTTAATTCCCATTGAGACACTGGTGTGTCTTTCTTGTGGGGAACGTTACTATGAAAAGCCGCTTCGCCCCTCCGCTTCGCTACGGGATAGGCGCACAATGAAATTATTAGAAAGAGTGACGGCACAAATCAAGTCTGAGAATGCTGTTTTGGAACCCATTGGTCAAGTTCTGAGGGCGGCAGCAGGAGCTTAAAATGAAAATGCTCCTAGAACTATCGTAGAAGTACTGAGCTGATTCACACAGATTCGCGAAGCAATCCCGAGAATGGGGAACGAATAATTCTTGTGTTAATCTCGTGCAATCTTGTGGTTTTTCTTTTTTTTCGTGTTCAAAAATACCTAATCTGTGTTTATCCGTGGCTAATATTTGTTTTTTGGGAGGTGAGCAAAATGACGAAATTATATCAAGAAATTACGGAGAAAGGACTACAAATACCACCCGCCTTCTGTAAGTTAGCGAGTTTATCAGGCGAAGCCGTTGTTGAAATTTATGATGGTAAAATAGAAATTAAACCAATATACCTTTCGCGAAAAGAAGTGAAGAAAATCGCTAACAGATATATTATCCTCAATTTAGGAGATGTTCTACGAGTGGGAAAGATTGAACTCAACCAAGAAACAGGAGCAGACGTGTGGCAAGTTGAAATCATTAATCAGGTAACAAATCAAAAGCGAGGAAAACTTTATTTATCTGCGGATTCCGGAGCCGTGCTGCGATTTGAGGAGGTTAAATGATATGCGGGTTAAATGCTTTCAGCAAGAAACACCGTATAGTTGTGCTGTTGCCTGTTTGCGAATGGTTTTAGAATATTATGATGTTTCCCATGACGAAGCGTTCTTAGTGAATCTGTGCGGAACGACCGAAGATGGAACAACAGCCAAAGGCGTTGTTCGCGCAGCGCGCTCGCTTGGTTTCAATGCTTCATTATTAAGGGGAGGGTTTGGGAGGGGGTTTGAACAACCTATTCTATCAAACGCTGCTGCTTGATGG
>SDBU01004630.1_pt1 | contig 16819 bp, 20 predicted proteins | sample 2277071 | NCBI WGS metagenome assembly SDBU01 (sample SAMN10397929, study PRJNA504765) | marine sediment metagenome | isolation source: marine sediment core GS08_GC12, 126 cmbsf | place: Arctic Ocean: Gakkel Ridge, Loki's castle | collected 2008 | reverse complement strand
GCATTGAATAAGGCTAGGGGATTGATAGATGTGCGGTTTAATTTTTTTGTTAGCCCCGGGATTTTGACTTATTTGGATTGGGTGGCGATGAAGAAGAAGATACCAAGGTCGGTGTTTTTGAGGGAACTTATTGAGAAGCGAATGAGGAAGGATAAAGAGTTTAAGGGGTAAGTTGATGGTAAGTGTTCTATAATGAGGAGTGAAACAAAAACAAGTAGTATTTGATTTTGATGGGACGATAGCCGATTCTTTTTGGTTAACAATGAGAAATTTTAGTCAGGTATTAGAGAAGGTTGGTTTTGGAGGTGTGAGTGACGAGGTTTTAGAGGAGTTGAGGGGTTTGAGGATTGAGGAGAGGATGGCTAAGTTCGGGGTGTTGCCGGCGGAGATGGAGAAGGTGGCGGGGGTGAATAAAAAGGAAATGCTAAAGAAGTTTTTTAAGGTAAAACCATTTGAGGGAGTAAAGGAGGTAGTGGAGAAGTTGGCGGAGAGCGGTTTAGGGGTGGGGATGATAACGTCTAATTTAAGGCAAAGTGTTGATATTTTTATAAAGAAATATGATTTTGATTTGTTTGATTATATTTATTGTAGTAATGGTTTGTTTGACAAAAAAGAGGTGATTGAAAGGCTGTTGAAGGAAAAGTCAATATTAAAAGCAGAGATGATTTATGTGGGTGATGAGGTGAGGGATGTTGGGGGGGCCAAGGGGGCAGGGGTGGCGACCATAGCAGTAAGTTGGGGTTATGATAGCAGAGGAATTTTGAAGGCCAGTGAGCCTGATTATTTGCTGGATAAGCCAGGGGAGATTATTGGGGCTGTTGGTGAAATTTTTTCTTAAGCGAGAGGTGAAAGAGAGCGGGGAGTTAAACCTTTACCTTGATGGCGGGGCCCATGGTGGCACAGAGGACTAGTTTTTTGATTTTGGCGGGGGTGATTAGTTTGATGAGAGTTTTGATGTTGGCTTGAAGCTGTTTTGAAGGTTGGGATATTTTGCCAACCACAAGGTGAATGAGGGGGGCTTTTTTCTCGGTGTGGATGGAGATTGGGGCGGTGGCAAATTTTTTGGCGGTAACTGCTGGATTGTCACTGATAGTGCCGTTTTTGGGGTTGGGCATGAGGCCTTTGGGTCCGAGAATGCGGGCCAGGGGAAGAATTTTTGGCATGAAGGCAGGGGTACTAATAAGAATGTCAAAATCAGTTTTGCCGGCTTGAATTTCTTTGATGATTTTGTCGTTTACAATAACGATTTTTTTGGATGTGGTTTCCAGATGGGGGAAATTAATGTTACCGATTTTGCCAGGGGTGAGAGAGGTGACTATATGGGCTTCAACTTTGCCGTCAAACTTAGAAAGAGAAGTGTTCTTGACCAGGTCAATGGCTTTGGTTAAGGGGTAATATTTGGTGGTATCAATTTTGGCTTTGGCAGCCAGGTAGGCTTTGGAGCGGGTTTTCTTTTTTTTGATGATGGGATTTACAACTTTGGCTTTAGTCTCGACCTTTTTTTCTTTTTTAGTTGTCTTTTTACTTTTGTCAGTTTTGGTGGTAGCCATTTATTTTTGTTTAATTTGTATACCCATGGAGCGGGCGGCGCCGACAACAGTGCGTTTGGCAGCGTTTAGATTGGTGGTGTTTAGATCAGGCATTTTGTCCTGGGCAATTTTTTCGACTTGCTGATCGGTGAGAATGCCAACTGATTGACGGCCAGGTTCTTGGGAGGCTTTTTCTAGCTTTAGGGTTTTTTTGATCATGTCGGAGACGGGAGGTTTTTTGGTGATAAAGTCGAAGGAGCGGTCTTGGTAGATGGTGATAACACAGGGAATAAGGGAGCCTTTGAGATCTTTGGTTTTTTGATTAAACTCAGTGCAAAATTCCATGATTTGAATACCATGGGGGCCGAGGGCGGTACCGACAGGTGGAGCCGGATTGGCGGTGGCGGCAGGAATGGTGAGTTTAACAATGGCAGTAACTTTTTTGGGCATGGTTAGAGTTCTTTACTAACTTGTAGGAAGTCAAGCTCAACAGGGGTTTCTCTTTCAAAAAAAGAGACCAAGACTCGAAGTTTACCTTTGCCCTTGTCGAGGCTGTCGATGGTGCCGATAAAGTCAGCAAAGGGTCCATTGATGATTTTGACGACGTCGCCGACAGAGTAGGCAGTTTGGAACTTGGGTTTGTCTTCTTTGATGGTTTTTAGGATTTGGTTGACTTCTTTTTGAGAGATAGGGGAGGGTTTGTTGTTGATGCCGATAAAACCGGTAACCCCTTGGGTGGTGCGGACGGTAATCCAGGAGTCATCAGTGACTACCATTTGAATTAGAACGTAGCCAGGGAAGGTTTTTTCTTGAGTTTTGATTTTTTTGCCACGTCTTATCACCATTTTGCTTTGGATAGGGACGATAGCCTGAAAGATTTGGTCCTGAAGACTCATGGTTTTAATCCGGGTGATTAAGGCGTTGATGACTTTGTATTCGTGGCCGGAATAGGTGTTGATGACGTACCAGGCGGCATCGGTACCGGGTTTTTGGTCGGAGAGGCTAAAGAGAAATTTTTTCTTGAGCTTCTTTTTGGTCTTTTTTTTGCTAATTTTGGTCATTGGTTGGTTTTTGATCGGCTGAATCAGTTGATATTTGGAAGTCAAATAGGTTGGTTGATTGGGTGGCTTCGGGAGGAAGAGTGGTTTCGGTTGGTTGGCTTTTTAGTTTGTTTAGAAGACTGAATGATTTGGTAAAAAGATAATCGAATCCACCTAAAATAAGGGAAATGATAATCGAAATAGATATTACCACAAAACTGAGCTCGATTAAAGTGTCTTTTTTGGGCCAAGTGATGTTGTCAAATTCTTGCCTGACTTCCTTGAGAAACTTAATAATCTTGGACATGAGGGTATTATACCCAGTTTAGTTTTTAATTTCTAATTCTTAATTTTTCAGCCAGAGACTGACAAGTAATTTCTCAGTTAGAGGTGAATCTGGTAAAAAGAGAGAAAGAGGAGCAGATTAAGCAGTGGGGGGGATGGGGAAATGGGGTGGGTTTGATTGAGAAAGTTACTCAGAAAAAGCTAGTGGGAAAGTAGAAATTTGATTGGTTTTGATGGATTAATTTCTAGTTGACAAACACTGGGGGTAGTGTTTATTATGTATCTTAATCACTATGTGTAGTGTAGATGGACAATTATTAGTTTTGATGAAAGTTAAGGAGGAAGACATATTATGATGTGTCCGTATTGTGCATTTGATGAGTCGAATGTGTTAGAAAGTCGAGACGCTAAGGATGGTAAGGCGACCAGACGGAGAAGAGAGTGTTTGAAGTGTAAAAAGCGGTTTACCACTTATGAGGAGGTGGGTAATATTGAGCTTAAGGTAAAGAAGAAGAATGGTAAGGTGGAGGGTTATGATAGGGCTAAGCTGGAGAAATGTTTTGAGAAGGCGTGTTGGAAGTTGGCCGAGGAGGAGAGGGCTAAGTTGATTGATGAGATTGAGATGAAGTTATTAAACTGGAAGACGGTGGAGATCCCCAGCAAGGAAATTGGCTTGATGGTGATGGAGGAGCTAAAAGATATTGATCAGGTGGCTTATTTTCGGTTTGCCACAGTTTATCTGGATGTGGAGTCGATAAAAGATTTGGAGAAATTGTTAAAAAAACTGAAGAAGTAAGAGGTGATATGACAAAAAAAAGAAAGAGTGTAATTAAGCAGATTAAGAAAAGGAATGGTAAGGTGGTGGCTTTTTCTCAGGCCAAAATTACCAAGGCAATTAAAGGAGCGTTTAAGGCGTCGGGAGAGGGTGACGCTGAACTGGCTAGGAAAGTGTCGGATGTGGTGGTGGCGGAGATGGAGAAGAGGTTTAATGGGACGATAGTGCCGGAGGTGGAGCAGGTGCAGGACTTAATCGAGACGGAGTTGGAGAGGAGAGATTTGGATCAGACTCATAAGGCGTTTATTTTGTATAGGGAGTTGCATCGGAAGTTGAGAGAGGTGACCAGTTTGGTAGATAGTGATGAACTAATTGAGAAGTATTTGGATTTGTCGGATTGGCGGGTTAAGGAGAATGCCAATATGACATATTCGTTACAGGGGTTGAATAATCATGTGGCCTCACTGATCACGGCCAATTATTGGATGAATAAGATTTATAGCCGGGAGATGAGGAAAGGACATCGATCGGGAGATATTCATATTCATGATCTGGCTTCGCTGTCGGCTTATTGCACCGGATGGGATTTAAAGGACTTTTTGATCAAGGGTTTTGGAGGGGTACCGGGTAAAGTGAATAGTCGACCACCGAAGCATTTGAGTAGCGCTTTGGGTCAATTGGTTAATTTTTTCTATACAGTGCAGGGTGAAGTGGCGGGGGCGGTAGCAGTGTCTAATTTTGATACTTATTTGGCACCGTTTATTAGATATGACAAGTTGGATCATAAGAGGGTGAAGCAGTTGATGCAGGAGTTTTTGTATAACATGAATGTGCCAACCAGGGTCGGTTTCCAAACGCCTTTTACAAATATATCGATGGATCTGCGGCCAACCAAAACGGTGGGGGAGGAGGCAGTCATAATCGGAGGTAAGGTGATGAAGACCAAGTACAAGGATTATCAAACAGAGATGGACATGATTAATCAGGTTTTTGCTGAGGTGATGATGGAAGGGGATGCTCAGGGGCGAGTATTTACTTTTCCGATTCCGACTTATTCGATAACCAAGGATTTTGATTGGGATAAAAAGAGTTTGGAGCCGATGTGGGAGATGACCAGAAAGTATGGGGTGCCTTATTTTTCTAATTTCATTAATTCGGAGATGGATCCGGAGGATGCTAGAAGTATGTGTTGCAGACTTAGGTTGGACAACAAGATTTTGCGTAAACGTGGGGGTTTATTTGCGGCTAATCCGTTAACAGGATCGATTGGAGTGGTGACGATTAATTTGGCTAGGATTGGTTATGAGGCGGGCAAGGATGCTAAGGGTTTGGAGGTGGCTAAGAGGCGATTTTTTTCGATTTTGGGTAAGAGAATGGATTTGTGTTGTGAGTCGTTGGTGGTTAAGAGAGCTAAGTTGGAGGAGTTGACCGAAAAAAATTTGTATCCCTATTGTTCCTATTATTTAACTGATATTCATAAAAGGAATGGAGTTTATTGGCGAAATCATTTTAATACCATCGGGATTAACGGCATGAATGAGGCATTGATAAATATGATGGGTAAGTCGATTGTGGAGCCGGAGGGGAAAGAATTTGCTTTGGAGGTAATGGATTATATGAGGGACAAGATTTTGATTTATCAAAAAGAAATAGGGGAGATGTTTAATTTGGAGGCAACACCGGCGGAGGGAACTTCGTATCGGTTTGCCAAATTGGACAAGGTTAAGTATCCTGACATAGTTTGTGCTAATCCGGAGAAAAAAGGTGCACCATTTTATACTAATTCGACACATTTGCCAGTGAATGCTACGGATGATGTTTTTGATGCTTTGGATCATCAGGATGAGTTGCAGTGTAAGTATACCGGAGGGACGGTGTTACATGGTTTTTTGGGAGAGAGTTTACCAAGTGCCGAGGCAGTTAAGACCTTGGTAAAGAAGGTGGCTGAAAATTACCGTTTGCCCTATTTTTCAGTGACACCAACTTTTTCAGTTTGTCCTAAACATGGTTATTTGAAGGGTGAATGGAGGTTTTGTCCCAAGTGCGATGAAGAGATTGGTTTTAAGGAGAAGAAAGAGAAGGAAAAATAATTATTAATTTATTTATTAATTTTATAAATTTATAGGAGTTAAATGACAAAGAAGAGACTGATTGATAAAGACAGAACAGTTTGTGAGATATTTTCCCGAATTGTGGGATACCTGAGACCAGTGATGCAGTGGAATAATGGGAAGGTGGCGGAGTTTGAGACGAGGAAGGAATATATAGTGAAGTGAGAATCGGAGGATTGCAAAAGACGAGTCTGATTGACTATCCTGGTAAGGTGGCTTGTACGGTGTTTGTGGCAGGCTGTAATTTTAGGTGCCCTTTTTGTCATAACAAGGAACTGATAGAGGGAGATTGGCAAGAAATAGATGAGGTAAAGTTTTTTGAGTTTTTGGAGAAAAGAAAGGGAGTTTTGGATGGGGTTTGTGTGACGGGTGGGGAGCCGTGTTTGCAAAAAGATTTAGTTAGTTTTTGCAAAAAGATTAAGAAGCTGGGTTTGAAGATAAAACTAGATACTAATGGGAGTAGGTTGGAAGTGATAAGGGAGTTGATGAAAAAAGGATTGGTTGATATGGTGGCGATGGATGTGAAGAGTAGATGGCAGGATTATGAAAAAGTAGCAGGGGTATCAGTAGATTTGGGGGTTGTAAAAGAGAGTATTAAGTTGATAATAGATTCGGGATTGGAGTATGAATTGAGGACAACAGTGGTGCCGGGGTTGCATGATAAAAAGATTTTGGTGGAATTGGCCAGGCAGTTAGAGGAGTTGGGTGGTAAAAAGGTGGTATGGGTATTACAAAGATTTAGGGCCAGTGAGGGTTGTTTGAAAAAAAAGTATAGACAGATGGAGAGTTTTAATGATGAGGAGATGAAAGGGTTTTTGAAGGCAGTAAAAGAAGTGTTGTCAAAAGTGAGGTTGAGGGGTTTATGAGAGGTAATTTATGAGGTAGAATGGGTGAAGGAAAGAGAGGTGTAAATCCTCCACTGTGCCGCAGCGGTTAGAGTCCGAACACTTAAAACTTTCGAGCAAAAGTAATATGGCAAAGGAAAAAGTTGGTTTTGATTCGGTTTTAGAGCAGGGTTATTTGGTTGGTTTGGAGGTGGGGAGGCGTAAAAAAACCTTGGAGATGGAGGTTAGAACGGCGGTGGCTGAGAGGTTTTGTGTAAATTTTTCTAGAAGTTATAAGTGGGAGGATGGTAGGGTATTTGATCAAGTTTCTGGTGAGAGAGTTAGACAGGTAGTAGCTAGAAGTGGTAGAGAAGTGGAAGAGATTGCTTTTATGAAGATTGAATCGATGTTAGGTGAGGGTAGAGATTTGGTGGTTCATATGAGCCCGGAGAATGAAAAACATGGTTATGATGGTAATGTAGTGGATTTTTGGAGACTAGATGGGGGTGAGGTGAAGTGGAATAGGGTAGTGGTAGAAGAAGGTTTTGAACGGATGGCTGATTTGTTTAAGGTTTTGGGTGGTAAGGAAGTGATTCGGGAGAAGGATAATTTATTGGCTTGTCCGGTAGGGATTGATAAGTATTCTATGGGTCAGGTGATGGCTATATTGGAAGTTAGTCGGGCGATTTTTAATATAGATGAGGTGGGGGTGAGAAGTGTGGTTCATCGGTTGATGCAGGGGTTTTATGATGAGTTTGGTGATAAGTTAGTAAAAGATTCGGGGTTGATTTTTAGGTTATTTTCGGCAGCAATGGTTGAGGTTGAGAAGGAGCAAGGGGTGGTGTGGCATGGTGGTGGGGAGGTGAAATTGAGGAGAACCGAGATGGAGGATTATTTGTGGGGAGGGATGGTGGTGGAAAGACAGTTAACGGGGGGTTGTGCAGGAGTGAATATGGTGGGTAGATTTGTCGGAGTGGGAAGGGGGATGGTAATTAGTGAGGTGGATGGTAGAGTGAGGGTAGAGGTTGGGTCGATTGAGGGAAAGAGTTATTGTGAAAAGTGTGGTTGTTATTATGAAGGGAAGGAGTGTCTGTTGTGTAAGCGAGGTAGGGTGATATAATTTGGGTGATGGAGTTACTGGGAGAATTACGGGGTGAGTTACCTGAGAGGGCAAGGTTAGAGGTGGTGGGTGAAAAGGTGATGATATCAGATTGTGATGCTGATCCAGGAAGTTGTGGACGATTTGGAGAGTCTGATTGGTCGAAAAAGACTTGGTGCGGTAGTTTGCTAGTGATTTTTAAGGGGAGTTATGATCACTTGGAGTGCGGGGTGTTATATGAGAGAGGTAGATTGGTTTCATGAATGAGGGGAAAATAAAGAGATTAAAAAGAGAGTTAAGAAAGTATCAGAAGAGATTAAAGCAAATGCAAAAGCGGTGGTCGGCAACCAAGAGTGGTAGTCGGTATGGGGATGAATATTTGGAAACCCAGATTAAGGTTTATGAGAGGATGATTGGTGAGGTTGAGGGGGAAATATTTAAGTTAAGGAAATACCTTGAGATTGGGCGCGGTCTCTGATAGTTTGTATTTCTTGACGGAGTGTTGTTATGGCTCTAACAAGTTCGATGAAATGGCAGGGTTGGTCTGGTGGTGGGCAGGTAGCGGGTGCTTCTTGGCAGAGGTCTTTTTTTGTAAGGAATTCACATGAGATAGGCATTGGTGGAGTGTAACATAATAGGTCATTTATTTCTCTCAGTCCTTCGTAAATCTCAGGATTTCGGAAAAATTAAGGTATTTTATTTATTTCTCTCAATCCACTTTTCGCGTTTGAGGTAGAGGAAGCCTAAGATGAGAGCGGCACCGATGATGGCGATGAGAGATTCGATTTTATCAAGGCCATGGGCTAAGTCTCTAAAAGTTTCGCCCATGTGGTAACCGACAAAACCTAAGATGGTGGCTCTAACTAGGAGGGCCAGAAAGACCATGGGGTAGAATTTTTTGGCAGGGATACGAAAGCCACCGCAAAAGGCAGTCACCAGAGAGACGGGGACAACGGGAATGATGCAGGCGACTAGAATAAAGATTTCGTCCCGGATGGTTTTTTGGAAATCCAGCTTGATTTTTTCGATTAGTTTCCAAGAGATACCGATGATTTTGCCAAAGCGATCAATTAAAGGTTTGCCGCCAAAAAAGGTAGTAAAAAAGACTAAGGAAGTGCCGATGGTGGCACCGATGGTATAGGGAAAGGCTACTTTTTGAAATATTTGCCAGATAGTTTCGAAGATGGGTAGATTTTTGCTGACCAAGAAAGCGCCGCCGGCCATGGTGATGATAGGAGAAGGAATGGGGACGATGATTTGTTCAATGAAGCCGCCACTAAACATAGCTAAAAGGCCGTTGGTTTTAATAAGGGAGAGAATGGAGTCGAGGATCTGTGACATGGGCTAAGTATAAGGAAGGGAGTGGAGGGAGGCAAGGGTTGATTGGTAATGGAAGTTGTTGTGTGTAGTGTGTGGGGAAAGAAACTGGGCGAGTTGGTGGTTGAATAGGCTGTGCTAGAATGGATGAAATGAGAGAAGGTATGGGACACTCCGATGGTCCTCTTGAAAGTCGGACATGCGGAGTGCTCAATAATTATAAATTATGTCAAAATTAAGGGTGAGCAAGATTCTGATAATTTCTCCGGAGACATATCCAAAGGTTAAGGTAGGTGGTTTGGGGAAGGTGACGGCTGGTTTGTATAAAGGATTGGGGGAGATGGAGGTGGATGTAAAGTTGGTGGGAGCTGATGAAAATATCTATTCGCCTTTGGCCAAAAAAGAGACAGAAGTAAAAAATCGATGGTTGGGGAGGAGAGCGGCGGTGAAGTGTAGTGAAGAAAATTGGTGGCCGGATTGGGTATGGTGTCATGATTGGGGTGGAGTGTGGTCGGCAGATGAATTTTCTAAGTATAGTGAGGGATCTAAAGTGGTATGGACGGTTCATAGTCCGATTAGATTGGGTGGTTATGGGGGCTATGCGTACGATTATGCAAATTATAGTGACAACGATAAGCCGGTAGATTGGGGAGACAGCTTTTTTGAATTCTCGGCTCTAATTGAGAGAGGGATAGATTTGGCTGATAAAGTGACTACAGTATCGGGGACTTATGCCAGGGAGCTTGATGGCGATGAGTTGTTTTCTAAAGCGGATATTGAAGGGGTGGGTTTGGGACTGAATTTGGATAGCTGGAATGCCAGAAAAGATAGGTTGATTGAGAGGAGACTGAAAGGTTCTTATGGTTGGAGCAGTTTTAAGAAAGTTAATAAACGAAAGGTGCAGGAAATATTTCGATTGCCGGTGGCGGTAGATAAGCCGTTGTTTGTATTTGTTTCCAGATTGGTAAACCAAAAAGGGTTGGATATTTTACTTGATGTGTTGCCTGAGTTTTTGGCAAATAATGAAGCTCAGTTTGTGTTTTTGGGCGATGGTAAACAGAGTTACAAGAGGAGGTTAGGGGTTTTGGTAAAAAAGTTTTCTGGTCAATTGGCGGTGAAGCTGGTGGCGGATTTTGATTTGCCTCACCAGATTTATGCAGGAGGAGATTTCTTGGTATTACCTTCTATTACTGAACCCTTTGGCTTGGTGGTAGCAGAGGCTAAAAGATATGGGGTGGTGCCGATTGTTCATAAAACAGGTGGATTGGCCGATCAGGTCGTAGATAAGGTTGATGGTTTTTGTTTTGATGAATATGGCAGTTTGGGTTTGATGAAAAAATTAATAGAAGCCAAGGATTGTTTTGGCAGTAGTTGGCAAGAGAGGGTGAGACGGAGTTTGGCTAGTGGGGTGAAAGGAGAAAAGGAGATGTGTAGGGATTTTTTGTCGGTTTTGTATGAGAACAGGTTATAAGTGTAGTGTTTTGGTTGGCGGGTGGCGAAAGGATTGTTTTTTGCTTGAAAAAAAAGATGAGAAATTAGTGGTGTGCCTGGTTGACAAAGATAAAATTAGTAAATATAAGTTTTTTAGGTCGATTAGACTAGAAAGTGAGTTTGGAAAGAAGGGATTGCCAGTAAGAAAATTGGTAACATCAGGTGAGGGTGATAAATATTTTTGGGTGGTGTGGAAATACCTTCGAGGGGAGCCTAAGTGGGAGTGGGATGAAAAAGATAGTTACCGCTTGGGGGTGTTTTGCCATAAGTTGCATAAAAAGGGCTTGTTTCATATGGATGTGAAACCGGGAAACATATTGTGGTGGGGAAATAAAATTGTGGGATTGCTGGATTTTGAAGAAGTTAAAAAAGATGGCCGATGGAAAATGAGGGATATGGTAAATACTTTGTCATGGGTGAAGGTGTCGGGAGGGAATCAACAGGCTTTTTTGACAGGTTATGGAGTTAGAAAAATAGATGATAAAATGGAAAAGCTTTTAGAAAAGTATATAAAAAACAGAATGACAGAAGGGAGCAGTAGGGCATTTTTGGTGTTGGCCAAGAAAAAATTGGATGATTACAGGAGAGAGGTTAGCGAAAAGCTAATTGAGCTGAATGATCTTTTGGGCTATAGAAAGGAGAATAGAAACAAGAAGATAGTGTTTGCTGTTGGGGCTTTTGAATTGCTTCATTGGGGACATCTAAAATTTTTGGAGAGAATAAAAAAAGCAGGGGACTTTTTGGTTTTGGGAGTAATGTCTGATGTTTCCAGAAAGAGGATAGGGGGTGAGGTATATTCGATAATTGGTGAGAGAACTAGGGCGGAAACTTTGTGCTATTTTGCTAATTTGGTGGATAAAGTGGTGATAGTGGAAGGGGATGATGTAAGACTGCCGGTGAAAAAATTGAAACCGGATGTAATGGTGATGACTAAGAGGGATTTAAAGAAAGGGGTGAGAAAGGAAGAGGAGGTGGATTTGGTGGAATCATATGGAGGCAAGGTGTGGCAGGTGGGACACAGTAATCCGCGGGTGTCTTCGAGTCAGATGATAAAAAAGGTGGCCCAGCAAAAGATAAATCAGATATTGGAGGTGGAGGGTGAAAGAGAGCCTATTTTGCGACCGACCGGGGTGATCAAAAATAGAAAAATGATAGAAGTGGAAGATTTGGCTAATTTGAGAGATGGATGGAAAAAAAAGGGAAAAACGGTGGTGTTTACCAGTTTGTCGGCTGATTTGTTTCATGTAGGTCATGCCCGGTTTATTCAGAAAGCTAAGAGTTTGGCAGATGTGTTGGTGGTGGGAGTACCCAGTAATAAGAGTTTGACTAAACTAAAAGGTCCCGGGAGGCCAATTGTTGATGAGAAGGCCAGGATGATGGTGTTGGCGACCTTACCTTATGTTGATCGGGTAGTGATATTTAGTCAAACGACAATACTAAAATGTTTGCGACAACTAAAGCCAGATGTATTTTTTACGGTGAAAGAGGATTGGAATTCCGGTTTGGCACAAAGCCCGGAGGCTAGTTTGATACAGTCGATTGGAGGTAAAATTGTCAGATCAGAAAGAATGGCGCCTTATATCTCGGCTTCATTGATGATTAATAAGGCGGCCGGGGAAGTTTTAAAGGAAGTATTTATGGAGGTACTAAAGGCGACAGAGGAGAACCCGGTGATTAATGCTGATTTTGATCCGTTTGCGGTGGAGTCTCAATTGGCGGCCAGAGAGAGTGGTTTTTATAAGAAAGTGCTGGAGGAGGTGGGCAAGAGAGGTAAATGTGTGTTTTGTGATTTGAAGAAGAAATATTTGATAAAGGAGATAGATAGGGTGGTGTTGACGGTGGCATTGTATCCCTATATTGATGGACATTTGTTAATTATTCCCAGGAGGCATATAGAAGCGGGGGATGATCTGACTAGAAAGGAGAGGGAGGCGATTTATAAATTGCAGATGGTGGCCAAGCGGTTGTTAAAAGAAAAATTGGGGATAGAGAATTATTGGTTTTTGGTAAGGGAGGGTAATGGGGTGGCGGTGGGCAAAACGGTCAATCATTGGCATTATCATGTGCTACCTTATGATGCCGGGGTGATTAAAATGGGAGATACTAAACTTAATATGGTGCCAATGGATTTGGCAAAAAAGTTGGGAGGGAAAAGTGGTAAATAAGTTTATGAAAAGGGCAATACAATTGAGCAAAAAGTCCGGTTGTGTGAGGGCCAAGAGGGCGGTGGTGATGGTAAAAGATAAAAAAATATTAGTGGAGGCTTATAATAGAATTTTTCCTAATGACGACTATTGTAGAATAAAGGGTTGCTTGCGGGATAAGCTAGGGTTGGGTCTGGGGAGAGAAGCGGAAAAATGTCGATCGATTCATTCAGAGGCGATGGCGATAAGTTTGGCGGCCAAGAAAGGAATAAGTCTAAAAGGAGGGGTGGCTTATATAACATGTGCTCCGTGTATGAATTGCGCTAAACTGTTGGTGTCAAGTGGAATTAAACAGGTTTATTATTTGGATGAACATGGAGATAAGACATCTTTGATTTTTTTGGACAAAATGGGAGTTAGCTGTCGACGATTAGTAATAGCCGGAGATGATCCCAAATCAAGGTTGAGGGATACCAGTGGGCAGTAAAGATGGTAAATTGGCCAAAATATTATAAGGAAAGATTGTGGTTGGGTGATGTAGATAGCGGTTTTGTGGGGGTAGTGACTTTGTGGACTCCGGTTGAAGTGTTTTCGAGTTTGATTGACGATCAGCTAAAAAAGAAAGTATCGGTGATAGGACAGCTGCATACTAAGAGGGGGATTGAGTCTGTGTTTAAAAATGTATGGTTGAATCCAAAGATTAGATATTTGGTTTTGAGCGGAGAAGATGGTTGTGGGGCCGGGGATGCTTTGGTGGAGTGGATGAAGACGGGTAAGATTAAGAGTTTATTTTTTGATGGAATCAAAAAGAAATATGTTGATATATTTAGAAAAAAGGTTGAGTTGATAGATATGAGGGGAAAGAATGGAGATGAGGTGATAGAAGTGATAAAAAAACTGAGAAAAAGAAAACCTTTTAGTTTGCGAAGAAAAACATTTGCCGAGAGTGAAATTTCTGGCAATTTTTCTTCTGAAAATTCTGTTTTTAGAGTATCGGCTGAAACTATTGGTGAAGGATGGGTTCAAGTATTGGATTTGATTGTAAGGTTTGGTAGGAAGGTACCTAGGATTCATGTATATGGTGGTTATGAGCGGGTGCTTTTGGACATGGCGGTGGTCATAAGTGGTGAAAATATAGCCAATCCGAAAATGTGGTCGTTTTTTCAATTTAATAAAGATGATTTGAGGGCTTATTTTAGGAGTTTTTTTATGGCTGATAGAGGGTCGGAGGCCTATACATATGGGGAGAGATTGTTTGCCTATGAGGCAGGAGGTAAAAAGATTGATCAGGTGGCTGAAATGGCTAAAAAATTGAGCAGTTTTGCTCATAATAAGGGAGCGGTGGCGGTATTGTGGCAACCGGAGATTGATAATTTTCCTGTCAGAAAGCCGTGGAGGACACCTTGTTTGACCTTGGTACAGGGTTTTTGTATGGAGGGAAAACTATTTGTGACAGCCTATTTTAGATCAAATGATATGTTTGGGGCGTGGCCACAAAATGCTTTTGCTTTAAGGAAATTACAGACAGAGGTGGCCAAAAGAATAGGGAAAAAAGTGGGGGACCTGACGGTGATATCGCATTGCGCCTTTGTCGATGAGGCTAATATAGTTGAGGCGCAGAGTGTAGTGGGGAAGAATAATAGACTTTTTTGCCAACTTGACCCACGGGGGAATCTATTAGTGGAAGTAATTGATGATGATTTGGTGGTAAAACATTTATCCGGTGAAGGGGAATTGGTGGCGGAGTATAGACAGCATGGGAAGGTAAAAAAAGCGGCGGAAAAGATGCTGGAAAAGCTTTTGAAGGAAAAGGTGGTGTCCAGGGTTGATCATGGGATGGATATTGCTTGTCAATTGACCAGAGCAGAGATGGCGGTGAAGATGGGATTGAAATTTGAGCAGGATAAGGGGTTGAAGTGAATAGAAATGGGATGGGAGAATGCTGGGAGAGAAGCCAGGGTTGGGATGAGGGTGTAGAATATGGGTATGAGTAAAATTTGTATATTATCGGGTAGATCGCATCCGAAGTTGGCCAGGGCAGTGGCGCAGCGTTTGGGAGTACGGTTGATGGGGGTGGATATTAATAATTTTGCTAATGGAGAGATATATGTCAAGGTGAAAAAAAAGATGAGAGGTGAGGATGTGTTTGTGATTCAGAGTATTTCAGATCCGGTGAATGAAAATCTGATGGAGACATTAATTTTGGTGGATGCGATAAGGAGATCATCAGCTAGGAGAATAAACTTGATTTGCCCCTTCTTGGCTTATTGTCGACAAGATAGGAAGGTAACATCAAGAGAACCAATTACGGCCAAATTGGTAGCTAATTTGATTGTAACTTCAGGAGTGGATAGATTGGTAACAGTGGATTTGCATGCAGATCAAATCCAGGGGTTTTATGATATTCCGGTGGATCATTTTGTGGGATATCCGCAGTTTGCTAAGTACATAAAGAGAAAGGGGTGGAAGAAGGTGGTGATTGTGTCGCCTGATGTAGGGGGGGTGAAACGGGCGAATAAGTTAGCAGATTTACTAGGGGTGTCACTGGCGATTGTTGATAAGGTGAGAAAGGCTCATAATAAGTCAGAAGTGGCGCATGTGGTGGGAGATGTAAAAGGGAAGATGGCAATAATAGTGGATGATATGATAGATACAGGAGGGAGCGTGGCGGAGGCAGCTAGGGTGTTGAAAGATTATGGAGCTAAAAAAGTGGTGGTTTGTGCGACTCATGCTTTGTTGTCAGGAGGGGCGGATAAGAGGTTGAGTGAGAGCGTGGTAGATGAATTTTTGTTTTTGGATACAGTGCCGGGTTGTAATAGTAAGAAGGTAGCCAGGAGTAAGGTGTTGTCATTAGCGCCCTTGTTGGCTGAGGTAATTGATCGGATTCATAGAGAGAAGTCTTTGGGGGAATTGTTTGTTTGGGAGAAGAAGGCTCGGTTGTTGTAGAATAGTCTGATGGATGAGATTTTTGAATTAATTTCTAGGGAAGAAAAGAGACAAGTGGGTCAGATTCAGTTGATTGCCAGTGAAAATGTAGCCTTTGATGGGGTATATGAAGCGGTGGGAAGTAAACTTTCAAATAAGTATGCTGAGGGGTATGTAGGTAGGCGGTATTATCAGGGTAATGGGGTAGTGGATGAGATTGAGAAATTGGCCATAGAGAGGGGCAAAGAACTATTGGGAGTGGAGCATTTAAATGTGCAGCCTTATTCGGGAACTCCTGCCAATGCGGCGGTTCTAATGGCTTTGGTAGAATCGGGAGATAAAATTTGTGGTTTGAAGTTATCGGCTGGGGGTCATTTGACTCATGGACATCCTAAGATTACCTTTTCGGGTAAGTATTTTATAAGTGCTCAGTATGATGTAGAGCCGGATGGCAGGATTGATTATGGTAAGTTGGCAAATTTGGTGGCAAAAGAAAAGCCCAAATTAATTTGGGCGGGGACAACGGCTTATCCGTTTATTTTGGATTGGGAGAAGTTTTCTGAGATTGCCGAAAGTGTAGGAGCCTGGTTGGTGGCAGATATTAGTCATATTGTGGGGTTGATTGTGGGTGGAGCGCATCCTAATCCGGTTAAGTGGGTAGATGTGATTACCTCGACAACTCATAAGAGCTTGAGGGGTCCTCGGGGGGCGGTGATCGGGGTGACAAAGAAGGGACTTATAAAAGATGCGGATTTGGGTAAAAGAATTGATAAGGCGGTGTTTCCGGGGTTACAGGGGGGTCCACATATGAATACGATTGCAGGGATGGCGGTGGCCTTTGAGGAGGCTAGTAAACCAGAGTTTTCTGATTATGCTAAACAGATTGTTGCTAATGCAAAAGCTTTGGCAGAGAGTTTAAGAGAGGAAGGGTTAAAAGTTTTTGGGACTGAGAATCATTTGATGGTGGTAGAAGTGGGGGAAGGCAAAGGTAAGGAGGTGGCAGAGGCGTTGGAGAAGGGAAATATAGTAGTAAATGCTAATACCATCCCACATGATAAAGCGGGGCCGTTTAGGCCGTCTGGTATAAGGGTGGGGGTGTGTTGGGAGACGACTAGAGGAAGGAAAGAGGCAGAAATGAAAAAGATTGGTAAGTGGATGGTAAGGGTTATTAAAAAAGGTAAAGTGGAAAAGGTAGCAAGAGAAGTAAAAGAATATTTGATAATATAAAATTTTTAGAGACAAACAACCGCGGGAGAAAGAGAGGGGGGCGCCGACCAGG
>SDBU01004629.1_pt1 | contig 16820 bp, 16 predicted proteins | sample 2277071 | NCBI WGS metagenome assembly SDBU01 (sample SAMN10397929, study PRJNA504765) | marine sediment metagenome | isolation source: marine sediment core GS08_GC12, 126 cmbsf | place: Arctic Ocean: Gakkel Ridge, Loki's castle | collected 2008 | reverse complement strand
AGAAAGTATTGCTGTCGTTGTCTGTTATTCCATAATAAAGATGGGGAGATGCTGCTGAATTACCAATTTCTATCATTTCAAGCATACATCCATTGTATTCATCGTTTGTAAAAGGAGTTGCGTCTACATCAATAGTACCCACTCCTACATCACTTGCAGTTGCTGCTGTTTCATCTAATCTTGCTTGGTCTGTCCAGAGAATCGCTATTCTGTATCTAGTTCGAGTTGTACTCATATCCAAATCTTGTGGTTGAGTTGCACTAGTATGTGGTGCGGTTGAGAATGTGTCCCAATATCCCTGTGCTGGACTTATTTGGTCTGAACTTCCTTCTGGATCAGTCAATTGGTCTGGTGTTCCTGCATAAAGCGGATAGCCTTCAAAAGTAATCGTGCAAACACCTACTGCTCCGTGCTTGGGTATCTGGCCTAGATTAAGAAGGTTTATTACATCCAACTCTCTCTCTCCTGTGTCTATGTCTACTGTTTCAGTTAGTGCTTGAAAGTATTTCTTGACTGGACCAGTGGCTCCAGGACCGCTTGTAACTACAATATAAGCTACCCTTTGCCAAGCTGATTCACTTCCTGTTGCTCCGAGTGTCATTTTGTCCTCCTATGCTGGATAACTTGCAGCCCAGTATGTTGTTCCAGGTACATAAGTTCCTAATGCTGGTATTCCACCGTGAGCAGTTGAATCGCTAGATTCCATTTTAATCTTTGTCCGCCCTTCTTTATCGAAACAAGTTCCTTTAAACACTAAGGTTTGTTTTAGTATTCCGTCTGTAAAGGATGTCTTACAGCTAGTACAAAAACATTCTGCCATCACAAATCTCAGAGATTTCTTTGTATCAGCTATTGCATCTTCTGCAGCAGTATTATCTGAGTCATTAGTCCAACATATTGTTACTCTATATCTGCTTAAAGTATTGCTCATATCTACATCGTGTTCTTGTCCTGATATAAGCGGAGCACTTGCAAACATATCAAAGAAACCATCTCCTGTATCACTTGTTTCGGTTGCTGCTTCTAGTGGATAACCTTCAAATGTAATTGTGGTTATACCTATTGCTCCGTGTTTAGGAATCTGACCTAGATTCAAGAGGTCTATCTTATCTAATTCTCGTTCTCCCATATCTATGTCTACTGTTTCAGTCATAGCGTGAAGTCTAACTACATTTGAATCACCACTCATAACTCCAATCAAACATTGCCTTTGCCAGGCATCTTCATCTCCTGTTGCATTTAGTGCCATTTTAGACTACCTCCTTCTTCTTCTTTTTGTTTTTTATTTCATCCTCTGTTATCAATACAAGTCTTTTGCAGTCTATATTTTTTCTGTCTAATTTTGTCTCAACAGACTCACCTGGCTTCAATGTTATCTTTTTTCCATTCTCACTGAAACTTAAAGTCACAGGAGAGTATGGCCTTCCTAATTCAGGTGTGACAGTCTTGCTGTCTGTTATATTTTTTATATATTTCTTCATCTTAATTCCTCCGAATTGTTTTTCCGCTTACTGTTACTATCTCTTTTTCTTGTTTCTTTTCTTCTAGTTTTTCTATTCGGCTTTTCAACAAATTTATCTCTTCGGACAAAATATCAATCTTAGTATCTTGTTCTTCTGTTCCTTTTGGATAGAAACCTTCATACATCTCTAAGAGTTTCTTTAAAAACAAATCATCATTTTCTTTAAATCCGTCTAGGTCACTGAGTCTCTTGAACTCCATCTCTACGTCTTTGCTTACGTTCTTTATGTTCATTTAAAAAAGACTGAACCTCCTCCTTTTCCTTTTGCTCTTACTGCCTGGCTTATTTTCCTTTCTACTATTCTTTTTGCTTGTTGCTTGATTATAGTATCTGCTGTTTTGATAAAAGGATGTGGTCTAACAAATAGTTTCTTTGTGCTTCTTAGGTCAAATCCCCTTGCACTTGCCCACTTTGTTATTATCCTTCCTTTCTTGAGATTAACAAAATGTGGTCTCATTCGGTCAAGAGAAATAAAGTAATTAATAGCTCCTCTTTTTATTGAACCTATATTTACTCCATAGCTTGACTTGCTTATCTTATGTGGTTTTGTTATCTGTTTTACTAGAGTACCATAAAACTGTCCTCTCCAGGCTCTTATTTTTGCATTAAAAGCAGCATTTAGATAAGCTTTAGCTGCGAAACTAGCTAGTCTTTTTACTCCTTCTATTCCAGCACGAGGTAATGTTTTTGTATAGCCGTCTAGCATTTGCTTTGCTCGTGTAGCGTTTACGTGCATTATTATTTGTGTCATTATGTTCTCATACTCATAAAGTTACTAAAGTTTAATTCAAAAGTTCTCATAAAAATCATCTTGTTGTTTTGGTCTACCCAACTAGAAGGTGAACTGGCTTGGTTCATTCCTTTTAGTCCGCAGTTATGAAGTGTCCTGTTATTGGTTGCTGTGTTTAATGTTTTGATTATATTATCAGATATTTCGTTTAATGTCTGTGCTCCAGAAGGATCTCCAAGTGAGTCAGACTTTTTGTCTCTTGTCCAGACGCTTACTTCTACTGTATAAAGCAGCATCTTTTTGCTCTCGTCTAATACCCTTATATCTGGATTGTCTGCGACATCAAACAAATTAACGATTACTACTGGATAGCCTTGAAAAGAAAAACCTAGTTCTCTTGGTTCTCTCTCGTAGACAAACTTTCTGTTTCCAGTTGAATCATTAGGATCAGGAATATTGCCTCTGTCATTTAAAATATTAAAAATAAGTGCGTGGCTCTGGCTAAAGATGTTCTCATAAGTAATCCCTGTGCTTGCTGGTACTGTCATTTTGGCCTTAGCCTGAAATAGTCCTCCTTAGAGGCTTCCCTTTAAAAACCAAGAAGGAATGTTAGGTTTCCCAAGAACATTCCCAATTGGAAAAGAGGTGAAAGAGATTGCTCCCTTATCAATATGATAATTAGCTTTTTGATATATAAATACTGATTAAGTATTTATCATAAATAGTCTTCTTCTTTCATCCATCAGGTTTTTTATCTCATTATCAAGTGTATCAATTACACCTGGAGTGAACTGGCTTCCTCTGATTCCTGCACGCATTAGGTTCATTTTAAGTATTGTTCTGGATGTAATAAGAATAGCTAGTCTTTTTATGTCTTCGGGAACAGAAGAATGTCCCCATTTGTAGACTATTCTTACTTGCTGTGAGCCTTGTGCTGGCCTGTTTATCTCTTGTGGTATTCTGATTCTTCCTGTTTCAGTGTCTACTTCGTAATCTGTTGTCTCAGTCAGACTCTTCCAGCTTGCTACTGTGTCTTCGTCGTTTGTGTTTACTTCAAGAGAGGTAATTGAATTAACAGGTGTGTTTTCTAAATACCAATCCATTTGTTTAACGTCTCTTGCATCTTGGTATTCATACGTTCCTTCTTGATCGTAATAAGCTTCTCCGTTGTTGTCAAACTTAGTATTTGTATTATTGTCTATCAATGCTTCTGTTCCGACTGCAATCGAGTGAACCTGTTGTGATTTTATACCGTTCTCTTGGTCTGTTTCGTATGGAGTCAAGTTAGTGTAATTCATTACTTCCTGTACTGAATGGTAACGCAAAGAAGTAGCGGAGATGGCAGTTAAAGTTAGGTCAAGACTGCTAACGCCACCTCCTGAAGTAGAAGTATGGGATATAAAAGCTTCATAATTTTGATAGATAACTACGACTGTTACTATGTCTCCTACTGTCCATCCGCTTGTTAGATTTCCTAAGTTAAAAGCATATACTCCACCAGTTTGAGTGTCTACAGTAAGTATCTCATTCGTAGCTTCGTTTCTAAGAGTTACTCTAAAATTAGAAAGGTCAGTTAAGCCTGTTGTTCCTGCACCAACAGTTCCTGCTACTGTATAAGGGGAGCCTGGCAATCAGTTCACCCCTTTTCTTCTTTGTTTTCTAGATAGTTTTCTAAGTATTTTTTAGTGATAGTCGCTGAGTACTTTAAAAGAGTTTTCTTTAGTTTATCTGCTTCTTCTTTGTCTCCTTTGTTTATTGCTGTCTTGAACTTACCTAGATTGTATCTCATAATCCCTGCCATTCCAGGAGCCCATCTAAATCTTACTCTATTCCAAGTAAATAAAACACCTAGGCCAATTATTAATATTCCAATTATTGCAATTACAAGAGTATAACCTTCTTCATCTTCTTCGTCTGGTTCAACAACTGGCTCTTCAATATCTCTAGGTTTTGGTTCTGGTTCAGTTGGAATAGGCTCTGGGATTGTTGGTTCTGTTGGTTTAATATCTGGTTCGTCTGGTTCAGTTGTATCTGGTTCTGTATCATCTGGCTCTACATCTGGTTCAATTGTAACATCTGAGCTTATTGAAATAGTCACTTCTGGCCTTTCGTCTGGTACTATCACTTCAAGATTATCTTTGTCGTCTATTGCTTTTTCTATATCTTTGAAAATAATACCTAGATAGTCTAGATAGTTATCATCATCGTCTGCAAAAGAAACTCCATTGTATTTAATATCAGACATATCAAGTTCGATAGTTAATTTTCCTATCTTCACAGAGCCTAGTTCTAGATAAATATTGCTTTCTCCTATTCTTACTTTGTCTAAATCAATCAGTTCTTTGTCTTCATCGTATATTCCGTTTTCGTCTACAAAAATCTCATCGTGTTCATCTGCGAATGAGTCTTCTCTGTCTCCTCTTATGTGAAGATACTCATCTTTTACTCTTATGTCTAGCTCTGTTAAGTCAGAGGTTGTTACCTCTTTGAAATCTATTTGAGCAAAATCATTTGGAAGAGCAATTCCTTCGCTTTCCTTGAAAGGAGTATAGTCTTCTTCTAGGTCTTCATATTCGTTCTGATTTGTAATCCCTATATAATCAGAAGTTATTATCCATTTCCAGGTGTCTTCATCGTTGTAGTCGTCTCCGTTTTCAATAAATAATTCAATGTCTTCTGCAATTCTAAGGGTAGCTATATCTTTGCCATCTCCTTGTTCGTTTTCAAAAGCAGATATTACCTGGATTTGAATTCCTCCTACTTCAACTATTTCATCTTCATAGATTTCTGCACTTTCTCCGTTGTGTTCTAAAAGAACTGAATCTGAACTGATACCTAATATCTTGATTCCTTGTTTTGTTTCACCATCTTCAAAGTCTATTTTTTCACCGTATAAGATTGTCATACTTGAATCTGTAAGTTTTACTATCTCTACGTCTTTTCCAAGCAAGTTTATCTCAAGTGTTTCGTCATAGTCTATTTCGTTCTTTGGAAGGGCATCATCAAATACATACCTATATTCTATTCCTTCTTCTGGAATAACTAAATAAGGATTTAAAAGATAGTCTACATCATCTAAGCTTGTTCTAATAAAAGAAGTTAATCTGATTTCTTCGTGAATGTCGTAATCGTCTCCGTCGAAGTCTATTTCTTTGTCTTGTAATTTGACTAGCTTGTTGTCTAAGATAACTATCTTTATTGTATCTCCATAGAATGCTTCAACTGAGGCAACTGATTTGTCTTCATTGGTTGTTACTTTGGTTATTTCAGTTGGTTCTTCTGGAGTTGGTGTATCTGGTAGTCCTGGACAATCGTTTTGATCTGTTACTGTGCTTCCATCCCAACAGACGTATGTAGTTGGCTGTTCTGGACAGTCTTCTGCGTTTAAAACAGTTGTTCCATCCCAGCAAACATATGTAATAATCTGGTCTTCTCCTAGTTCTATTGTGAATTTCTTTGGCATAGTATCTACTATTTCAAAAGAAAGAACATCTATTCCTCCTACTTTTATGTTTATTGTGTCACCTGGTATTCCTCTAAATGCAACAAAATAACCCTGCTCGAAGTAAGATAAGTCAAACAAAAAGCTTCCTTTTGCTCCTGTTTCTAAATTAAGTATGTCTCCTGTCTCTTGGTTTGTAACAACTACCTGTGCAAAAGAAAGAGGATTTCCTTTGAATGTAACAACACCAGACACTGGTGCTGGCACTGGAGGAGGACTATAAGCTGATACTGCTGACAAAATCAATAAGCACATTACAAAGATTGAAAATAGTTTTTTCATTTTACCACCTATATTCTATTATTGTTGAATTGCAAGCTTCATCCTGTATCCAAGTTTGGTTTACAGAAGCATTCAGGTATGAATAGAACCAATAAGCATCTCCTCTATCAAATAAATAATTGGTGTCATTGTTCCAACCAAGATCGAATACATAATTATGCCATTTCTGTGCTGAATTGTTATAACTAGCAAAGAAGGTAAAATTGTATTTATTTGTAGTGTTTGTAGTAATAAATGAATAATTACTATCTGCATCAGTCCAGTTGTTCATATTTATACTTGAATTATAAAAATTATTACTTCTGTTTTCTACCCAACTGAGATAATTATGTCCAATTGTGATATTTCTACAACTATCTGTACCTGTATCTCCAGCAGTTCTTTCGTCTCTTCCAAACGCAGACCAACGTGTTCCATCTGCTATAAGTGTCCAATTAAATTTATATTCCGCTTGTTGTTCGTTTTTGTTTGTAGCTAGCCAAGACCAGCTTGTGTTCTGAGAGGTATACATCCATATAACTTCTCCGTAGCTTGCATTCCAATTCTGGTTTGAAGTACTGCTGTCTGACCAAGATACCCATTCTTGATATGTAGCATTCCACCAATAAAGATATTCTGCATTTGTTTGATTTCCTAAGATACCAAGTGGAATTCCATCGTGGAGTATTCCATATAAGTTCCAACCTTCGTAAAGTGTTTTTCCTGTTCTGATGTTTGTAGCAGTTACATTTCCTCCAATAAAGCAATTTCCTGCTAGGTCACAAACTGTTATAGTAAAATTGTAATCTCTATCATCTAAGAATAATGTTCTGTTTAAGACAAAAGAATGGTTTAAGTTATTTGTAGTAATTCCTTTGATTGAAGCTATTTTGACACCACCTGTACTGATATTCATCCAACTGTTATTAACTGATTCATTTGTGCTTATGTTTATCTCCCAACCTTTTATATGGGCTTGAGGGTGTCCACCTGAAGTATTCAAATATTGTGAATAAGAAATTGTTGGATTTGTTAGGTCTAAAGTAAAGGTATAATTTCCCGAAGATACCCAGTTGTTTGCTTTATCACCACAACTTACTGACCAATTATATTCTCCATCTGAGAAAACATACCTTGAAAGATTTGCCCAAGTAAAAGTCCTTTTTGTGGTTTCTACCTCTAATAATGTTTGTGCTGCTGTGTCATTCCAAGTACTGCTTTCATTTCCAACGTTTGGGGCTTTATTATAATCATAGAATATATAGGTTCCATTTGACGTTTGTAGATTGATATGACAAGCTAAAGAATCCCTATCTGTTGCATCTGCTACAGTAACTTGGAAAGTTACATTTTTAGAACCAGGATTAGTTTGAGTTAATAAATCATCTCCTCCTTCTACATCTATAATAGAATTATTTCTTGGAGAATTAACTGTAATGTTTAAAGGAGCAGCAGTATCAACTAAAGTAGACCAGTTAGATGGAGATTTGTTTAATACCATTCGTCCTATGAGTGAATCATCAAATTCTTCACACCAGAGTTGCCATCCAAATGAACCATCTCTTGGAAATTCATATGCAAATACTTTTGGAGATGTATCATCAAGTACACCATATTGACTATTATCTTTAACTAGATTTCCATCGCTATTGTTTACAGTGTTGTTTCTATAGACATAGCATTTATATTTAGTTGAATTTCCGTGTATGGAAATATTTAAAGGTAATGTCCTATCTGAAATCACATTAAAACTTGCATTATATTCAACAAGTGAATAATTGAATTTATCTTTGCTTGCTCCAGGATTACGACCAGGGAGTGTAGTTAAATTTGCTATTGGTGCTCTTTTTATTGCTATTGTCCAATATGGATCTGTAGTATTACCCCAAGTTAGGTTACCCATACCATTATTTGATTGATTAGATAAATTTGCAGCTGCACACATCCAGTTTATAAGGGCTCCATCATAAAAAGCAGGACTTTCAATAATATCAAATATAGCTGTTATATTTCTCATTGAATCATTTGAAACTCCATCTGATTCAAAACTTTTGGTTTGATTTTTAATAAAACTACCGTTATAGATATACAACGAGATATTTGCTATGTTCTCACCAGATGATTCAGTCTGAGAAGCATTAAATGAACAAGAGAATACAATTGAAGCATTGTTACTATTATTACTGCTAGTATAAAGTACATAACCAGTTGGGCCAACTGTCCAATTAATCAAAGGTGATGTACCTGATTCTGAAAAAATATCAGAATTTGGATATATTTCAGGTCTTTGCATTACAAGATTACTACCACTATAGAAAGTTGCATATACTATTGCAGACAAAGCTACTAAAAACAAAGTAACTAAAAACATTGACTTCAACTGTGCTTTTTTCATAGTTAATTTCATAGTGAATATGCCCCCGCATTGCCGCTGGCAATATCTACAGCAGTTATTTTTCTATTTACTCCTGGTTTTGTACTGTCTATAATTATAATACTGTTTCCAGCCTTTGCAATTGAGTCTCCCATTAAAGTGATATAAATAGCATCTCCATCTGTAAATCCTGATTTTGTTCCTTGGTCTGTTCCATCACTGCTCAAGTCTGCTGCGTTGAAAACAACATGACCTTCATAGTCTGCTGTCTTTACTTGATATTGGTCTGTATTTGTGTTTATTGCTTTGACTTTAATAGCTACAATACTTGCCCCTTCTATATCTATTCCAATTGCAAAACTTGTTGGTCTTACTGAACTTGTTCGTGGCATTTTATATCACCAATAATCTTATGTTTGTATTAGCTGTGTCTGTCCTGAATACCAATTTACTGAATTTTGGAACTCTTCTAATGAATGAATGATTTACTCCTTTGAGTAACTTAATCGGACTTCTGAAGGTTTTGTTTCCCATTGTAACAAGCTGGATGTGTTCGTCTGATACTACAATAAAAGCCCTGCCTGGATGATTATGTGTGTTTAGATAAAAATTAGTATCGTTTTCTGTACCGCTTTGATTCATATAAAAAGTAACGTCTGAAGCAATAGGTATAGTTACTTCTATGTTCTCCCAGTCCTCTCCTTCGTTGTAGATATATTCAGGCAAATTAGTCATTTTTTAGACTTTTTCTTTTTATCCTTTTTATGAGAGTAATTTCTCTTTCCGTCATCTGCTAGGTCTCTTATATGTCCCCTGACTCTTTCTTTGCTTTTTTCACTTAGTTTAGCGATTGTCTCACTTTTTACGCCTAGTCCAGTGAAGGCTGGTTTTTCTTTCTTTGGTTCTTTTGTCCTTGACTGTTCTATAGGTGAAATCCATTTTTCTTCCTTATAGATAAAACCTAAGTCAATTTTCTTTCTTGGACTGCCGTTGCTTTGAACGTAAGAATCAAGCAAAAGCGGATCAGATTGTTCGAATTTACTGACTAAATCTTTTGGAAGAACATCTCCTTGCTTGTAGCGTTTTCCATCGTGTTCGAGGTCTACTCCTGCTCTTACTTTTATTGTTTCCATTAGTTGCTGCCCCAGGCTATCCAAGAGATAGTAGCTGGCGCATTATGTCCAGAACCAGCAGAGTACAACCAGATAGTTACTTTTCCATTGGATTGGCTTGTCATCCCACCTGTTACGTCGTCTGTGTCTATTCCTGTTATTACCATTCCTTTTACTTCGGCTAGTCCAGTATCTAATATGTATGTATCTTGTGCTCCGCTTCCTGTACCCATAGCAAGTCCAGGTAAGGGTATAAAAGTTTTTGTTACAGTTACATCTACCATTTTTTACCTCCTAGGACTTAACTAAGTGTTAAGCCCTGTGTATTTGTAGTTGTGATTTGGTGCGTCGCAGACAAGAGCAAAGTAGTGCTTGACCATTCCTTTCTTGTGGTCTTCTGTCCTAGCTAAATCTTCATATGTAGGCGGTAGCAATACTGCAATAAATGTATGTGCTACATCCATTACAAATAAATAGCCTCCTGGACAGTCTACATCTGCTATAACTGGTACTTCGTCGAACATAGGTTGTCCTTCAAATCCTGCTCTAGGAGACGTAGATAATCTCTGGGCTTCATCCATAAAGCCAAGGATTTTGTCTTTTTGCTCGAAACTAGTGAAAATAGCTAGGTTTGAATGTAGTGCTCCATTTTTCTCCACCGTTGTATAAGCTGTCCTTAATCTTGTTCTTGTTATATCAGTAGAGCCTGCTGCTGTATCTGTACCCCTCAAAGTAAAGTAAAAGGTAGTGGATGAATCTCGTTTGTGTCCGTAAAGAGTCGTGTTTGTTCCGCCGTCATCTACAAGGTAGTCAAAAGCAAGAATCTGTCCGCCTCCGCCTGTAGTCATTCCGTTAGATGGTGATGTTATATCGTAGATGTCTTCGTTGATTTGCTTCAAAAGGTGTTCGCTTGCAGCTTGGACTTCTTCGGTGAAAATATCTCCAAACTTTCCGCCTCTGTTTCTGCTTGCTGCCTGTAAAAGTCCTGAGACTTCCATTGAGATTCCATAAGTTTGAAACGGAATCTGGCAGTTTAGTCTGGTAGATGCTCCTGCTGTGAAATCATCTCCTTGGTCAAAAGGCCCGACTGGTGTTGCAGATGCTCCAAATCTGTTGCCGATTGTATCAGTTGTTGCGTCTCCTACAAAGGTTCTTATTACGAAACCATAGTTATCAGCAAAATTACTGGCGTCTACTTTTCTTAGTCTACCGTAGGTTGTTACGTTGCTGTTAAAATGCGAAACAATAACAGGCGAGTAAATATCATTTAACTCAGCAGATGTCTGATAATAAGTTGAACCGCTTGTTACTCTGTTGTCTCCTACGTTTAATCCGTCTACTGCTTTTGTCTCTATGTGCTTGCATTGTATATTATTACCGCTTACTCCAAATTTTTCCATACTAACTGGATTGTCTCCTGTGAATCTCTTGTCTATTCCGTGAGCTAATAGTGCATTGTGTAAGTCTGCTGCTTTTTTGTATTGAACGTCAATAGGTGTTGGATTATTTCCTTTTTCGTCTTTCTTAAAAACTGCTTCTCTCCAGGCTTTTAGTTCTGGCATTTCCTTTTCGTCGCCTTTGAACTTTGTCTCTGGATCTAGTCTTGGAAGATTATCAGGATTTTTTCCTTTTAGTTCTTTTTCAAAGTACTCTTTTTGAAGAGACTTAAACTCTGTGTATTTACTTTCTTTTTCTTTTAGTGCTTTCATCTCAGTAAGTAATTTGTAATCATCTTCTGAAACTGATTTTGTCTCTTCTGAAGGAGTTTTAACTTCTTCTTTAGGTTCTTCTTTAGCCTCTTCTTTTGGAGCTTCTTTTTTAGGTTCCTCTTTTGGTTCTTCTTTTGGTTCTGCCATTTTATGTTCCTCCTGTTTAATTTCTAAATGTTTTATATAAAAATCAGCGTAAGTTTCGGGATTCATCGGTCTTCCTGTTAGTGCCATCCCTACTAGTTTAATTGATTTAATTATACGGTGTTTTACTCCGTCTATCCATTTGAATTCCCAGTCTTGGGGAATGTGTTCAATAGAAAAAGAGTCTATGTCTTTTCTTTTAAGAGATTCTTTTAGTTCTTTCATTATTCCTAATGCCTTATTAAGTGTTCCTTTTACCCAAAGCTTTCCGTTTTCTACTTTTGCTTGAATTAACTGGCCTACTGGAACAGTAGTTGGTTTTCCGCCTAAGACTTCAGTATGATCGTATCCTAATTTAATCCTTCCGTTGTTTATGACACTGGCCATCTCATTTAGGGCTTCATCGCTTACTATGTCTATTACTTTATCTCCGTTTGTGTCTTCATAGCCTAAGTCTGGATTAGAAGTAGAAGCAATTCCTTCAATGTAATATTCGCCTGCTTCGGTCTTTAACTCAATAGAAGTAGAAAAAAGAAATGATTTTGCTCCTTTTGTTGATTTCATTATTCGTGATTTACAGATTGCAATTGCCCTTGATTTTCTCTTTTTGGGATCTTTTACGCCTTTTAGCGTTGGCATAACCTTAGCTATACAACTGTCTATCTTTCTATCCTGTGCTGGAGTTGTTCCACCAAAAGGCATTTTGTGTCTAAAATATTTAAGCAAATCTGATAACTTTCTATCAGATTCTAAATAGTATAATCGGTAATTAAATCATTTAATATATAAATACTAATTAAAAAAGGAAAGAAATCAATAAGATAATGCCTCCTGTTATCAAACCGCCAAATATACCTGCACCAACACCTATACCAATTATTCTGCCTATTTGAATTTTATTTTCATTAGAACGACTAAATAATGTACTTATATTACCTTCGTGTCGTTTGATTGTTCCGTTTAGGTCTTTAAGGTGTTGCTCTATTGCTGATACTTTAATTAATATTTGGTCTGTTTTGGTCATTTTTTACCTTTTTATTATTTTACAAGGATTTGGACGTTTTGGACAGATATATTCTTTTCCTGAATAACCAGAGCTAACTTCTGTAATTTCTGGTTCAGGAATCTCTTTCCAAATATCGCATCTTTTGCCTCCTATCTTTCCAGGAAGAGTATAACAGGTTTTCATTGTAGAAGAAAGTTCATAGCAATATGCTTTTATTTGTCTTTCTTCACAGTAATGAGTAGGTGTGTCTGTCATTTCACTTACGCCTACATATGTCAAGGTAGCAATTAATGTTAATATTACTGCTATGTTTAACTTGGTTTGATTTTCCATCTAGTATAGTTTCTCATATCCTCCTAAGTTTTCATCATCTTCACTTAATGTTTTATTCATTTTATCACCAGCTTGTCAAAGCACTCCTTATCCATTGTGCTGTTGAATTGCAAAAATAGATGAAGTTGTCATCAGCAGTGATAGTTCCTGCATTACAATTATCAATTGCAGCACTTGGAGTTAATGGATTACCTATTGAATAATTGCCAGCCGTTACATTTAAATTTCCAGTTACAGTTGTTCCAGCTACTGCAAAATCTACTCTCTTAATTCCGTTCAGAGCTAACCCTACGTTGTCTGTCCCTATACGGTAAAACCCTGAGTCTTCGTCATTTAAAAAGCTGTATGATGGTGCGTTTGCTACTCCATCAATTGTCATAACTCCATAATCATCAAGTCGTAATGCAAGGTCACCGTCAATAGCAAACCCAATTTTATCGGGGTGAATATAATATATTCCTGTACCTGGATTAATTTCAAAGTGAATCGAAGGTGTTGCCACAGCACCAACTGAAGCTATAATATTTCCTCCTGCTGTTATATCTTCTGCTGTTATATTTCCGTGAGGAAGGTCAAGATTGCTTCCATTAATAGTAACATTCTGTCCGAAGTAAGCGTTTTTTGCAAATGTTGAGTTTTTTGTTGCAACTAAATTTGAATTAACATCTACACTAACATCAGCAGTTAAATCTATATACTCTGTACTGTCTATGAAAAATGTACCTACATTATTATTGATATATAGGTCTGCCCCGCTATGATACATCTCACTATCGATTGTAGAAGGAAAACCAAATGTGCCTGTACCTAAATATAACCTTTCGTTATCTATTAAGTTTATATCATCAGAAAATATAAAGGCATCTAATATTGGATTTCCTACAAACTCCGAATATGTAATTATGCCAGAATAGCTATCTGTAATAAATGTCAATGTTGCATCTATATCTTGACCACCAGCAGTATCAAGAGAAAATGTTCCAACTCCAGACTTCATTACAATACCACCACCAGCTGCCCCAGCTCTAAATTCAAATCCACCTGACCCAGTTTGAACTCCTATAATACTTGGAGACCCAGGAGTTAGTGTAAAGACATTAGTTCCACCACTATCCTGAAACATAGAAACCCCTGATACTTCAAAAGGATGTGTTGCTGGTACTTTGTTTATGCCTACTCTTCCGTTTGTTGTATCGACTACTAAAGTATTGTCCTTAACCCCATTCTGCTCTACAAATAGAGCGGTTGTTGAAGCATCATCTATGGATATACTTTTTGATACCATCCGTATATCATCATAAACATCTATTCCTCCAGCACTGACAGAATTAATATTATCTGTGCTTAATCCTTCACCTGCTTCTATTGTTAGGTCATCTGTGAAAGTCACGGCTGTTCCGAAAGCACCTATTTTATCAACAGCTAGGGTATTTACATTAACACCACTAAAATTACCAGTAGGTGCATATAAATCCCCAAAAAATGTTGCATTTTTGCTACTGCCAATTCTTAAAGCCAATACATCAGTATCTGTTGGCTCGGTAACATAAAAATCAATAAAACTTTTAGTATCAGTCGGACTACCATAATCAGCTTCCATTCCAAAGACAATCTTTCCCATATTCAATCCTGAAGCATCTGATATTCTTGCTTTCAGACTAACTGTTTCATCTGAACTGCTTCCAATTTCTTCTGTATTCCATATAGTTAAAGAAACATCTCCACCGTCTTGGGTATCTTTAATAAAACCTAATGCTGATGTAGTTGTTCCTAGAACATCTAAAGTCTGCAAAGTAGCACTAGTGCCATTGAAAGTAGTTCCCCTAAATTCATCAAAGAAAGCAGTTCCTCCTGTGATATTTGCTTTAAAAATTGTAATTAAAGGTTCATATGTTAAATTTATTAAGCCAGTAGAAGAGTCAAATCTTCCATCATAATATAACCTAATATATACAGTAGCACCATCTTTTTTACCTACTAGACGTAAACTTTCATTAGCACGAATTCTTCTGAAACCCTCCAAATCTATTGGGACAGTAGCATCTGTAGGATTTGCTTCAAGAGTGGTTCCATCTAAAAGAAGATAAAAATATTGTGTGCTTAAATATAATTCATCTTTGGCGTGTAATCTTCCATCATCAGGTCCAACAGAATCTAAAGATACATCATTGGAACCTATATAAAATTTTTTTCCAAAAGCAAGAAACATATCATCACCAAAAGAAGAAGTTCCATCAACACGAATGTTAGTGAAATTGCCTTGAGTGAAATTACCTCGTGGAGCATACAAAGGTCCAGTCATTGTATCTCCACTTTTATTGACTTTTGAATTATCATCAAAAGAAGCATTAACTATTTCCCTGCAAAAAATAGTACTCATATTATTTCCAAAGCCAAACATAGCTGTTCCAGCCAGGCAATCAGTTGGTAAATCTTGGTTTATATCTGAGGCGTTTACATTTGTATGTCCTGCTACATTCCAAACTAGATTATTCAAATCATCGTGGTTTGTAATAGGTGGTGGAGCTACACTTCCTCCTCCTGCTCTTATTTGCCCCCTTAAATCTTGAAACAACTCATCATTTGTAGGAAAAGCAACTATATCATTATTTCCAGTTCTTCGATGGATTGTTCTTATAACAGGAACTTCAGTTCTTTTAAAATCAGTAAGTGAAGAAAAAAATACTGTTTTTAAAACATCTTCTTCTGCATCTATTGCTCTAACGTGCTCAGTTCCTGGCTTATTTTGAGGTATTGCCAAGAACCATTGTTCAGTGGGTGTGTCTTTGACAGGAACAACAAGCCAAACAATACCATAATATTTATTGTCGCTTATTGTTTCTCCACTTGAATATTTATCTAAACAGGTAAAATCAATACATTGGTTAAAATTACCAGTTGAGTTAATATAGAAAAAACTACCTGAAGAGACATTATTCGTATAAATATGTTTAGATACTCTTATTCTTACTGTACCGTTAGTTATATTAATCTGAGTAGCACTTACAGAAGGTGTAAGTCCATCTAAATATATAGCTCCGGAATCTCCAAAAGTGTCATAAACTTGGTCTATAAATTGTTCATTATGGGATATTTTGTTGTCAAAAAGATAGGTTACATTTGTATCCTCCCCGACATAAATAATAGCCACTTCTGCGTGTTTAACAGTAGGATCGGATGAGTCTATTGTAATAACTGGATTATTCTGATTTTGATATGATATATGATTAACAACAGGAGATATATTTGTTCCTAAATTTAAAGTTATGCTATCATTTATTGTAGCAAAAATTGTTTCTGAACGATTTATATTCACTACTAAAGTTTCATTTAGTCTATCAGTTATCACAAATTTATTTCCAATAATAGTCAAATTAGCATCATTAAATAAAATATCTTCATATAATTCGTCTCTTAAAGTTAATTCTCTTGTAAAAAATCTCCATTGCCCGTCTATATTCCTTAAATATAATTCTCCAGTTATCTGAGAATCTCCAAATAAAAGAAAATCAGGCCCAGTACCCAATGGATTAGTTGGACTTGTAGAATTACAGTCAATCTTTAATTCAACTCCTGATATATTAGCTTGTTTTACACAACTTGTTCTATTCACATTTAATAATATAGTTTGATTTCTATTAACTAACATAAAACTTCCTGCTATATAACTGGCTTGCCCTGGCCCTCCTGGTTGAAAATTAACATAAGGTATGTCAAGAGGAGTAGTTGCATTAGCCCAGATACAAAGAGCACTTCCATCTATTAAATCATTTGTAGCACAAGGAGCTATATAATAATCATCTTGTACGAAAGCATCAGCAGTTAAATTTTCTCCAGAGTAATTACCAGTTCTTACATAATCAAGCTTACCAGTAAAAGGATTGTAAACTGTTCTAACTCCAAAACCTAAGACAATCATACTAAGAATAATCGTAATCAGTATGAGAATCCCAAGTTTTATCGAAATCTGTATTGCCTGAGGCCCAGAGTTCTCCTGTTGGTGGCATTGTATTTCCATTATCATATTCTAACTTTCTTATCCTCCATTTTGCAGAGTTTGTTTTAGTGCCTGGCTCTGCTTCGCCTATATATTGTGGCTGACCAGTGCTTAAATTATCCATCTTTTT
>SDBU01004628.1_pt1 | contig 16821 bp, 34 predicted proteins | sample 2277071 | NCBI WGS metagenome assembly SDBU01 (sample SAMN10397929, study PRJNA504765) | marine sediment metagenome | isolation source: marine sediment core GS08_GC12, 126 cmbsf | place: Arctic Ocean: Gakkel Ridge, Loki's castle | collected 2008 | reverse complement strand
ATGCGGTCTAGCCCGAACCCTCTCGCAAGCCTTGGCGAAGCTCTTGACGGCCCCCCGGGCACGCTGGAAGGAACTGGTGAGGGCCGCGTGGCCGGCTACGTTCGCATCGAGTTTCACTGGTTTACTGCCTTCGCTCATGTCCCTTCCTCGGGTATCAACTCTACGGGGCAGCGCCACACCATCACCTTGTCGCCGACCTTTATTTTGCGTGGCCGAATGTACTCGAGCTGTAATATGCGCTGGCTAAGAGCCGCCTGCTGATTGACCAGGGCCACTACACAATCTTCCATTGAGCCGCCGGCGAGCAGTATGTATGCCACAATCGCGTTGTTCATCCTAGCTTGGCTGATGTTCTCGCAACGATCGCAGGTCAACGGCGGGGCATTGTCGCTCGACGCTGGGGCAGTGGTGTCTGGTTGCTTGCTCATGTTTCCTCCCGGGTAACGTATCGCCACAATGCGTTGTCCCAATAGACGGGCGTGCCCGGCGTCAACACCTTGTTGCCAATCTCATCGACGACGATACCGTTTGGATCGATCCGGCATCCATCCTTCAACTTGAGCGGTTGATGCCCGTCAACATTGGGCATGGCTTCGTTCAAATCATCCGGCCCACAAGAGCACGTGCTGGTCGACGGTGCATTGCCTCGCCCGCATTTCGGGCAACGCCAACCTACTGCGGCTTGTGGCGGTCTGCGATCGCACGTCGTGCAGCCCCACGTCGCTAGACAGCAGCCTACGCAGCGCATGTCGGGTTGAATCTTGCTCATTCCACCGTCACCCTAAACCTTTCCACCTACTTAGATCGCGTTGACCCGAAATCGCACGAGGATCACCTGCCCGCTGGCCGGCGTCAGGTCAAACACAACCAAATAATCCCGCCCCGCCTCCTCAAACGCCTGATCCGTAGACACGTCCAGCACGTGCTTGAAGTTGTACCCCGTTGTATCTACGTCGGTACCCCACAGATCGTCCGTCTGCAAGCTGTCGTAGATCAGCGAGGCCACGTCCACGGCCTCGTCGGTGTGGCCTTCGATTTCCGCAGCAGCGTCGGGATCATCGTCATCCAGCAGGTAGATAGTGTAAGCCACCGAAGCGATGTCGGCCTGCTGGAGGACCGTACCATCGGACCCAACGACTCGGGCCAACAGAGTCGCCGAACCGTTCTTGAACACCGGGCCGAGAACGTCGTAAGCATTCATAATCAGGTCACGTCCACGTCAAGGTCGCCGATGGCAAACTCGGGCGTAATACCGTTGGACACCGCCAGCGACGAGTCGAGCACACCGGAAAACAACAGCACGCCCGACCCGCTGCTGCCCGTGCCGATACCGAAATAGGTAACCGTGTTTGTGCCGCCCGTGGCTTTCGGGAACGTCACGGCCGCGGCGTTGGACGCATTGGCGACGGCTACTGTCCACCCGCCTGCGGTTCGGGCGACGGCCACCCGGGCATAGCTCGTATACGTTGCCTCGCTGGTCGTCTGGTCGCCAGCCTCGCCCGGATCGGCAGTATGGAGCGAAATATAAAGCGACCCCGCTCCCCCGGACGGCTGCAACCCGCTGCCATCGCCGATGGCCGCAAAGGCCGTGTTCTTGAACACCAGTTCCAAAATACCATTTTCAAAAGCGTCCGATGCCGACATTGATTTCTCCTTTTATGCGGCCACTTGACCGGCAGCCGCCCCTGTAGAAAAGATTTGCCCCGCGGTTGCGCCCGCAAGGTACAGATGGCCGGCCACTGCGCCGGCCGTGTAAACTTGCCCGGCAACGACCCGATACGGTGGGCGCCAGGCTACCTGCACGCCACCGCTTACTGCAAAGCTCAGCGTAGTTGTGCCGGCGATGTTTGTCGGCTCTCCAGTCAGTCGAGCAGTGGGGGTAAACGCTAAGGCGCTCGCACCGGCCAACGCGCCATCGCCGGCCGCGGCGCCTGCACCAGTAAACGCCCCAGCAGCGCTGCCGGCCAGCTCGCCATCACCGGCCACGGCACCTGTGGGGATATAGCTCAAAGCAGCGCTGCCGGCCAACGCACCGTCGCCGGCCGCGGCACCGCTGGCTGCGAAGGCAACGGCTGCGCTGCCGGCAATCGCACCGTCGCCGGCCAACGCGCCCGTGGGGGTAAACGCCACGGTCACAGAACCGGCTATCGGACTCACGCCAGCCGCGGCCGACACGCCGATCTGCGGTCGTCCGCCGTAGAACAGACGCGGATGCGGGGTGACAGTTGCTCCCGACACTGTTGCCGCTTGGATGCCAAAGCTCGGTTGCGTGCCACGAATGAACTTCCAGTAATTATCCGGTAACCCACCGGGTATCAGCGAAGGTGAGATTGCGTTATCAAACGCTGCTCGCTCTGCCGCTGATAATACTCTGGGCCAGATGGCAAAATCCGCGATCGCCCCCCGCCAATCAAGGGATTGTCCTTGAAAGTTGCCAATATACTTTGTTCTCCCCGATGTGTTCCACGTCGTCAAAAAGTTGTGACTTCCTTCCTGCACACCATTGATGTACAAGAATGTGTCGTTGCTCGTGTCATTCCACGTAACGATAAAAGAATGCCACGCTCCCTGGGTCAACGTGTAAGTCCCTGCCGCTGCAATTGCTTTCCAGTTTAAGATACCCCCGGTAAACCACCCGGCCTCAAATGCATTGCTGCTGGACTTCAGGAAATTGAATACGTCACTACTGTCTGCTGTCCGCACATCGAAGAGAATATGATAAGCATTGTCGTTTTGACTGAAATCCGGCCTCGCCCAAATGGCCATCGTGCCCGTGGTGCTAGGCAGGGCTCCAGTTCCTACGGTGATATATTCACTTGTCGCGTCGAACAGGTACGCCATTACGTTTCCCTCAGTTCAACCGCGTGCAGTTCCGCATCGCCCGTGGCGTCGTCGGTTGTCGCAAACCTGGTTATTCGCAGCCTGAACAATTCTCCCGCCGCAACGCTATCCATATCCGCCCCGTCAGTAAATGCTATGCTCACAACATCTACATTTCCACTTGTCCCCGGTACGGTGGTATTGTTCACGGTGTTGTCGGACGCGAAGCTGTCGGAGTCCACGTCTTGCTGCTGGTCGCCGATCCTCTCGAAAGCGCCTCCCCAATCCACTGTGTCGGCAACCGCGGAGGTCATCGAGTAATGTAGATAGGCAGTCACGCCGCCGCCATTGTAGTGCTCCGGCATCACGGCCGAGAAGATAGCACGTTCTACAGTAGTATCATCAAAATCCAAGACTGGATGGCTGTTCCTCACATCGGGCGTGGCATAGTTGTTGCCGGGTGGTTCGTTGCCACCGGGGGTGAACAAAATCAGCGAATCACCACTAGCCAAAACAATCTCCTTATGTTAAAATGACTTAGATAGCCATTACGCCATATCCCTACAGGAAGTAATCTCGTGCTTGGTAAAACATTTAGCCGCTGGACCGTACTCAAACAATCCAAACGCCCAGTCAATCACACAAGCCGCTCCCGTTTTTGGCTTTGTCAATGCCAATGTGGAACGGTTCGGGTCGTTTCCGGCAACAGTCTCCAGGTGGGCACTTCGCAAAGCTGTGGTTGTCTTCGCAATGAAACTATGAAAATACGTCCTAGCCGACTCCGCCACGGCCAGTGTCGTCAAAAGAAAAAAACCAAATTGTGGCGAACTTGGAACAGTATGATACGACGATGCCGTTATTCCAGCATGGACCGGTACAATTGCTATGGCGGTCGCGGCATCACAGTTTGCAAACGCTGGCAAGTATTTGAAACGTTTCTGACGGATATTCTCAATACGATCGGCAAGCCGCCATCGAGTAAACATTCGTTCGACCGTATCAACAATGAAGGCAATTATGAACCAGGCAATGTACGATGGGCAACGAATTCCGAACAGCAACGAAACAGCAGGCACGCAAGATATCTGACGTTCAACGGGCTTACACTCACTATAGGCGATTGGGCCGCCAAGACTGGGATCAACCGGCGAACTATTCAAATGAGATTGGATCATTACGGTTGGTCCCTCAAAAAAGCACTTACAATCATTCCGTAAAATGCTATCCAATCTCCACTGCGTCTACGGCCGCCTTGTCCTTAGCCGCTTCAACGGCTGCCTTGGCCGTCTTGTAATCGTCATTCGCCTCTGCCGCCTTTTGCATGGCCGCCGTTCGCAGAGCGTCCAGCTTCGCTGCCTTGTACACCAGCAACTCAGCAGCATCGACAACGGCCTTCTCCCCGGCCGTCATTTCCAACACGGCATTGCCAGGAACATCTGCCTTCCAGTATTGAGACCGGACAGTCGCAATGAACCCATCTGGCCCCGTGCCTACGCCCGTGCCAACCGCAGACATATCAGGATTTTCGAGATAGTTGCCAATTGGTTCAGGCAACTCGGTCGGTTCCTGAGAAGGAAGATACGCAAGCGTTGTCTTGTGAACAAAGGTGGCCACTACTCGTCCCCTCCGTTATTCCTAGCACAGTGATTACTCGTCCTTTCGCAGGCTTTGAAGCACGTCCCTCAACTGTTCGTGATCTTCGTGCCGTATCTTTTCCCACTCGTCGTGCCGCTTGCAAATCTTGTCCAACGACTCCCGGAAGTCCCTTGTCATGGTTGGGATCGTGCGGTACAGCATCAACAGCAGGGCAGTTCCCAGGGCCGCCACCGCCCCCAGTCGGGCAATTGGGTCAATGGACCCGTCCGGCACCGCCTCGCTGGCGGCAATCACGATCACCGCGGAGAATATGCCGACGTGCCAGAGCGTCATGGCACCACCTCCCTCGAATCCCACACCGTTTCCAGTTGCGGGGAGTTCACGAAATCGTCGGCCACTATCGTGGGCCGCCCAAAGCGACGCTTGCCCACCTTGAGATACGGGTAACACCAGGCGGCCAACTTGGTGCAAGAAAACCGTTTTGGTACTCGACGCTCGCTCGCCGAATAGCTGCGGAAGCGAAAGGCAAAGTCATACTCGCCGCCTTCTGCTTTTGCTTTCTTCGCTCTACGAATTGCCCATGGGCGGGTGATCCGCTCAGCACGCAACACAATCAGGTGATCCGTCCGCATGAAGTCAATCAGGTCAGTCTCTATCACGCCCTCGGAGACCGCATGGACAACTTGACCGTTGCCGACGTAGATACCCGCGTGGTTCCAATATCCAGGAATTAACCACTTGTCGACGTAGCCCTCGAAGCGGCGAATGAGAATATCCCCAGGCTTCACTACCGCGGCCACCTGCCGGTAGTGCTTTCCTTTCAGCGCGAACGTCTTCGGCCCCCAGACAAACCAAAACGGGGACCGCCACCCTTCCCAGCGAATATCGCCGAGGAAACGGAAGACGTGTTTTTTGACGCAGTAGGGAATCATTTGTTCTCATCCACCCCGCCGCATCTAAAACCAGACTTTAATGAGAGTGGCAACCAGCACGATCACTAAGGCAATAGCCCCATAACAGATCAGATAGACTTTGTTGTACCACATCAAATCTACTTGCCTGCACACGACAGGCAGTCCTTTCCTCAGCGACCCCGCGCCGCCCGGTTGAACCGCAACGCCGCCGGCCGCTGCCACAGTACGGGCGACACCTTTCGCGGAATCATATCCGCGGCCATCAGCACCGGCCGCCTGGGCGCGGGCACGCCATCACGTTTCGCACGTGCCACTCTCGCTCGCCAGTACCAGTCGCGCAGCGTGTTGTAGCTCAGCATCCCCCGCCGCGTTTCCCAGGCCGTGCCGTCAATCGACAGTATCCAGGTGGGCAGCGCAGTGCGATTCCACTTGAAGCGACGAACGAACCGGCGGTGCCGTGGGTCGTCTACGTCCACGATGGACACACGGCAGCCGTCGCGGGTAAGCTGGCGAATGACGGGCCGCATGGCCGTGCAGGCGGCGCATAGCGTGGACGACAACTCTATCAGCAGCACCTCGGTGGGCGCGGTCCGGCGGGAGTCGGCTTTCTTCGCTCCCGACATATCGTAGTCAGGGGCGGCAAGCAGGGCGACGGCTATCAATAGTGTGGTCATTTGCGCGTCCAGGTAATCCATATAAGCCAAATAAATGCCACCACAGCACAGATGGCCACGAGAGCGAACACCACGGCCAGGGCTCCCTGTACCCGCCCCTGTTCGAGGCCCTGTTCCAGGCCCGTCCGCCAATAATGTTCCAACATGTCGTCGTTCACCAGTGGATAGGCAAATAGTGTGGTCATTTTCAGATCATCATGTAATCGAGGTCTTGCGCGGGGTATCCTTCGTACTGGCTGTAGGCAAACGAGTCCTTGCCCCGAAGCATTCGGTCGCACGTCTCAGCGGCAACCCAGGCCGTGCCTGGTGGGAGGCCCTCGGCGAGAGGTCCCTTCACCCAGGAGTCGGGCCACGACTTATTGTCCAGTGCCAAGCCCGGTCGCTTGGAGTCGTCCCACGTCGCACCGAACACCATGGCGTGCGGCCATGTACCGCGTGGCGAAATGAATCCGTCCTTGTCGCGGGTCGCTCCCTCGAATCCTTGCATGGAGCAAACGCCGACTGGGTAGCCGTTGGCAATAGCGTCCCGTGCCTCTTCGTAGGAATCAACCAGAGACACCGTGCGGAAAGGGTGCTCTTTGGCAATCGGCTCCAAGGCGTCGGGTAGCCCCGTCCTGCCCCATGCCTTCGCAAGTGCCCCGCTGTACTTCCGCAGGTCAAACGTCTCGCCGCCGGCCGTGTACTCTCGCCGCAAGAGATTGCCGTATTGTTTCAGGGCCTTGGCCATCCAGGCGCCCGTCGAGCCGTCATTGTTGCCCAAACGTCCGCCGCCAATCTCGACACGAGACAGGGCGTAGGCAGCTTCAGAGCACGCCTTGGCCAGCCATAACTCACGCTTGCCCTTAACTGCAATCCGCACGTTCGTTACTATGTCCGTAACGCGACCCCCCATATGGCCGACGCAATCACCGATTTGCTGCGCCGCGTAGGAGAGCCACCTACCCACGACTGCCTTCTGGGCGTCGTAAAGGATGACCTTCTTGCCCTTGCCGGTTCCTTTCAGGTGTGGGGCCGCGCAGCCGAATAACGGCCGCTCCAGTTGGTTCAGCACCTTCTCGACTTCGCCGGGCATGGGCAGCCAGCCAAAGTAGTTGTCGCCGCTCTGGGTGGCTACGTTGGGAATCTTCATCGCACGGCCTCCAGTCCCTTGGCAATCTGCCGCCACGCCGCCGCATGATGCTCCGGAGTCACCAGCAGCCCGGCCTTCGAGGCGGTGTTGCAGTGGACACGGAGCTGCTGGAAGAACGGCAACCACGCGGTCCTGCCGGCCTCGCCGATCGCCGCCCGGTTCGCTGCGGTGGTTTGGTCGATAATGTCTTGGGGCGTCTTGACGGCCCCGGCGGCAATCTTGGCGGCCATGCCGTCGTATGAGCGGGATAGAGCCGACGCATACACCACCCGCTTCGCCTGAGGTGTCTCGGTCAAGGCCCAGTCGTAGACCAGCTTGGAGAGCCCGGTGAGCGGTGAGGGTGGGTCTGGCGGCGGTGGTGGAGGCACAGGCGCGTCGCCCTCCACCTTCACCACTGCGGACAAGGACTCGCCGACGAGATTATCTTTCTCAATGGCGACGACGATTGCGCTTACGCGGTACTTTCCAGGAGCCGCAGCCCAGAAAAGTGCCGTTGCCGGCTGCATGTAGCGGGATTCTACCTGCAAGTGGTCGGTAACGAACCAGAAGGCCGTCCCCCGTGCCGGCATGTCCGTTATCTGGAACCAGGCCGGATGCCCCGGTTTCACAGTCTCGGGGCCGTCGATTGAGGCGGCTACAGCGGCATGGGCCACCACAACCAGAGCAAGAACGACAGCCCCACAAGACCAACGGGCGGCCCGGCGGCCACGGCGAGGAGAATAATCCATGTCATTCCCTACACCCATCGAGGAGACTGAGCAGCAACTGGACGAGTTGCACCAGCAAAACCCAGTCGAGGCCAGCCTTGCTAACGTTGACCGCACCCCGCATTGCCTCTTCGAGGTCGAGCAGCGCATGGACGAGATCCGCTTTTGCCTTCCCATCAGCCTCAGTGGCTCCGATAGGCTCGATCGCGTCGGGGTCACCAAACGAAATCTTCAGGCAGAAGCCCGTTACCCAGTTTATCTCTTTGGCGAAACGCGACTTCTCCTCCACGACCACGTTTCCCCGGACGATCCGAATCAACTCCAGCACCGACTTGACGGGCAGATTGTCGGGGTACATGGACCCCGTGGGTGAATTTGGCATGAGCACTTCCTCCGTGAGAAACAAGAGTGGAACGGGGCACCGCCTACCCCTACTCTTGCGAAGCGCCGCCAGAAAGGCAAGGACAAAACAGGGCCACCCGCCCCCTAGACGTGGGACCGCATCCACTTTTCGACCCAGCACCGGCGGCACGGCCTGGTATCAGTCCACCACGGCCCGTGCAACTCGCCGTCATCGCCGTCGCAACAGTACGCGGCGACTTTCTCGAATGCCGGCATCTTCTCGTCGCCTTCGCGTTTGCGGAGCTTCCCCCTCTGTAATGCCACGCGGAGCACAACGCCGCGCGAAACCTCGTACCGCTCCGCGATCGTCCGGTGGGGGTGACCTTGATTCAGATCGTCGATAATCGAGATTTCGACTTCAAGGTCGATCATGGATTGCCTCCGTGCCCTGCCTGCCTCAGTTCCGTCTCTGCGGGGATTCTGGTTGTCCCAACGGGACCTGTGGTAAGTTCTGCAAGGGCTGGGGTCGGCTCGAATTGCGAAGCCAGGGCTAGTCGCGGGATCAAACCCTCAATTCCGCCGTAAACTTTCCCGTGCCCAGCCCGCCCCACTTGGGCTGTCGGTTCTCTGTACCCTGCAAACGAATCCGACCGACACCGGCTCCGAAGTTGTGGCCGCCGATGTTCATCAGTTCCGTCAAGAAGTCCAGGTTGCGGACGATCTCCATGTCGACCTCCAAGCTGAGGAAGCCACCCCAGCTCTTCCACTTCGGGCGAACCGCAACTACACCAACGCCGCCTTGCGTGGCGTTTTTGTTGTGGTTGATCGCCCGCCGCTTGTCGATCTGCCATTCGTTGCCCTTGAGCGGCTTCGGTTTCTTTGAGTCCAAGGTTGTTGGATCGTAGAGGATGAACTCATCTTCGATCAACGTGACTGCCATCGTGACCACCGTAAGGGCGGCCGTGTGCCCGATCTTGCGAAGGGGGCAGGCCGACGTGATCGCGTGCCAGAAAGCCATCCCTGGGTGGTAATGCAGGCCATCATCGTTGACGTACAACTGCCGCTTGCACAGTGCGAAGTTCTCCGAGTCCGTACCAACGAGCGTCTTCCGCCGCGTCGGCTTCAGCTTCTCATCGTCGGGTTGCTCCTGGCCAATCCACATCACGTGCGGATTGCTCTGCAAGAGCGGCTTGATTCCAACGATCTTCCAGGTCACTACTTCGATCTTCGGCATAACGTGCTCCCTTCAAAAAAAGTTTGCCCTAGCAGGGCCTTTGGTTAGTTGTGTTGGGCGAAACTGAACAAGGCGGAAGGTTGCACAATACTGACTCAACTTTACGTCTTGACTCCAACCATCTTGTCCAGCAACTCCGCCAGCTTCGCCAGCCCTTCCATCAAGTCCTCATTCTCCGTGTCGATCAGATCACTCTCGATCAACATGCAAAGCTGGTTGACGTAGAACAACTGGTTCATGCCGCCCAGCTTCGTGTTGACATCCTTCTGCCGCTTCGACAACTTCTTGCCGGCCATGTGGCCGATCGTCCGCTTGATCGCGACTGACAATCCGTTGCTCTTGGCAATCTTCGACACGCGAAGTTCGCCGATCTTGTCCACCGTAACCGACATAGCACCCGCCAGCACCCCAGGGTCGACCTTAAGGTTGTCGGCCAGCAATATACAATGAGCCCGGTCAAACGAATTCAACATCCGACCGTGACTTGCGTTGTACCGCACCGCGTCAAGAAACATTTCCCCTTCGTTGCGGTAGCTCTTCTCTATCACCTCAATCTCGGCATCGGGACCGTCCAACCGCTGCTCAGCACGAGCACGGTGAAAGCCGTCGATGAATCGTCGACTCTTCTTGTCAATCACACACGGCGGCATTTTGACACCCGCCCTGCGCGCCTCCAAGATTGTGGTTACGTGCATCGAGTCGATCTTCTCCCGGGGATACAGATCGAAGTCGAAGACCAGCGACGACACCTTTACTCTCTTCATCACACACTCCCTTCTGTTAGTGTCATCTCACTCAAAACCTCCGCTCCCGACTATCCAGCCGGATCTTCTGACTCAGCACCGCCGCGGACGGCGTCGATGTGTGCGGACAACCACCGGAGGAGCAAGTTCTGTAACGCCTCAGGGTGGTCCTTGTAGTTCTGATTAATGATCTGGCCAGTCCCGTCCGGAAAATTCACTTGGGCAAACCGCGTTGGGTTCCCACCAATGTACTCTGTCACGTCGACCACACCAGGGTTCACGATCAGCAGCGGTTGTTCGGGCCGGATGAGCGTTGGAATTCTATCGAGCATTGCATCACTCCTGAAAAAAGAAACGAAAACGAGAAACGGTTAATCGACTAATGTAAACGTGGCCAAGCTGTCGCGGATGGAAAGTTCATCCCCCACACCGCGACGTGACTCTTTACTTCTACCCTGGAAGTGTCCCTCGACAACACGGCAGACTATCCAGGGATCGGAACTTTCCAACACCACCACAGTGGCTCGGCCTTTGTGGCTGTGGTTTACCGCGTAAGTCTTGCCGATCTCTACTATGTTTTGCATCACACTTTCACCTCGATTTCATTGACCTTTTTCAAGCCGATCCTCTCGGACCAGCTTTATTCCGCCCAGTGGTGTTTGATCGGAAACTCCCAGCAGCGTTACGTGGTAGATCCATCCCGGGTACGCAGGCACGTACTTTCCCAGGCATCGGCCGTCTTCGTGGCCAATCACGCGGGCGAAATAGACCTGGCCGTCGACTGTAGCCAAAACGTATTCGCCGAGCGAGAACACGCGGTGGGTGAGTGGGGCGGCGGTCATGGGATTCATTTACTCCTCGACGGTTCTCAATGCTGCTTGACAAATCGCGAGGCACTGAGCTTTTGTCCTGTCGCCATCTGTTTCGTCAAGAGATACGACTGCCATAGCTTCGCGTGAGCCACAGGCTCCAAAGGTTGCCGACGCCTTGGTTTTTGCGCTTCTCCATAGGTCGTACCAGCCCGTTTTGTCCGATACAAACAGCACCACTTCCCATGCGTCGGCAATGTCTGTGCTGGGGGACCAATCTTCGACCCATCCCCGCACTTTATAGTCAAGCTCATCTGAATCACACCAATGAGCCGTATTGCGATGATGGACGTGCCATCCCATCACTTTCTCCGCCACGGCCACGTCAAGTTCGGCATCGACTGGTAGTTTATTCATACTTCTCTCATCCTTTCGCTTTGAGTCTTGCGGCTGCGAGTCTCGCTTGCCGTGCGCCGCACTTGGCCTCGTTAGAACACACCCGCCGCGGGTTCCGCCGCCCGATGGGAAACTTTCGGCCACACAAACGACAATGCACCCAATCCATGTACGCGAAACCACCGGCGTTAAACCCATGATTGCCCATCACTCATCCTTCTCCGCCTCGGCGGTTTTTATCCTTCGCAGAAACGAGGCAAGAAAGCCCCAGGTCGGCGGCTCAGTATCCAACCAGGGTGCTTCGCAGCGTGTCTTCATAATGCCTGATTCCAATACCTCGATTAGCCCAGCGTCAATGGGCAGCTTTTCAATCGGCACTACCCCCACCGGGGCGATAAAATAGAACCGATTCACGAGCAACAAAGCCGGCCTGCGTTTTGCTGGCTTGCGCAGTTCTGCTGCGAAGTCGCTACGACTGACCTTGATTTCAAACCCAAGCCGCGTATGGTTCCGTCCCGGATAAGTGCTGAGTGTCCAGAAATCCAATCGCTGCTCACCCCGCGTGTAGCCAGTCGCAACGCACATTTCGGCAAAGGACTGCCATTCAGGTGGACAGTATTTGCTTTGTAGGCGAGCTAGTATGTCGGCCGCGTTCATCACCCACACCTTTCCTTTTTGTGTTTAGCTACCCTAGGCATAATTCACTCTTCAATGACTTCAATCGTTACCCGCACGTGCTCGACACGTGTCGGCTGGTGACCGTACATCTCCTGTTCCTTGCGGGCCGCGGCCCGGGTCGGAAAGAGAGCGGTCGTTATCGCACACTCGTCTTGGCAGCAATCAACGACCAACCGGCCTAGAAGGTACCGGGTATTTCCAAACGGATGGCTCAGCGCCCACTTGCGAATGCTGATCTTTTCAACTTGTGGCATATTCTTTCTCCGTTATCGGCTTCTTCTAGGGTACTGTAGCAACTACAGGGCTGTACCTTCGCGCCTCGCGCCATGCTGAGCCACACTACGCCGTTGAGCTTGAAGATGCCGAGGACCCGGTTTAGTTGCCAACCGCTCGCGATCGAATAAGTCACCACGTCCATTCCCATCACCACCGGCACGCCATCAGCCGTCTTGGGTAGCTCGTTGCGTATCAACTCGGCCGTTTCTTCAGGCGTTGAAAAGTAACTCGCCATCACGCCTCCTTCTCCGCTTCGGCTTCTTGGATATAGGCAACCATGACATCCCAGGCTTCCAATACATTTCCGGTACGATCCCAGTCTCTCAGATCAAGCCGGAGCGACTCCAATGGACTGAGAAATCCAGATGGACTGAGAAACAGGCGCCTAATCAATTCCTCGTCTTGCACGCTGAGCATCACGTCGCCTTCTGTATAAGTTTCACTGGGTAGTATTTATAGGTTGTCAAAGCAACATTCCTTGTCGTGCGTAGCTCTGGCCATTGAGGATCAACACTTCCGGCGCGTCCCGCGCACCAGTCTGGCCTCGCCTGTTCTGTTGGTGGAGATGCTTAGTACGGTGCATTGTCCGGATTGTCCACTGCGGCGCTGGATACAGTTCATCCAACCGTGGGTGATCGTAATAACTCACGACAACCCTCGCGTTCCGGAATCGCGACAGTTCCTTCGCTAACCGCTCGTGATCCTTATCGGCAAAGGGATGCACGTACTGCTTCCCCTCCTTGATGTAGGGCGGATCGGCGTAGATGGCCACGCCCTCGGTGTCGTCGATCTTCGGCACCACGTCGAACAGGTCGCGGTGCAAGATCGTCATTCGCCGGAGTCGGTGATACCACGCCGGAATCGAATCAACCGTATTGGCAAACCGTAGCCCACCGTGGCCACCGCCCGGCGTGTACCGCACGGCAATCCCAGCGCCTGCACGATTAGTCCCCGCCGTTCCGTTACGGCCCTGCCATGACCAGACGAAATAGTTCCATGCCCGTTCTACGTGTTGGGGCCCAACGTCACTCGGACTCGCTGGCACGTCAAACGCCTCTGCGCACGCTAAACGGCACGATTCAAACAGCGGCTCGACCATTAAGGTTCGGGCAAGCATTTCGTGCAGTTCCGGACACCGCCTGGATACGAGCACCATTGCCAGGTTCGTCACGTCGTTGTGCAGTTCGCATACCGTCTCGTGGCTGCTTTCGGGTTTGGCCAACTCGACGGCCAGCGAACCGAAGCACAAGCCAAAGTATGCGCGGTGGCCCCCCAGTTCCTTCACGATGTCGGCTGCCATTGTGCGCTTTGATCCAAGCCACGGAGCTATGGCCCGAACTTTCATTGTGTCGTTGTCTTTCACCTCGATATCCTCCTGAACGTCACTGCCCAGACCCGCGGATTGCCCTGCACAATCCAAGGTAGGCCCCGGTATTCGCGTGTCTCGCGGATGTCTTCCCACGGATAGGAAACGTAGTGGGGTGCGTCCAACAGGGCGTGTGCCCCACGGCCAGAGCAAAGTTGGGGCTTGGCGTTTATGGAATTCCAGAGCTTGGCAAAGGCGCGAACGGGCCGCCGAAGTTCAACGTACTTTAGGTCAAGTGCTCCAATGACTGCCGCCTTGGCATCAGCATGGTTATCATCCAGCCGAATGTCAGTGCCCTCGGCCTTCGCGTCCGCCTCGCTGATCTCCTGGACTCGCTCGACTCGCACGTCCTCCACCTCAAGCGTGAGCCGAGACGCCCACCGGGGCATGTGGATGGAGGGACGCCAGGTTGTATTGAGAATCGGCCCATCATGGGGAAGACTGTCACCCACGGCACCACCGGCCCGGTAAACAACGTGCTTATAGTTTCCGCCACCACCCAGACGGAATGCTTCTCTGACCCAGAGCGTGTCGCCGGGGACGCCGTAGGGGCAACGGAGGCATTTGTTTGCTTCTTCTGTCGGCATACATGCAACACCCCATACTGGTTTCCAGCCATTTCCTAGCTTTTCAAATGACACTATGTAACGGTCGGGCTGGGGCTTCACCACGCGCCGCGTCTGAGTCTTCCGCCCGTCCAGAATCGCCTGGACCATTTCGCCATTGAATAGAATTGGCTTGCAAGCACTCACGTCGGTATCCTCCTGAGTTCGTCACCCTTCCGCGTTACCCACGTACTGCCAGTGTCCGGTGTTGGTAGTACCAGCACATCAACTCACGTCGTTTTCTGTTTGTCCAACCCATGCTTTGCTGCTTCGCCGTTACGCTGTTGGGAATCAGTGCGTCTAGCTCATGGAACCACATGGGGAGGGCCATGACGCCTAACGACTCAACGAACTTGCACCGCTCCCAGTCTTCAATTGGGGATCCCCGGAAACCGCACAGCACATAGGAGCGAATCTTGCTCACAGCGAGCCCCGCCCCCCGCAACCGCTCTACCGCGTCGGCCCACACGCCCCGGTCATGGTCGTTGTCGAGAGCCAACCGGGCCACGGGCTTCTTGATCTCGGCTATCCGCTCGGCGTGGTACGTCGTCAACAGCCGGGCGTCTAGTCCTTGGTTGAAGTCTGCCCAACCGTGAACGATCAACCGATCAATCACACGGTCGAAATGCCCCAGAGTCGCGGCCAGCAGGTTGTTGTCGCACAATATCGGCAAGTCCGGCCAGTCGGGCAATTCACGGAAGTCCCCTTCGATTCGACGGACACCACAGAAGCGGCAGTTGCGGACACACCCCGCCGTCGTTCGCGTGGCTTGTGGGTTGATCCGCTGCAATACGCCCGGCGCAAAGCCACCAACTTCCGCCGCCCCGAGCGGGTAGTCAGGCATTAACCGCACCGCCGGGCCGCCTACAACCCAGCGGTCGGTGAACATATCGCGTTGCTGAACCCGTTCCCTCACCTTAGGCAGCAGCCAAGTAAACGGCACCGACAGATAGCCAGTCCGCCCGATGTGCCACTCGGCAATGTCCTTTGGCCAGTCAGCCATTCCGAATCCCCCCCACTTTATCCACGTCCTCCCGCATTTCCTTGAACTTCACTCCCGCCAAGTCCAGTCGCTCTTTGAGCTTCTTGACCGCCTCTTCCAAGGAAATAATCCGTGGGTTCTGTTTGGCCTCCAGCCCTCGAAACCGGTCTCGCATCTCTTTTTCCATATCCCTGAGCCGGCGCGACAGAAACGCCACCGACAAATTCCGGTTGCTGTCCAGTAGCGCCTGCACGTCCTCGACGCTGAGGGTTATCTGCTCGGGTAGTGGTTTTGGGTCGCTCACACCGTTACCCCTGGGCGGCCGTGCCCTCTAACCAATCAATGCATCAATCCGTAGTTGTAGTTCCACGACGTGTTCGTCGGCTTCCCGTAGCTGGTTGCTGAACCCATCGGCAATCTCGGCCAGCTCTTCGATGCGTTTACCTCGCCGGTCGTAGAGCACCCGCAACCGCTCGACCTTGGCCTCTAGCTCGGCAATGCGGATAGCAACGCCTTCTTTCATGCCTTTCAACATCGCTTTTTCTTCAGCGTTCATGACTTCGCCCCCGCCGCCTCGGCGGCTGCACGCCACTCGGCTATGGTAGGCAAGGTCGCGTGCTCATCGTCGACGCTGCCGTAGCTCAAACACTCGCCTTTCAGGAGTCTGACTTGCAGGTGGTTCTCTGCCGGCCAGTTGTCCGGAATACCCTTCGCAACGTCCGCAAAGGGCTTCAGGGCGGCCCGCAACTGCTTGGCTGTCTCATAAATGCAGTCGCCGCACTGCCCTTCAATCGGTTTGTCTCGGCACGAATCGTGCATCACTCACCTTTCTCCGCCTCAGCGGTTTCGCGTAACAATTCATTCACGATGCCGGTATATTCGCCGCACACGGATAATCTACGGCCAGCTAATCTCACAACCTTCTCTAGCCGCTCAATCTCCTTGTCTCGTTTGCACAATCCGCAATCACACTTGTTCCCTTCACTGAGAATCCGGCAACCGCCGGCTGCTGCTCGTAGACGGTCTTGCAACTGCTTAATTATCAGCTTTTGCCCGACGTGCAGCTTTTTCCCTTCCTTAATCCAGAGCCTTTCACCCTCCAGCTCTTCTCGCAACAGCTCAATCTCTTTCTTCCGTGCCCCATGCTCTACAACAGCCTCTTCAATGAAGCGAGTAGTCTCACCAAGCTGCTTATTCAAAGCGTCAAACTGTTCTCTTTGTCGTCTCAATTCGTAGGCCGGAAAATAGTCGCCGTTGCCTGTTGCGTCGTCAATCAACACACGCAATCCTGGTCCCTGGTCTGCTTTCACTGACAGTTTGTCCAGGGCGTATTGTATATCCGCTTGTAATCGCTCGGCTGTTTGGTACAGGCAGTCGCCGCACTGCTGGGCCAAGGGCTTGTCGAAGCAGGGTGTATCGCAAGGTGAGTGCATAACATCTTCCTTTCTAAGAGAACCAATCCCCTCTGGGTTGGCACGGGCACACTGGCAAGCGTGGTCGCCCTCCCCAACTCGCACGTAGTATCCACGACAAGTCAAACACTCAACTAC
>SDBU01004627.1_pt1 | contig 16822 bp, 16 predicted proteins | sample 2277071 | NCBI WGS metagenome assembly SDBU01 (sample SAMN10397929, study PRJNA504765) | marine sediment metagenome | isolation source: marine sediment core GS08_GC12, 126 cmbsf | place: Arctic Ocean: Gakkel Ridge, Loki's castle | collected 2008 | reverse complement strand
GTGCTCTGTCATAAATTCCCTTTCCGTGCGCCGGAATCTCAGGGCTTCGTCCTCGTCATCTTTCTCCCAGGCTTCCGCCTCCTGGCGGCACAGGTGGCGCATGAATTCCAGCTCGAAGCTTATGTGGTCCGGCGGTTCACCACCCAGTTCGCTCGCCAGGTCGAGCCCGAAACGGCGATATTCCTGGTGCACGGCAAAGGTTAATTCACCGAAGACACGTCCGGCTTCCTCCCGGTATACCGATTCATAGGGCGGGAGCGGGGAGTAGTGTAGTTTCACCCCGCGAAAAAGCCGGGTGAACTCTACCGAGACCGTCTCCCCAAGCTCATCCCAGGAATCTGGCTCTATCCCCTTGAAGAAACTGTCCAGCAGAGACAGGCCTTGCCTCATCTGCGCCGACAGCGACGGGGAGGGCTCATCAGCCTGTGCGGTGACCCACCCCGCCAGGAGCCTGAGAAATTCCGGGTCGGGGAGTCTCAGGTATGCCAAGCTCAAAAGCTGGTACAGCTTAGTTCGGGCCTCGGCTAACTCTGATGACTTGACAGCTTCAGTAGTCATAACAGTCTGTTAACTCCTAGCAACATATAAATTCTCCCCCACTTAAATCCAGGTTTATCTCTGCGGCTTTATTACACATATTTCTAGCGGAATAAAGAAAAGGGTGCACAAGCCAGCAATCACCATAAAGGCAGACCATTCATAGCCAACCCCCGAAAAAGGGTCCCTGAGGAGCAAACGGACCAACCCTGTGCCGGCTAAGGTCAAACTCAATACTGCGTTGGTCATAATTATTATCTTTTTCGCCACTCTCTTACCCCCAATGTTACAGATTCTGTAAAGTGCGAAAGCTCTACGACCGGAAAGATCTTAAAAAATACGACATAGGCACCAATGGCAAAGGCCAGGACTCCGAGAACACCTCCCCATTCGTACAAAGTTGGTGTGTACGTACCCTGCGGATAGGGAAGAAGAGGGTGCAGCAGGGAAGGCGTCACGATAAGGTATCGGGTGCTGAACAAGACTATGTCTATTAAGACAGCGCCGACAACGGTAACCCAGAGCCTGAACTGGTGACGGAATATGGTTTGATTGAAAAAGAGTAAGAAGTAGCCGATGGCCAGCACCGCCATTGTTGAAAAGAAAATCACGCTGAACTCACCTTGAAATAGGGAGCGAGCTACGGCGCTCTCGGCCGCGGGCGCACTGTAACCCAGTGTGAGATACTCAGCGATAGTGAAATAGATATACAGAAGCGTCATCCAGCTCAGGAACCGGCCCAGGGTCCTTATTGCGTCAATATCGAGATATTTTTCCCACCGGAACAGCTTGCGTATCAGCGCCGCCACTATGACGAGGGTGGCGAAGCCATTAACTAAAGCGCCGAGGACATAGTATGGTGCCATGAGTGGGTTAAACCACCCCGGTCTGCCGGCATGAAGGCCAAAGACGAAGCCATAAACGGAGTGCACGGAAACCATGATGGGGACGAGGACCAGCGCCAGCCACCACAGCGTTCGCTCATGTAAATTTCTCTCCTCTTCCGTGTCCTCATAGCCCAGTGCCAGAAACTTATAGAGCCACCGCCATTTCGGCATAGATACTGCGCACAGGGCGATATCGCGGCGTAGCGATAGGTAAAGATATACCGTACTGGCAACAAGATATACCGAGATAACCGTGGCCGACCAGAAAAACGGTGCCTGCACACGCCCGTAAATCATGACGTTGACGAGAAATCTCTCCGGTCGGCCGATATCAATTAAGATAAGAAGAACCGCCGCCGGCAAACACACCATGGTGAGGAGTTCCGCCATTCTTACGTATGGTCTTAAATAGTGCAGGTTGAGCAGGCGGGTGGCCGCGGAAACACCGATTCCCACGTGGCTGATGCCGATGAAAAAGACGATGGCAGCTACATATAATCCCCATACCGCGCCTACCGGTGTGGACTGTCCGGTAACTCCATGACCCTGGATAAGCTGAGTGGTGAAGACATAAATATACAGGCTGAAGGCAACCAGTCCTATGGCAGTGAATAACCAGAAGGTATTCCCTGTTACCAACTGCGGGCGCATCAACTCTGTAGCAGCAGCAGTAGTAGTAGTAGTAGTTCTATCCCGATTTCTCATGCTGTCACCTCCGCATGTTCTGTCGACTGGAACTCGTGATGGAGCAAGGGCTGAGGCGCCCCAATATAGTAGACGCTTGGTTCAGTGCCCACCTCGTCCAGCAACCGGAACCACCTTTTTTCTGCCAGTAGCCGTGAGACCTCGCTATTCGGGTCGTCCAGGTCACCAAAGTGAAGGGTCTGGACGGGGCATGTGGCTACGCAGGCGGGGAGCAACCCCTTTTCCACCCGGTGGACACAGAAGGTGCATTTCTCTACCACCCCCGAATAGTGACCGCCCCCGGCGACAAGGCGCTTATCTCTTCCATATAACTTCTGGTGGTCCGGATTCCGGTAGGGCGGTATGGCATCGCCAATGTGGTCTATCACGTCACCCATTCCGTATACATTTTCACCTTCTGCCCCCCAGGTATAGTATTGATTGGCGGCTGGCTTATGCCAGTTGAAGTAGTTCACACTGTAGGGACAGGATACCACGCAGATCCGGCAGCCGATGCACCGGTTAAAATCGGTAAGAACGATGCCGTCCTCCGGCCGTTTATGCCGGGCTCCCACCGGACACACTTTGACGCAGGGGGCATTATTACAGTGCATGCACGGTCTGGGCAAGAACACCCATTGCGTATTAGGGTACTTCCCTTGCTCTAGCTGGAACACATACATCCAGAAAATATCCTGTCCGGAGTTGTTTTCTATTTTACACGCCTCCACGCAGGCTCTACACCCCAGGCACCGCTTCAAATCTATAACCATACCGTATCTTGCCATCGTTACCCTCCTCCTATGCCCTGGTCACTTTCACTTTGACATGGAAACTCTGGTCAGCAGTGTTGGTCACATAGCCCGCACCAGTAAAGAATAGGCTATTGGGTGTCGGGCCCTTCTCCTTCGCTGAGGGGTGTACCCAGAAGCCGTAATGATGCGACATAGAAACCGTGTCCGGCCTGATGCTCGCTACCAGTTTCGCCTTGGCCTTGACCTTTCTCGTCTCGCCGGTGATGGCGTTATGCGACTCCACCCAGACCCAATCGTCATCTCGGATACCCTGCGCTCTGGCCGTCTCAGTGTTCATTTCCACCCGCTGCTCCGGCTCAAGCTCATTAAGTAGGGCATTAAAGGTGCTCCTCGACTGCTTGAACTCGATCTTCTTGTAAGAGATTAGATGGAGGTCATACGAGGGTGGAGACTGGTTCATCGTCGGGTTCCTCCAGGTCGGCAGGGGGGTGTAGTCCTGCCAGTAGACCTCGGCCGCCCCCTTCCCCTTCATCACATCCTGGTAGCGTTTGAGGGACTCCCCGTAGAGTCGCTGCCTGATTCCTCCGTAGGGTTGGTCCCAGGCCGGCGCATATAACTTCTTCACCGGAATCGGCTTAACCTTAATGTTACCGCTCTCAAAGAAAGCTATGCCCTCGTTATAGCCCGCTGACCTTGCCCAGCGGTCAAATATGTCCCTGACCTTGGGCTTGGTGTTCAGGTCAAGCTTATAGGGGTCCTTCAGTTTCAGTTCTTTATTAAGCTGGTCGAGATAGCCACCCTTACCGTAGAGAATACCGGCACTCTCACACAGGTCGATGTAGATATCTATGTCCTCCCGGGATTTATAGAGGGGTGACATCGGCGGCAGCCTCAGCGTTTCCGCATCGTCATACTGGTCGGTTACCCCCATCGGACCCTCGTATTTCTCAATGGTACACGCAGGAAGCACCACATCAGCGAAGTAGTCAGCCGTCTCACTCATGAAGGGGTCAATGACGGCGATGAACTTGAACTTCTTGTAAGCCGCAAAGAAGACATCTTGCGGTGGGAACGAAAGCACCGGGTTGGCCATGTGGAGTATCAGCACCTCAGGGGTATAGTCTACCCCATACTTTTCTGGATTTAGCATCACCTGCGCCGCAATGGACGAGTTATTGCTGTTGATGGGGAAGTATTTGCTATCCTTGAGGTAAATGTTATAGGGCGGGTCCTTTATCTTGATGCTGTCCAGCCCCTTGAAATTCTTGTGAATCTTTCGGTCAAAGTCAACCCGCACTCCACCCACGGCCTCAATTGCCCCGAGTAACATAAATACCATTACGGCGGCGCGGGCGGCCTGGAAACCCAGCTCCTGCTGGGTGACATGATAAGCCATAATCCCTACCGGTCGGTAGGGCAGCTCCACGCCGTCCAGGACGATGGTGCTCCCGATTCTGGCATTTTCCCCCAGCTCCTGGCCAACCTTCTTTATCGTTTCTGTTGGGATATCGCAGATCTGGGAAGCCCACACCGGGGCATATTGTGATATATGTTCCTTAAACACCTGGAAGGCTGTCCTGACCCTGGCACCATTCACCGTGAAAGTTCCCTCCAGTGCCGGGTTGACTCCCTCAGCATCATGGGGTTTGGCGGAACCGGTGGTCTTATCCCACACCTGCTCTTTACCCTCTACCTTCAGGAAGTAGCCATCGTCTTTAACCAGGGAGGGGGAGTTGGTATGCTTGGTGAGGTACTCACGGTCAATATACCCCCGGTCAATAAGGACATTAGCTATCGCCAGGAAGAACGCCAGGTCGCTACCCGGTCTGTTAGGCAGCCACTGGTCGCTGTGAGGTCCGGCACCTCGCTGCCAGGGGTTTAAAGTAACCACCTTCATGCCCCGTTCCCTTGCCTCCATGAACTGCCGTGGCCAGGTGATAAAGCAGAGCTTATTGCCGCCGGCACCAGTCAGGTTCCAAGCCCAGTTGAGGAGGTAATTACAATGGTGGAAGTCAGGGTGCAGCACCCCATGCAGCCCGACGGTATACTCCATTGCCCGGTAGCCAGCGTCAGAGCAGTAGGCACCATGGTGCAGCTTGGTAGCGCCGGATGCCTTAACAAAGGCATTGTCATAAAAATTCTTACCTTTGCTTCTCCCCTTCTGCCAGATGAGAAGCCTCTTGTCCCTCGCCTTCACCTCTTTTATCCTCTCACCAACGAGGCTGAGGGCCTCGGCCCATGAGATTTCTGCCCATTCCCCAGGAATACCTTTGGCGTTAATCCGGCGCAGGGGAGCCTTAACGCGGTAGGGATCATAGATGGACATTAACTGGGCCTGGCCCTTAACACATAGCGTCCCGCGGTTTCGCGGGTGCCCTGGGTGACCCTCAAGCTTCACGATCCTTCCGTCCACGACCCGGGCGAGTATGCCACAATCCTGCTTGCCTATCCAGCAGGTGGTTGGCAGCCATTTCTCGCCCGCAGGCGCCTGAATTTCACCGGTAGCCAGAAGCGATTGCGATGTCCAATCGAAAAGATACTTACTTAGCGCCACAGTTGCCACTGTAGCCCCAGACGCCTTGATAAAGTTTCTTCTGGTCAGCTTTGGACTCTTCACCATTTTGCCCTCCTAATCACCTCAGTAAGTAATGCTGGTCTAATGAGCAGGTTACTTCTGAACCACTGACCTCACCTAGATAGATATCCGCTCTACCTTCATATTTACCTTAAAGCCCGTAACCTCCCCTGACACCGCCACAATGGTGCTAAATACAATCTTCTGCTACCTCAGACTACAAAGGCTTATTACTTAACATGGTACGTAGGTAAATGGAAATAGCCTAGCGGGGAACCCCCTAATTTTCTAAGGTTTGTTGGCAGGATAATCCCTACATGTTTGTGGGGGAAAGGCGAAGGCATTAAAAAACCCGGCCTGAGCCGGGTTAGAGAGGACCGTTATCAGAGGTCTACTTCTTTTCGTCAGTCAGCAAACCCTGCTGGAGAGCGTAGCGGACAAGCTCAACTCGACTGTGCAGGCTTAACTTCCCCATCACCCGGGCTTTATAAGACTCTACCGTTTTCACACTGAGGAATAGTTTATCAGCAACTTGCTTGTTGGTGTAGCCCTGGGCGACAAGTTGCAGTACCTCGCGCTCTCGCTGGCTAAGTTGTTCATGCCCATGAGCCTCTCCCCTATAGATCACTTCTTGCACCAGGGCTTTAGTGAGGGAAGGGTAGACAAACATTTCTCCGTCATAGACTGTCCTGATAGCTGAAGCAAGCTCAGCTTCCGCCGCCTTCTTGATGATATAGCCCTGAGCGCCCTCCCTGAGCGCTTCACGAAGGTAACTGCTGTCTTCATGCATGGTGAGGATAAGGATTGCAACTTGCAGTTTTTTTGCCTTTATCAGCCGAATGGTGTCAACACCACCGAGGCCAGGCATGGTAATATCCAACAAAAGTACATCGGGGGCAAGCTCGATTGTCTTTCTGACTGCTTCATAGCCATCACTGGCCTCACCAATCACTTGCATATCAGGCTGTGCATTGAGCAGCATGCTGAGGCCGGACCGTAGGACCACATGGTCATCAGCTATTAACACCCGGATGCGTTTCATTCGGCTCATACCTCTTGCAGTGGGACTTCAACGAAAACAGTAGTGGCCACACCAGGGGTGGATTCGATGGTGAGCACCCCATCAATAAGGGCGGCGCGCTCTTTCATGCCATGCAGACCGAGGTTCCGCCCGCCAGTTCTCGAGGATAACACTTTCTGTACATCAAATCCTCTGCCATCATCCTCAACGATGGCGACTATAGATGAGCCTCTAATCTCCATCAAAATACTAACCCTCTTCGCCGCTGAATGTTTAGCCACATTGGTAAGTGCCTCTTGGATGATTCGGTATAGGGCAATCTCCATCTGGGGCTGCAGCCGCCTCTTCTCAAAACCAATAGCCTGGAAGTCAGCTTTTACCCCAACTTTATCAGTATATTCCTCGGCATAGCGCCGAAGGGCAGCGATTAAGCCCAGGTCATCTAGAGAACTGGGGCGCAGTTCCAAGGCAAGATTGTGCACCTCATCTAAAGTCTGGGCGGTTAGTCGCTTTAGGTCGGTAATTGCTTCCTGCATTTCTTCCGGGGCTTGCGCTTCGACTACCCCCAGTCCAATCATGAGCGAAGTAAGCGACTGGCCAGTTTGGTCATGGAGCTCTCGAGCGATACGTTTGCGTTCGGCCTCTTGAGCCGAGATGGTTCCCTTAAGTAATTGGCCCCGCACTTCCTCCTTACGCCGTAATTCCTCCCAGAGCCTTGCGTTTTCGATGGCTACTCCCATCTGATGACCGATAGCGCTGAGCAACTGGATGTCTTCTGCGGTAAACTGACTGGGCTTTGAGCTGGCTACATGCAGCAGTCCAAAAACCTGCGACTTAGAAATAAGCGGCACGGTAGCATGACATAGTAAGGGCTGTCCATTACCAAGCCTATTGCCGAGAATTGGGCATGTGACCCCACTATCCTGTATCACCACCGGGGACCTCTTGCGGACCGCCGCTTTACAGGCGCAACTGGATAATCTAACCGTGTCTATCTTTTGCACTATCTCTCGGGTTAAGCCTTCTTGGCAAATAAGGGTGGTCTGCTTTCCATCCTCGGTAAGTGTGCTTACCCAGCCTGCATTCAAACCCATGGCCTCTAACACTTCGGCAAGGGAGTGGTGCATCATGTTAGCCAGCCCCTGCGGTCTACTTACCCCAATAATGACGGCATTAAGTGCTGACAGCTCCCGATTGCGCCTCAGCAACTCTGCATGAAACGCCTCGCTTTCATTTCTAGATTTAGCTAGGTATTGGGTCATGGCGTTAAACGCTATACCTAGTTTCCCGATCTCATCTGAGGCCCAAACCGGAGCTCGGTGCTTGAGATTTCCCCTAGTGATGGCTTTGGTCGCCTCTGCCAGTTGTATAATCGGTCTAACAAGCACTAAGGTTAACAAGTAGGCAGCCAGAAGCCCTATTACTAAGACCAGGCCAGTAGTAATAAGCAAGCGTCTTGTCGTTGCACTTACTGACTCAAGAAGGTAGCGACTGGACATGCCAACACGGGCAATCCCCGCTCTACCCCCAAGAATCGGAACTGCTATATCCCATATCTTCCCCTCGTTGGTATCCAGTGTCTCGATCTGGAACATAGTATCAGGTTCTACCGGATTAGTCTCGGCTAGACCCACGGGCAGACTACCGCCGAAAGAATGGCTCAGAACGCTGCCATCATCGCCCAGGATGATAGCATAGCGCACCGCGTCATTGTTTTTTACAGTGCTATCGAGCAACTGGTAGAGGTCAAAGAGATTGCCGGTCAGAATGAGGTCAGTGCTGCGGGCGCCCAGGTCTCTGGTGATAGCAACGCCTTGCTTCTGGAGTTGATCAGTGAGTGTTGTGACAAGACTATTTCGTATCTGTAGTGTTATCCCCAAGCCAAAAATCAGGATGAGTACCAGGACAATACCCATAATCTTGACTCTTATGCTGACACCACCGACAACAGACCAAAACCAAGCCACAAACCTGCCCAATTTCATTGCTACCACCCCAGTTCACTGGCCATCTTTCGAATTGTATCATAGGAGGCGTCGCTACCCAGTATAAAACGGTCGATCATAAGGTTACGCAGTATATCCCTCCCTGCTTTATCTTGGTTCATATTAAGAAATAGCCCCCGAAGCCGCGCCTTGATTTCCAGGTTCAGCGCTGGATGAACTACTACCGGGGGAATCCCAAATGGCAGTGACTTCTCAACTACTCTGGTCCTCTCACCAATAATGGGCTCGTGAGCAACAAGGTAATCGTAGACCAGACTATCTACCGCCGCCCCGTCGACAAGGTTTTCCGCCACTGCGCGAATGGAATTATGATGACTATAAGTAAAGATATATTTTCTAAAGAAGCTATCAGGAGTCTCTCCCATTTGATAAAGCCTGTAGGTCGGGGCCAGTCTACCTGAATTAGACATCGGGTCAGCAAAGGCGAATGTCTTGCTTCTCAGGTCTTTCAGTTCCCCAGCGTCACTGTCTACCGGCACTATGATATATGAATAGTAGACAGTCTCTCCGTCTACCTCAGGAACCACTAGAATCTCCATGCCAAACTCTTCATGTCCTTCAACATAGGGGAAACCGCAGACAAAGGCAAGGTCAACAAAGCGTGACTTTAGCAGGTCGTTGATTTCGGCGTAGGTGCGTCTTTGCTCCAGTTTTCCGGGTTGATGTAGCACCTGACCAAGATATGAGACTAACTGGTCATAGCTTCTTAGCGTCTCGGTGGGAGATAGAACCCCGGCTACGGCTATCCGAAGCCTTACTTGGGAAAGCCTTTCGGTAGCCGCCAGTTCCATCGGCTCCCGGTTGGTAAGGTCTATTTTCCTATGCTCTGGCTTCTGGCCACAACCTATTGGAGAAATCAGGGTTGCTATCAGTGTGCACAATATTATAACTTTGAACGAAGTCCCTAATATATGTCCCGTCTTATGCTGTTGGCTCTCAACATGATAAGGCTGATTACCTGAATTAGAGAACCAACCACAATTAAAAACCATCGACATCTTCTGCTGTTGCCGCCTTCTTCATATTTACTGCGAACTATCCACTAGATCACCTTTCGTTTCAACCGGGCTCTCCTATCTCAACTAATGTGGCTATGTTAAACCCCAGGTCTCTGATTGTCAACACGACAGTAAACTACCTGCGTGTAACAAAGGTGATGGCGAAATACGTGAAAGACCCTCTTTTGCGGCATTTAACAAAACGCCCTTTTGTTAGCCGGGTGCCTGAACGATAAAACCAAATGTACGCTCAGAAACATTAAATAAGTGCCCTGTAGTAAACGACTAATGAGCTTTTGCCGTGCTCTCTTAGCCAGCAAAAATAATATGGGGATAATGGCTCTAAGGTTCGATATGAGTCTTTAGTGGCTGGGGAAGAAGGATTCGAACCTTCCTTTACGGATCCAGAATCCGCTGTCCTACCGCTAGACGATTCCCCAGCGCATTTACGATTATATCGTTCGCAGTCGTAGCTGTCAAACGCTATGTTAATTGTACACAAGTGCTCCCCCTTGCCCTGTTGTTTACGCTCCACTCTTCAAATAAGCCAGTAGTATAGAGGACACATAGGATAGTTACTATTTAAGATGGTGTTATAATGATGATTAGTGTTACGTTAATGTGAGGAAAGCAACCCGAAATATTACTTACAGTGTGAATTAAGTAATGAAAGTTTTACAAGAATTATTCTGGAATATTGGCTTCGCACAGCAGATAATCATTTTAATCCTAGCGATAATTTCTGCGCTATTCGTAATACCAATCATTTTGAGACGATTACAAAAGTCACGAGACGAACGTTTGATAAAAGCTCTGTTAAAGGGTTGGGGTGGTGATTGTATAGGAGCAATGATGCGATTAAAACCTCTTGGTCATATTATTGAGATAGAAGGTTATGACCCTTACACAGAGTCTGGGGGTTATGGTTCTGATTTACCGATATTCAAATTTTGGGAAGATATTAGAGAAGGAAAGAGAAATCCCGATGGTGTAGCAATGATAATATATAATGCATTTCAAAAAACTCTTTTCAGTGACGAAGAGAGAAGGATGAAATCTATACCCGATATAAAATATCCTTTGTCTGTTGGTGAGACTGCTGTTCCTACAGCGATGATGAAGCGAGTAATCGACCCAATGTATGCAAAATTGGAAGTTTTTGAGCTAAATCTATTACCAATAAATGAACTCGAAATGGCAATGAGCTATTTAGACACGTTCAAACAATTAGGATACATTAAAAGAAGCACATTCTGTTCATACGCCCTTCATCTTGCCCAGTCTATGGAGAAGTTCGGAGTCTACCTTTGGAAACTTGAGAAGTGGGGCAAAAAGCTACAAAAAAGAACTGACCAGTCCTCTAACACCACACATGATAAAATTCGTAAGGAATATTTTCTCGCACTAGCGCCAGCCTACCTTGCAGGTAGTTACTACTTGATGCAAGCATCCTCCAAAGGCACTACGTTGCTCTCGTCTACGTTATCATTTGGGAAATATATTGACAGCGCATTTAGTGTGTTCTTTTTAGTGTGGGCGCTCTTTCTATGCTACTTAACTTACGGTAAGATACGTGAATCATGCAAGAGTACTCTATATAAATGGGTTACTGGTTTTGGCAGTCTCACACTCATCTTTTTCATATATGATTGGGTTAATAATCTTGTGGGAATCATACAATCAGACATAGGGCGGTGGTATTTTCTTCTCTTATATATAGTCGGGATAATAGTGGTAGCCGCATTAGTCGTATACCCATATACAGGATTGTTACTAAAGCTACGCAACAGAATAAAACCAAGCTAACTCTCTGTAGCACAGTACACCTTCAATCTATCCTCAAACCTCACTGACCTCTTGTAGTCCACTCCACGCCCTGACATTTAAGATGCAAAAATGGCTTTAAATATCACTCTGAAATGGTTTAAACTAAGGCAAGCAGTGACCGTACAATATAGCCCCCTTTTACGGAAGTGGACAGATTAGAGACCGAGTCTTATAATTCAGGGAGAGAACAAATGGAAAGGAGGCTGAAATGAGCACAGAGGTTGATATCCCCAAGCTTGACTGGTTTGAGAGATACAAGAGGCTGATTGATGCTGCTTGGGGAATCTTGTTAGCCGATGAGGACTTTGTTTATCGCAAGTGGGGTAAGGAGGCATTGACAGAATTCTTACAGCAAACTCGTCCTAAATGGAGCGGGGCAGTGGCTAAGAGGTTCGTTGAGAAGCTTGGCTTGAAACCAGATGTTGAGGGGGCAATTAAGCTACTGGGAGTTTACAGCCAAGAGCTTTGGGGGTTCGGAGACCCCCAGTATTCTGAGGCGAGGTTAGAAACCCCGACCAAAGGCACTTTCACCAATTTGGTCTGTCGAGGTTGGGAAAAATCAGAGGAACACTGCAAAGAGACAAACTGTGATAACGCCTGCAGTGCTGAATATGGAGGAGTAGTCAGGGCTTTATCGCCTGACATTAAGGTTACAATTACCAAAGCTCGCCCCAGGGGTGACGACCGCTGTGAGTATACTGTCGAATGGTAAGTAATTACATGTGCGCAGTATGCTGACTTATTAAAGTAGCTAAGTTGTCAAAAAAGGAGAACTATACCTTGGCTGATTTAACTGCTTTGCAGAGAATGCTGGGCGTCTCCTTTAACGACCTCTCTCTTCTGGAGCAAGCTCTGGTGCACAGTTCCTACGTTAATGAGAATCCCGACTTTACTCATGGCTCCAATGAAAAGCTGGAATTCCTGGGTGATGCTGTCCTGGGCCTGATAATCGCCGAGAAACTATACCGTGACTTTCCCCAGTTCAGCGAGGGGGAAATGACCCGGCTCCGGGCGGCTCTGGTACGGCGGGAGACACTGGCCCGTATGGCCAAAACCCTTGGGCTCGGTGACTATCTTTCTCTGGGTAAGGGCGAGGAGGCCAGCGGTGGGCGGAGCAAGTCAAGCAACTTGGCTTCAGCCCTGGAAGCCGTGATTGCTACCATTTTTATTGACCGGGACACAGCTGTAACCAGGGACTTTATCTTAAGGCTATTTGATAAGGAGCTGCCGAAAGTAGTGAGCCGGGGTGCCGTGGCCGATAGTAAGTCACGGCTTCAGGAGCTGATACAGGCCAGACACCAGGAAATGCCGGCGTATCATTTAATAGAAGCACAGGGGCCGGCTCACAATCAGACCTTTACCGTTGAGGTCAGGTTAGCTGATACCGTACTGGGCAGGGGCTCAGGTAGAAGCAAGAAAATAGCGGAGACGGAGGCGGCTCGCCTGGCGTTAGCACGACTGTTGTCTGACTTTACAGCCTGACTACCCTTTGCTAAACTCTATTTAGGAGTACCAGAAGTAAAAATTATAGAGGGTTACCATGGGAAGGCGAGATTATAGACATAGGGAGCCTAAGAAGTCCAAAAAGGATACCAGGAAGGTGCTGCCGGCTACTATCCTGGCACCATCGGAAACGGTGGAGGTAATTAAGAAGGGGAAGAAGGAAAGGAAGGAAGAGGAGGAGAGTTAAAAATAGCCGCTTACGAGCCGCTTTATCGTACTGGAGAGTTAAGGGCTCGGGTAGAAAAAGCCAGGTCAGTGCTGGAAGATTGTACCCTCTGCCCCCGGCGGTGCCGGGTTAACCGTCTGGCCGGTGAAAGGGGGAAGTGCCGGGTCACCAGCGAGGTGGTGGTTTCCAGCTATGGTCCTCACTTTGGCGAGGAATCACCTCTGGTTGGTCGGCATGGTTCGGGTACAATATTTTTTACCTACTGTAACCTGCGATGTATCTACTGCCAGAATTACACTATAAGCCAGTCAGGCGAAGGCAGTGTAGTCAGCCGGGAGCAGCTGGCTGATATGATGCTTTCCCTTCAGGCAAAGGGCTGCCATAACATAAATCTGGTAAGTCCAACCCATGTGGTACCTCATATCCTGGGTGCCCTGGAGCTGGCGGTAAGCCACGGACTATATCTACCCCTGGTATATAACTCCGGAGGCTATGACTCGGTGGAAACCCTGAAGATGCTGGATGGGATTGTTGACATCTATATGCCCGATATGAAGTATTCCGATGCCCAAATCGGCGAAGAACTATCGGGTATTGAGGATTATCCTAAAGCAAACCAGGCCGCGGTCAGGGAAATGCACCGTCAGGTGGGTAACCTCCAGATAGATAAGGCCGGGGTGGCCCGGCGGGGTCTGCTGATACGACACCTGGTGTTGCCTAATAGGTTGGCCGGTACTCCGGAAGTGGTGCGTTTCCTGGCGCAGGAGGTCTCCACCAATACCTACCTGAACATTATGGCTCAGTATCATCCCTGCCATCAGGCTTCAGCTAAGCCGCTCCTTTCCCGTCCGGTGCAGAGACAGGAGTTCGCCGAAGCGATTGCCCTGGCTCAGGAGCATGGTTTATGCCGACTGGACAATAAGGAGGTTCGCCGGCCATTAAGGCTCATCCTGGGATAAACAATGACTGATTTGGCTGCGGTTCAAGCAGTGGTGTACGGGCGGGTTCAGGGAGTTTTCTTTCGTGCCTTTGTCTCTCAACGAGCGACTGAGCTTGGTCTAAATGGCTATGTCCGCAATGTGCCTGAAGGGGGAGTGGAGGTCCAGGCTGAAGGGGAGAGAAAAAAGCTTGAGGGACTGATTGGTCACCTCAAGGTGGGGCCTCCAGCCGCCCGGGTTGAGAGGGTGGCAACCAACTGGTTAGAATATACCGGAGGTTACTCCGGCTTCGGGATAAGGTATTAAGGCGGAATCAGTCAGTAACCTGTCTCAGCCCATAGTAGCGGTCATTGCTGAGCAGGCGAGAAAGTATCTCGGGTGAAGTGCGGTAGGTATCCCCACCGAGCCGCTCTCTTAGCTGGTTGCCCAGTTCTTCGAGGTCAAGGGGTTTATTACCGTTAGCCAGGATAAGACGAAACACATTCTCCAATATTGGCAACCTGGTGGTAATAAACTCCTGGCCACGGGAGCAGCAATCTTTAATGGTAGCTATGAGGTCAGAGATTGAAACCTCAGACTTACCCGTCCCTATCTGCTCCTGGTGATTTCGGCACCGGCAGTGTTGGGTCAAAGCCAACAACGAGCGATTATTTTGCTGGTACCAGTCAAGATCAAGAAACCAGCGTGGGCTGACCTCTTCGGTGATTACCTCTTCGCCATTCTCCATAGTCTAACTTTCAAACTCCACCCTAGCTAATTTTATTAAATCAAGGTAGTCGGTTTTAAGCCCCAGTGTTTCTGATGCCTCACGGTCAACCTCATAGGGCTCACCAACGAATACCTTACCGCATTCCTCAACTTCACCTTGAGTGGGGACATTACTTACGGTAAATTTCTGGCGAGCTTCTATAATTCCCAGGTCGAAGGGTAAGGTAAAATAAAGGTCAGCCACGGCCTTATCTATCCCCAGGCTATATAAAGCTCCCCGGTTTCCGTTTGTATTGCTACGATATTTGTCCTTTGGCAGCAGTGACAGCAGGTTCATTATGCTCAAGCTACCGGTACCCTCGATAACCTTTAATGGAGCCACGCTTATCAAGTAGTCACTGGACAGGATAACATTGGGCACCCAGAAGGTGGGAACAGCCAATTGCTTGGCTAGCGGGTTATCCACCTCCACGCAGATACAGCCATTTACGTCTAACATAAGCACCCGGGGGAAATTGTAGCCCAGGGCCTGATATATCGGGTAAACTGACTCCCCTTCCGGTGTACTCTCTAGTATAAGGATATCGGCGTCACTGACCTGCCTGATACCGTCTATTATTACTGACAGTATATCCCGACTGGTCGTAACGGGGTAACGCATCGGGTAACCGGCGCTTGGCTTAATCAAGATACGGCGCGCCCGGGATATTGGCGGCACTGGTTTGAAAATAAACTCTGAAGCTTCAAATATCAAGCCTATCTCCCTGGTAATGTAAGCAATCTAAATTACCTCATCCCAATTCAGCATAATCACCTGGACTATCTCCCCAGCCTCTACCCTGGCCTTGTCTTCAGGAATAATTACCAGCCCGTTGGCTAAAGCCATTGAAGTTAAAACCCCCGAGCCCTGAGGGCCGGTTAGTCGAGCATAGTATTGGTCCTCGCGCTTTTCCACTATCACCCGGGCGAAGATGCGTCGCCCATCATTGTTGACCACTGGATTCTCTATTATCGCTTGTGTGGTTGGCCGGGACGGGATGTTCTTCCCCATCATCTTGAGAATGGCCGGGCGACCAAATAGCTCGAAGGTAATCATGGCGCTTACCGGATTACCGGGTAAGCCGAGGTGGGGTGTTCCTTTGATTCTACCAAAAGCAAGTGGCTTGCCTGGCTTCATTCTAACTCTCCAGAAGGTAATCTCGCCCTCTTTAGCCAGAACATCCTTCACTACATCATAGTCACCAACGGAGACCCCTCCGATAGTTATCAGCATATCACTGTCCCGCCCCTGGCGGAGCTTGGCGGACAGCGATTCCTCATTATCTAGGGCGATACCCAGAAGTTTGGGAATGCCGCCGTAACGAAGCACCAGAGCCGCCAGGCTGTAGGTGTTGCTGTTGTATATCTTACCCGGAGGTAGCGGTTGACTAACATCAACCACTTCGTCTCCCGTGGCTAGGATAGCTATCACCGGCCGGCGAATAACCCTGACCTGACTCCGTCCTAACGAGGCCAGAACCCCGGTTTCCGCGGGCCGAATTATGGCGCCTTTGTGCAGTACAAGTGACTCACGGGCAATATCCTCACCGGCCTTGCGGATATTCAAACCGGCTTTGGCTTCAGCTAAAATACCTATCTTGCTGGAATCCGCCTCCCGATGAGTCTCATTGGTGTTCTCAAACTGGACTACACTATCCGCTCCCTTTGGTACCGGTGCTCCAGTCATAATACGAATTGCGGTACCCGGTTTCACTTCATACTGGGAGATAGAGCCGGCGGCAACGGTATCAATAACTTGCAGGCATTGAGGTGAGTTTTGGCGGGCACCACGGGTATCTTCGGCCCTGACCGCATAGCCATCCATAGCCGAGTTGTCCAGTGGAGGCACATCAATACTGGAGATTATGTCTTCAGCCAGAACCTGCCCCAAAGAGTCCAGAATAGGGTGCTCTTCCTCTTCCAGGACATCAACATAGCCCAGAACCTTCTCTAGAGCCTGCTCCACACTTATCATTGTCTATACCTCACCAGCCAGTTTTTTAGCTTTATCCAGGTCAGTTTCAGTGTTAATATTGAAGAAACTCAGACGCTGAGGGTCAAACCGGTCAATCTCCTCAGCCTCGATGTATCTAACTTTGACTAAAGGGAAAAGATGGTAAATAGTCAGATTACCCTCCTTGAGCAGGCTTTCTACCGGAGCCAGGCAGTTCTTGGAGT
>SDBU01004626.1_pt1 | contig 16830 bp, 9 predicted proteins | sample 2277071 | NCBI WGS metagenome assembly SDBU01 (sample SAMN10397929, study PRJNA504765) | marine sediment metagenome | isolation source: marine sediment core GS08_GC12, 126 cmbsf | place: Arctic Ocean: Gakkel Ridge, Loki's castle | collected 2008 | reverse complement strand
AAGCGGGTTGTACAGGCCAACGATCAAGCGGTATTGGCCATCAGGCAGATCAGCCGGCAAGGCAATGAGGCGATTGTCGATGATTCGCTCGCCACCTTCCCACGCACTGGTGGGATAGCGTCCATCCGCGGGTACTCCATCCGCCTGAGCTACAATATTGCCGGCCGCATTCACGAGATGGACGAAAACAGTGTAGTCCGTGTCCACTGGCGCCATGGTCTGCCACCACAGTTGCAGGCTAAGCATCTCATTCTCCAGGGGACTTATGGCCTCCGGGAGGACAGAATGTCCCTCCAGCAACAGTCTGTCGCCAAACAAGGCATTCGCAGTTACTGGAGGTGGCTCACTGGGCCAGACCGCCGGCACGAACTTGAGACGTGTGATGGTTGGCGGGACTCTCTGACCGCTGCGGTCGGTCATAGGGAGGGCTTTGCGCTCTCCGTCGGCGTTGTACAGGCCGATGTCCAGCGTGACCACGGCCGGAACGGGCAGAGTCGGATCAGTCTGCATATGATGGGTAGTTGCTATGATTTGGCCCGGCAGCCATTGACTGACCGGCACGGCCGGCGCCTCGTCGGCTTCACCAAAAACCGTCCCATCCAGACCAAAAAGATGATTGAAAACAACAACTTCGTCTTCGACCGGAACCACAGCTTGCCAATACAGAGTGATCGTCAGTGATTGGCCGGGTTGCATTGTGGTGCCGCTCAATTCATAAGCGACCAGGCGAATCTTCCCCTGATAATAGACGTCAACCGGCGTGGAATGGGGCGGGACCTGATGCCGGGCGATTTGATCCAGCGACTCCCATCGGCCAGCCGGTCGCCACGATCCATCTTCTTCTTTGACTGCAGATCGCCAGCCCTGGGAAAAGAGAAAAGCATCCACACTCCCATCGTCATTTCCCACACCGATGCGCACGTCATAGACCCCTGGAGGCAACCGATCACCAACCTGGCTCACATCGCATACACTCTCCACCACCTCACCTGGGGTACGGGCTGCCATCTCAAATCCGGGAGCAACCGAACAGGCCTGCCAATCAGGATTGACATCGCCATTCGTCAACGCCGCCACCAGCGGAAAAGGTTGCGCCGCCACTCCCTGGTTTTCCCAGATCACCCGCAGCCGCCGCAGCGTCGGGGGGCCGGGAGACTCAGCATCCTCCCACCGATAACCGAACAGGGCCGCTCTGCCCGGAATGCAGCTTACCAGCGGTTGAGCCGAACGGGTGAAAGGCGATGGATAAATCTGCGCGTATTCGATCCCGTTCAAGGTGATCACATGTTCTGGCTGGCGGCCCTGGAAGTAGCGAATGATGCCGGGACTGGGGTCCAGCATGCGCTGAGTCTGCTGGATGTAGAGCACCACGTAGTCGGCTTGGGTCCACTCGCCACGCTCATCGAACGGCAAAGTCTTCCCGGCAAAGTCGAGCATATACCGGTACCACCGGGCTGCGACCTTGAGGCTGGCAGCATCTGGTTTTGCGTTCAGGTACCCGGCCACCCGGTCCATGCCCTCTCCCCAGCCAACCCGCAACGTCCTGGCTCCTACCGCACCCCCTCCCATCAACTGGTTGAAGTACGGGAAGTAGTAGGGTTGGTAGGGCAGGATGGTGACCAGTTGAAGCGCTACCAGGCTTGCCAAGGCCGCTGACGTCCAGCCAGATCTGCGCAGGTTCTTCCACCGGCCGCCCAACCAATCCCACAGGTACACCCACCCCACGGCCGCCACGATGTCAAGAACGGGGAAGATGGGCATCAAGTATCTGTCCTGCTTGTGGCCGCCCAGGCTCATCACTATCCCATAGAGTGCGATATAGATCAGTAAAGGTACGACCGGCGCCGGAGCCAGGATATGGCTGAACTCCATTCCGGCTCGCAACTGGCGGACGCCAGCCCACAGTGCCAGGATCAGGCCCAACATCGTCAAAGGCGTCATGCGCAAAAGGGCCACCGCCGGGTAGAAAAGCAGCCCTGGATCCTCATCCAAGAAATGCTGTCCCACAAAAAAGAGATTGACCCCCTCGCTGCCGGCTTTGCGGGTGGCGTAGTTGAAAACCAGGGTCACCACCTCCAAGGGACGAACCCACATAGCCGGCCACAGAACCACCCAAACCAGCATAGCAGCCAATGCCCAAAATACCAGCGATCGGGATAAGGACAACAGCCAGGACGGCCATTCTTTCTTGCGCTCAATAAGGAGCAAAATGACCGCCACCGCTGGCAACACGACCAATCCCTGGATCTTCGTGAGAAGCCCAAGGCCGCCCATCAGGCCAGAGGCCATCAGCCACCGGTATTGTCTGGTCTGCCCATAGCGAACCATGAACAAGATTGAGAGAGTGAGCAGGCCGGTGATAACCGCTTCGGCCCGGTTGACGCGTGAGTCGGCCAGGAGAAATGGGTTGAGAGCTATGAGAGCCAGGGCAACCAGGCCCACGCGCCGGCCGTACGCTTTGCCGGCATACCACCCTGCCAGCAAAACCAAGAGGGTGTTGAAGAGCGCAATTGGCAGCCTCTGCTGGGCCAGGTGCGAGGTGCGGCCCCAAACATGAAACAGAAGATATACCCCCTCCTCGCCAAACCAGTGTCCCTCCAAAACGGAGCGGCGCACACTCTCACCCAGCAGCCAAATCGTTTCAAGCCAGGCTGGCACGATGCCAGGATACCCATCGCCCACTAACATGTCGTGCAGGTTGCCTGCTATCAAGGCACGATAGAACTCCTCGGCCCACCGCCAACGATCTGCCTCGTCAATGATGAGGTAACCGTTCAGGTCAGTCAGCCGGGGAAGAGCAACCAGTAGCACCATCCCCAGGACTATTCCCAGCTGTTTCAACCGGTGTGCACTCAGGTTAAGTAAGCTCCTCACAAACAACGCGCCTCTCATAACGTACCCGTCAGTCAACGGCTACCGGGACACATTCAGGTCAGCCACGCTTAGGACATTGTCGGCTTCTCCGCCTGTCAGAGACAGCCGCTCGCCCGTTTGCCAATCATACCAGCCTACGAGCAGACGATACTTACCATCTGGTAGGGTAGAAGGCAACGCAAGCAGCACCTCGTCTGTGATCCATTCCTCTGTCTGCCAGGTATCGGTAGGCCATTGACCGTTGCCCGGCACTACATCGTTCTGAGCCACCAGGTTGCCTGTTGTGTCCAGCAGGTGGACAAAAGTGGTATATGACCGTGGCATTGGCTTCAACGCCTGCCAGTGTAGGGTAAGCTTCAACGTTTCGCCAGGACTTGGCATACGGTCGCTGATATCGAAACCACGCAGAGCCACAAGGTCCGAAAAATCTGCATCGAGAGGAAAAGGTATCATCTCAGGTCGAGCAAACTGGTAAACTGGCACGCTCCCGATCAAAGCCCAACTATCAGCGCCACCGACGGCAGCCCACAGCCGGTAATCACCCCGCAAGATTCCGGCGGGTAAGTGCAGAGTACCATGTCCCTCTACCGCCGAGGGCCCATTCGGGTCAATAACGGGAGCCGGCTCACTCTCGACCCAAACACGACCGGTCTTGTCGCGCAGTTGGAGACGAACCTCTCTTTCTACCTGACCGGTTGCCCGCCAGACCAATGTGACTACCAGCACATCATCCCCAGCAGACGTGGCACGATCATACGCATAGCCCATCAATTCCAGCTCATCCCCAAAACGAACGTCACGCACCCGCGACAGTGAAGACCCTTGATGAAGCCACAGATAGTCAATCCCTGCTATACCAACATGGTAGACCGGCGGACGTACCCTGTAGTACTCCCAGTATTCAGGGTAGGGGTAACCGTTCTGAATCTGTCTAATGTAATTCAGCACATAGTCAGACAGCGAATCGGCGTGGTGTTTGGTTGCCTGACCGACGAAAAAGGGCAGGAAATCTTGCTCGTAGCTGGTCGCCACAATCAGCTGATCCGCACCAGGTCGAGTATTCAACCAGGCGGCGGCGCCTTCCATACCTTCACCCCACCCGACCTTCATCAACCGTGGGGCCAACCAGGGTCCACCAACCAGGGGATTGTAATAGGCCAGGTAGTAAGGGTGATATGGCAAACTGAATCCCAGGAGCAAGGCGATGCCCAGTATCTGATAGAGATTCGTCGAAGTGTGTCCAGCCCTCAAAACGAGAGGATAGATCTTTTTGAGACCGCCGTAAATCGTCTGCAACCCGAAGGCTGCCAGGACACACACAGCAAAATAGGCTGGCAGCAAGTATCTGCCATCGCGCTTGTCGCCCATCGTCAGCATCAGACCAAATAATACAACCCAGCCCAGCAGACGCAACACCCACCAGCGAGCCACACTGCCTTTGGGCTCTCTCCACCACCACAAGGGCAGAAACAGCAGGCCCAGGAGCGTCAGTGGCGTTGTCTTCAACAGCCAGTTGACTGGGTAAAAGAGGACTCCCAGGTCAGGCACCTGGTTATCCCAATGCAGCGAAAGGGTCTGTGCCGCACCTCCCGCATCTGCCGACTCGACCACCCAGCCAAAGACCGCCCGCCACACATCACCCGCCGCTACCCATGTAGCAGGCCAGAGCAAAGCAATGACCGCCAACGATGCTGATCCCCAAGTTAACATCCCCAGTACAGCCCGCCGCCACGACAGCCGGCGCATTATCACCTCAGCCAACACTGTCATTCCAACGAAAGGCACCAACGCATACGCCGAGGACTTGCTCAAAAAGGCCAGCCCGCCCATCGCTCCTGAGAAGACCAATCCCATCCACGACCAGCGGAGCAACGCATTCAACATCAACAGGATAGCAAGGCTGATGAAGACCGAGACCAGGGCGTCATGATGCAACACACGAGAATGAGCCAGGGACAAGGGGTCGAAAGCCAGCAGCAGAGCTGCCACCAGTGCCACGTTTCTATCGAGTGAACGCAGCAGCCAGTAAAGTGCTACGACGCTCAAGGCCACCAGCAAGCCAGTCGGCAGGCGCATCCACGGCAGAATCGTTGGATCAATACGCCGGTAATCATCAGGGAGTCCTTGAACAAAAGCCAGCAATGTTCCCACTTCTCGATGGCCAAGCACATAGTCCAACACCAACCCCAGGCTACCAGTCCACATAGTCGTCACGCCGGGATGGCCCGTCTGCAAGGTTGCTTTCCAATCAGCTGTGAGCAGGCCTGCCAGAAAAGCCATCGAACGTGTTGCCCACAGAGGTTCGTCAGAGGTGATGAATTGACCCAATGTCAGCACACGCGGCAATAGAGCTACGAGAAACAGCCCCACTACCAACAGATATTCAGGTTCAATAGGCGCTTGCTTTCTTGGACTCGCGTAGTGCATCAGCTTTCGGTCCCTACACTGTATTGATCAGGGCAACGACAAGAGGGTCAAGTCGAGAGGCAAGTCAAACACCAATGCGCCGGGTTCAACAGATGCTGTGCAGATGCCCACTTGCCAGTGAAAAGGCTCGGCCGGTAAATCGGCGAGAATCTCCAAAATGCCGTCTGCCGACATCATCTGCCCGATCATTGTGTGGCCTCTTCGTTGGCCCTGGCTATGCCTTCGGACACCGTACGCCCCTCGGTAGTCACACCAGGCGCAAGAAGAACGGCTCACCGGCTGCTTTCCCTAGGTTGACCCAATACACGGTAAACGACAAGCGGGGCGTGTCCTCCTCTACCACATCCCAACCCAGCAGTGAGGCAATCCCCTGGAATCTGGCTGTCTCAGGGCCATAAGTATACGGACAGCAGAAACAAGAGCAACCACACCGAACCGCGATACTCCGAATGAACCCCTCCCGGTCCGCAGCCTCGGCCGAACACTCTGACCAGCAGCCGGTGACCCTGGTGAGGTTGTCGGCTTTGGCTCATAGTCCCACCACCTGAAACTGAACTACCGACTCCGGAATGGGAAACTGGGCTACCTCCTGACCGCTGACCTCATCCCACAGACTCACCTTTAGAGAATAAGTGCCCGCTGGCAAGTCCCGTGGCAACTGGACGGCAACGTCGTACTCGACAATAGTGTCGGGTGCCCAGGGTGTGGCCGGTCGCCTGCCTGCCGGAAGGGATGGCACACCCTCACCGACCAATGATACCTGCCACACCTGGTTGTCAGGCAACTGCCCAATCGCGCGCAAGTACAGTCGGAATGTTACGGTTTGCCCGGCCTGGACCGGCTCGGGTGGCAGGTCCACGCCCAGCAACACAGCGTGATCTTCAATTTCCACCCGCTTGGGCATTGGTGCCTGCACAGCCGGGGCGCGGTACACCCATACCCACGGTATCCCTCTTATGAAGACAGTGTATGCCGCCTCCTGCCCTTGAAAATAGCGCACCAGGGCCGGATAAGGCCTCTCACGTTGCACTTGGTTCACGTAGAAGACCACATAGTCGGCAGCCAGTTGGCCTTTGCCGTTGGAGGAGAAGCTGGCTTGCTGGCCATCGGAATAGGGGAAAAACACGTCGCTGTACCAGGCTGACACCTGCAGGTTCTCGGCGTTGGGCTGAGCGTTCAGCCAGGCTGCAGCCTGTTCCAGGCCTTCGCCCCAGCCGACAGGCACCTCGCGTGCGGCTCGCGCGATACCCCCTAGCAGCGGGTTGTAGTAGCCAAGATAATAGGGATAATTGGGCACGACAAATGCTACAGCTGAAACACCGATGATCAACCCCCACAGCCCAATCCTGAGATTCGACATCCGCCATTTGAGGCTTAAGATTTGAGCGTAGCCCAGGGCGGCCAACACATCCAATGCCGGGAAGACCGCCATCACATAACGGTCAAGCTTCTTGGGGCTAAGACTGCTGAATACGTAGATGAACAGCACATAAGCCAGCAGTGTCAAAGCCAGCATACGACATATCACGGACTGGTTGTGTTGTCCGCCGCGCACGAAGACCAACAGCAGCAGAATTAAGCCTAACAGCACCACCGGCGTCAGACGAAAGGCCACTGCATAGGGGTAGAAGCCCCAGCCGGGATCATCCACAATCTGGCCGCGATAAAGGGCCAGGTGACCCTTACCTGCCTCCCCCACCTCAAACGTATCCTGCATCATCAATTCCAGCGTACCTGATGGGTTGACCCACATTGCCGGCCACAATACAACGAAGACCAGCAAGGCAGCCAATCCCCACACTCCAACGGCCCTCACCCAGAAGCCGGTTCTTCTGTCTCGCCACCATCCGACCAGCGCCAACAGTACCGTGCAGGGCACGATCAACGGCGAGGGGAGCTTGGTCAGCAGGGCTAAACCGCCCAGGCCACCCGAAAGGAAGGCCATTCGCAAACCACTCCCCTGCCACAGCCACATGAAAGCCAGGAGTGACATCAACATGAACCCGGCAGCGCCTGCATCGCCGTTGACAATGCGCGAATGGGCCAGCAAAAAGGGGTTGAGCGCAATCAGGCCACCAGCCAGCGAAGCGCCCCATTCGCCCAAGAACCGCCGACCCAGCAGATACACGCCGGGCGCAAACAAGGCGGTCAGTAGCACGCCCGACAGGCGGAAGAGGCCAATGGTACGGGCTGGGTCGGCCACCTGGGCAGCGACGTATGTGGCCAGGTCGCCACCAGTCATCAACCATCCCAACCAAAGGATCAACGTTTCGCCCCAGGTGATGGTGATGCCGGGAAAGAAGTGCCAGTAGGTCTGCGCCAGCTCGCCAGATTGCAGGGCCAGGATGAATTGACCGGCACCCTCGATCCACTTGATTTCATCAATGGTCAGGAATCCGCCCAGGCCAGTAACACGAGGCACCAAGGCCAGTAGCCACAACGCTGTGGCTGTCAGCCACGGAGAGTATTTCCGCGATGAAGGTGTCATTGACCTATTCTACCTCAATTGCACTCAGCTCTACAGCGTTCTCACCGCTCGTGTCACCCACCACCGGCAGACGTTCCATCGTATCCAGACTGTACATCCCCACCAGCAAGCGATACTCACCCGGGGGCAAATCGCTTGGCAGGTCAAGCCAGACCACGTCTTCGACAACGGCGCCAGTCGTCCAACGATCTGTGGGCACAACGCCATCGTAAGGTCGGTGGTCTGCTGCAGCCCGGGTGACGTTGTGCATATCCCGCAGATGCACAAGAATTGTATAATCCTTATCCAGAGTCGTCAGAGCCTGCCAGTACAAAGTCAGGGCCAGATGATCGCCAGATTTCACACCCTCTGGGCGCAGGCTGTACCCCAGAAAAAGCACTGCCCCTTCAAATTCCACCTGCATCGGATGTTCCGGGTCTGGCACAGTATTGGCTTTGGCCACGTACAAGTCGTCCTCACCGTAGTGAAAACGACCCAGATAATGCTGTTTGACCCATTCCATATAGTCAGGCAAGTACTTGGTTATGCGGTTGGAGACCGCTGCCACTACCTGGCAGTCGTATTGGGTGCTGATGGCAATCAACTCGTCAAGGGTTAATTCCCCGGCCTTCAGCCGATTGGTCGAAACCTCGGCCAATTCCGGCGGAACCAGCCGCCCGCTCCAATAGGCGATCTGCATATCGTCAGTAATCAGGCAATCGTCGGGAGTCGTCACCCTTTCAATGAAGTCCAGGGCGATCCGTTCATCAGGCGGAGGGCCGGCAGTTTCCAGTCCTGCCTGCCAGTCCTTGACAATGGCGGGCAGGCGGACACAATAGGCAGTCAGCAACAACAAGCCGAGCACAGTTGTGCCCCGGCCCCATTTGGGTATCGCTCTGAAATGCAGGACACCTTGCCACACCTGCCCGATCGCCACCCCCGCCCAAATTGCCAGCAGAGGCAACAACGTCGTGAAGTGTTTGTAGCGAACCGGTTCGTGGATCAGCAGCATCAGTATTGCCAGAGCAAACCAGAAAACAAGTGTGACACGATCTCTCATCCTGCGGGCATAGGTGTACGCCAGTCCCAACGCAGCCAGTGGGATGGCCCACAGGTTGTCGCCGATAAACAGGCTCAAGCGTTCCACCCGAGACGCCCAATAGTTGCTTTCCTGAACGTAGACAGCCCTGGCAGATATCCGTTGCCCGACTACCTGTTCAGCCAGCGACCTCCAATCAAAAAAGATGAGCGTTAGAATGAACGGCGTTGCCAGGGCACAGCCCCACCAGAAGGCGTCGACCAGGAGCGCCCGCCGGTGAATACGCCATTGGCTTCGCAGTTCGGCCAATGACCGCAGGTCGAAAAAACGAGCCAGGATTATGAAGCATATGAGGATTGTTATGAACGGCGATAGCGCCTTGGTCAGCAGACTCGAAGCCAACGCGACCGCCGACAGAACCAGCGGTACCCGACGGCCTGTGTCCCGATAGACGACCGCCAGCCAGATGGCGAGTAGCGACCAGGTAATAGATGGCATCTCGCCCAAGATGGCCCGCGAATCGTGGACAAACTGGGGCGCAATCGTGAAGAGAACAGCCGTGGCGACACCAGCGACGTCACCGGCTACCCGGCGGGCAATGAGCGCTGCCACAACCACAGACAGAAACGTGTAGCCCAGCGTAAGCCAGCGCAGACCCGCCAGTGTGGGCCATAGCTTCCAACTCCAGGTCAAGAAGAGTGGATAGAGCGGCGGATAGGTGATGTATACCTGAGAATATGGGGCATAGCCCGCCTCAACCAGGCGTATCCACATCAAATGGATACCTTCGTCGGGCGACAGGGGAAACGCATCTGAGAAAAGCAGGTGTATCCAGACTGCAAGCAAGAAGGCCACACCCACTCCCAGCCAGAAAAAAAGCGGAAAGGACCGGTCGGCGGTGTCTCGCATTGTCGGCTGCCAGCCATTGGCCGGATAGCCTGCGCTTGGTGATCTATCGCTCATTCCGAACCACTCACGGTGATACTGCATCCAAGGTGACCATTTCTCCCCGGCCTGCCCCCCAGCGAGGCGCGATCGGTCACCCCGGTCTGTCATGACAGGCAAGGGCAATGTGACCACACATATCGCCACACCCGGTGCCGTGATAGCCTCAACATACACCTTGTGACCGCCTGCCACCAATCGTGCTCACACCGGATGGACACCCTCATCAGTGCCCGCCTGCATGTGGTCCAACAGCATGAGCCGGGCCCGCCAAGAACATGCCAGCACGACACCAGAGCGGCGGAACAACCCGCGCTCCATGCCCTTTTTCCTGGCTGTGGCTGCGTGACTGTCACCCACGGCCTCACTCGCTATTCCCTGTTCTCACGCGGCGCGACCCGAATCTTCACTTCGTCTGATAGAGGGAACACGCCCACTGTCTCGCCCGTGGAGGGGCGCTCGATCCAGGCGGCCAGGCGATAGTCACCCGGCAGCGTATCGCCGAAAACGGCCAATGCGAAGTCGTCTCGGACAACCATCCCGTCTTGCCATTCGGCATACGGCACTGGGGCCACACTCTGGATAGGATGGCCCCAGCCTCGGGTAGCCCCACCGGCGTCCAGCAGGCTGATGCGGATTGGCTCATCCTGCAGCTTGCCCTGCCACTCCCAGTAGAGGGAAAGATAGACGACGTTGTCGGGATGTGCGACCGTCACCGGACGACCGGTTTCGTCCCCCAGATCATAGCCGAGCAGCTCGGCCTGCCCTACCAGTCGCACATCGCCGGCGATCATGTGTTTCATTGCCACCGATGGATAAATCCAGGCGTAATCAATCCCATGCAGCGTGACGGTGTAAGCAGGCGTCGTGGATCGGAAAAACTGCAACGCACCAGGCGATGGAAGCTGGCGTTGTACCTGGTTGACATACAACACCACGTAATTTGCCACCAGGCCGGGTTTGGGAGTGCGCGAAATCTTCTCCTCTTCAATCTTGTAGATGACATTGCCTCGGAAGAAGGGTTCGAAAGTCGTGCTGTACCACGAAACCACACTGACATCCTCTGCATCGGGCAAGGCATTCAGCCAGCGCGCCGCCCGGTCCAGACCTTCGCCCCAGCCCACCGTCATCGCGCGCGCCGCACCCCGGCCACCACCCATCAAGGGGTTGTAATAGGTGAAATAGTATGGATAGTGGGGTAACACCAAAGCAACCTGGATTACTACGACCGCAGCTAACAGCCAATTGGTCCCTGGGATTCTATGTCTGAGACTCGCGATCCGATCGTAACCCAGAGCAGCTAGGGCGATCAGGGCCGGGAAAGCTGGCAGAATGTAACGATCATGTTTCTTTCCACCCACCGTCATCAGCAGCCCATACAGCAAAGCGTAAGCCAGCAACACAAGAGCTGGGCGATGCCATGATGTCCGCAACCGGTGGGGCCGCCGCACCAGGCATGCTGCTGCCGCCATTACCCAACCTGCCCACAGCAGCGGCGTGGTCCTGAACAGCATCACCACCCCATAAAAGGTCAAGCCCGGGTCGGCCACGGGCTGGCCCAAGAAGAAGCTCCCTTTTTGATGTGGGCTGCCCGAAGCACGCAACGCATCATTGATAATGGCCATCACCCGGCCCAACGGGTCAACCCACATGGCCGGCCAAAGCACAACGAACACCAGGCCAGCCGCTGCTGACCAGAGCGCCACATCCACCACCCAGTTTCCGAGCGCCTGTCGCCAGGACTGCCTCCAGCCTATGTGGAGGACTGCCATGACGACTGCTACAAACGCTCCCAGGAAGAACGCGGGGTACTTGGTCAAGAAAGCCAGCCCCCCCAACGCACCCGAGATCACGACAAATCGCCGCTCAAAACCGACTTCCTGGCCAGCTCGCAAGAATGCCAGTAGCGAAAGCCACATGAATATGGCAACCAGCGCGTCATGGCCCAACACTCGCGAAAGGGCCAACAGGAAGGGGTCGCAGGCCAGCAAGAGGGCAGCCAGCAATGCTCCTCTCTTTCCCAGGAATGACTGACCCCAAAGATACGTCAACGGAGCAGCGATGGCAGCAATCAGCACAATTGGCAGACGAACGAGTGGCAGAATGGCCGGGTCAAGGGGATCAAAGGGGAGACCAGCCAAGAACGTCGTCAGGTCTCCACCAGGGCAGGCCTGACCTGCGTATTCCAACAACAACCCGATGGCTCCGGCCCACATTGTCGTCACGCCGGGAGCAGGGCTGTCAAACGTGGCAGCCCAATCAGCTCTGGCTAGTGCACCCAGGAATTGGATGGAGCGGCCAAACCATGCTTTGGGCTCGTCGGCTGTCAAGAAAACGCTCAGGCCAGGCAGACGCAGGCCCATAGCCAGCAGAAACAGTCCCAGAGATGCAATAAGGGATGACCGACGCGACACATGCTCCTGAATAAGCATCACTCTTCTCAGATCGCAGATTAGTGTATAATACTCTCACATCCTTGGCAAGATCTGCTGTCACGGGAGCGAGGGTTTTTGCAGAGCAGGCGCACAGTCAATTTGCACCCGTTCGGTCACAGCCTGAGGTGGCCTCAACCTGATAACACATTCCAGGCTTCACGGCGCACGACAGACGTGTGTTAACTGCACGCTCTGATCTTTGTGGGACGGATCGTCCACTGTGCTCGATTGCGTTGGTGGCGTCACCCGCACCCTGTCCTGGCCCGGCGGCAGGTCGAAGATGAGCTCACCCTCGGTAACGGCCGGCGCCTGAGTGTAGAAACCGATTTGAAGGTGATAATCGCCAGGGGACAGGCTCGCAGGCACCGGCAGTGTCCCCTCCTCAGTGATGATCTGTCCTTGCCGCCAGGCAGCCGGATCACCGTTCTCGCTCAACACTGGTTGGCTGGTGCCCTCCGCCAGGATGTGTCCGCCCGGCCCGACCAGGCGGAAGAAGAACTGCTCCTCAGGCATTTTGCCCAGGTACTCCCAGTAAAGACGGAAGGCAAGCCCGCCCCCGGCAGCCACGGACGGACGATCGGGATCGGCAGCATCCGGCCAATCCCATCCCAGCAAGGCAGCAATGCCCCGGTACACGCGTCGATTCTCGTCCACCCGATCCTCCACGTAGTGATGGATGCGGGGACCAGGATAGATGACAGCGTAGCCTATGCCTTTCAGGTAAATGGTCGTCTCCTCCCGATAGCGAGCCTGGAAGTATCGAAGTAACTCGTCATCGGGGAAGTGACGCTGCAGCTGATTGATGTAGAAGACCACGTAATCACCAGCCAGAGCCTTGCCCTTCTCCTTGGAATAGCTGATCGACTCGCCATCAAAGAAGGGCGCAAAGGTAGACTGATACCAGGCCGAGACTCGCAACCGCTCAGCATCAGGCTTCTGGTTGAGGTAGTCGGCCGCCAGATCCATCCCCTCGCCCCAGCCAATGGTCACCATCTTCTCTGCACCCCGAATGCCTCCCAGGAGGGGATTGTAGTAAGTGAAGTAATATGGGTAATTAGTGATAATCAGAGCGCCCTGGAGAATCAGAATGCCACCAAGCACCAGGGCCCCTAGTTTGGCGGTTGAATGCTCCCACCTGGCGGGTTTCTTGATTCGCCGATTCGCTGACTCGCTGCTTCGCTCATTCAACAATTGAACCAATCCCACGGCGGCCACCGTGCTAACCACCGGCCAGATAGGAAGAAGATAACGATCTTGCTTCTTTTCACCAAAACTGATGAACACGACAAAAAGTAGGATATACAGCACCATCAGCCCCAATATGGGTGACCAGCTCAGCCGCCGGGTGTTGGGTTCAGGCCGGAGCACCATTCTCCACTCCCGTGACCGGGTCGCTTTCCAGCGACTCAACCCGCCGTACAGCACAGCCGCCAGTCCCACCCAGACCACAGGTGAGCTGCGCAACAGCCAGAGAACCGGATAGAAGAGCGGACCGGGGTCTCGGGATATGGTTCCCAGGAAGTAGTTGCCCTTGGCATGGCCACCGCCGGCATACTTGAAGCCAACGGTAATGACGGTGCCCAGCGTGTCCAGGGGAATGACCCACATGGCCGGCCAGCAGATGACAAAGGTGGCTGCTGCCAGGCCGAACCAGAGCAAGCCGTCGCCCACCGTGGCCATCACGCACCGCCAGTCCACCCTCTCACCCCGCCGCCGGCGGTCAAACAGCGCCCAAAGACCTACCAGGACGATGAAGGGATTCAGAAACAGGCCGGTGCTCTTGCTGAGAAACGCCAGACCCGCCATCACACCGGATGCCACCAGCCAGCGCCGCGACCGTCCCCGACCCCAGTAGATAAGGGCCATCAGCATGGACAGTGTCATAAACGCGGTGGCCAGAGCATCGTGGTGAATGACGCGCGACAGGGCCACGTGGAAAGGGTCCAAGGCCAACAGCAGTCCTGCCACCAGGGCCACCAGCCGGTTGTCGAACAGTCGCCCGACCAGCAAGCAAACAGCCGCCACCCACACGCTGATCAGCAGCACAGTCGGCAGGCGTTCCCACACGATCAAGCCCGGGTCGAGGGGATTGGTCTGCAGCGACACCACGTAGTCGAACAGTGGAGCCGGCATCCCTTCTGCCAGGTAGCGCAGCACGATGCCCAGACTTCCCGTCCACATAGTGGTCACGCCAGGGTGGCCGGTGCGCAAGGTGCATGCCAGTCCCACAGCCTGCTCAAAGCCGGTATGGTTGGCCGGTGATATGCACATGTAAGCTGCGTTGAGCAATCCTGCCAGGAAGTTGCGCGAACGATCCACCCACAGGAACTCGTCGGGGGTGAGGAATTTCCCCAAGGCGGGGAGGCGGCTGGCCAGCGCCAGCAGAAACACTCCTACCGGCACGCCCCAACCGATCAGCCGATCAAGAGTGTGTGACATCATCGAAGAAGGGTTCTATTCAAAGTAGGTGTAGATCCAATCGCCTTGCAGGCTGGTGGACACACTCAGCCGCAGCCAGGCCCCGGCCGCCAGCACCATCTTACCGTTGGCCGCGGCCCCCGGAGTGGCGGCGGTGTAGGCATACTCCCCAGGCGTCAGCACGATGGTCACTTCGCCATCCCCTTCAGCCACCCGGTATTCAACGTCGTTGATGGTGAAAGTAAGCGGTTGTCCGGCGTAGTTGATGACCGTCAGGGAGGGTAAGCTATCCTCCGGGCTGGTCGTGTCACCGGCAGTCGGCCTCGCGTCCGTGGCCTCCGGGATAGGCTCGGATGTAACATCCGCCACCGGCTCATCAGCCAGAGGAACCGGGATTACCGTGATCTTCAAGGGAACGGGCGTAGGCTCCAGCTTGCCCACACTGTAATCCGGTGCCGTGGGCAACTCTCGACTGAACCCCAGGCCGGTGTACTCACCAGCCACGATCTGGATTGTGGCATTTATGCTCGACGTTCCCGCGCTGGCTGAATACCCCACCTGGCCGGGCGGCAGATTGACCTGGGTTCGCCCGTTGGCCGGCACCGCGTATAGTGCGTCGCCGATGTTCACCAGCAATGCCTCACCGATGTAGTTGTCTAGAACCAACGCCCCCTGCCCGGTCGGTATGGCCCGCAGGGGTAGCCTTTCGGCCGAGGTCTCCGGAGCGGCCGGTGTCAGGCTGGCCTCAAACAGGACCAGCTGGTCCTTGGGCTTCTCCAGCACGATCCCATCGGGCGAAAGCACTGCCGGAGATTCCTCCAGGCGGGCCCCCAACACATATGTCTCTCCTGATACCAGCTCTACCATGCCGTTGCTGCCCGGACCACCGGGAATGTGGGCGCTGAACTGGTGCTGACCGGCGTCCAACGCCAGCCTGAGCTGTCCCCCCTCCGGCACCGTGCCCGTGCCCGATACCGTGTAGGCGGTTCCGTACAGGGTGAAGACCATATCCCCACCCACATAGTTCACCACGATCAATGTGGCCTGGCCGCCCTGGGCGGTGGCAACCGCCACGCCCAACAGGAACACGACCAGTACCGCCAATACAACCCAACCCATCGATCTTCGGGTCACGGTCCTACCTCCAGCATTTCATCAAGCAAGAAAACGAGCCAACGAACCACCTGACCGTTCAGCCAGTCCCTGAACAGAACGCAGGCGACGAAGATGGGTGCTGATTTTCGCCGCCTTTTCTTGTCATATCTGTGTCAGATCTGCGAAATCAGCGTTCCATTACCTGAGAACTGAATGCTTACCTGTCATCAATGGGCGCTGCCCTGGCACAGGTTGATTCGCCGACTCCTCACCTGGCCCACGAAATCTGCTCGTCGATCCAGCCGCGCTGCCCATACGGCTCGGCCGCCACCGGCAGCGTGTATCCGCCCCCGTCGTAGGAGAAGAGATGCCGCTGTTCACTTCCGTCGCTGCGTGTGATCCAGATACCCCAATTCCCGCCAGCGTCCGAGAGAAAGGCAATCCACTGGCCGTCAGGCGACCACGCCGGCAGACCCTCGATACCGGGATCGGCAGTCAACCGGCGGGGAGGGTCTGGCTTGCTCGCATCCGATCCGGTACCACCGCTGGCAACCATCAGATCCCAGCTGCCGTGTATCGGGCTCTGATACACGACCTCGTCCGAGATCGGAGACCAGTCGGGATGTGCTGCCTCCGCGTCTTCCACCACCGGCCCCATCAGATTGACGCCCGTTTCCCAGGATTTGGGCGCAAAGGCACCGGCCAGCCACAGCCCGCAGCGGTTCCCGGTCGCGTCGCAGCCACGGTACACGAAACGCTGGTTGTCAGGCGCCCACGATGGCTGTTGCCCGTCAATGCGCAAATCTTGCTCGTTAGCCCCATCAGCGTTGATCAGAAGTATGCGAACGATGCCATCGCCATAGCGGTAGGTGTCGAAGAGCAGCCTGCCCCCATCAGGTGACCAGTCGGGGTGGGCATCTTCCCAGAAGCCGCCAGTGCCCCGCAAGTCGGTCCCGTCGAGCGTGGTGTTGGCCAGGTAGCGCACCGGAAGTGCTGGCGCACAGCCCACGTATGGGCTGTCCTCGCTGGGGGGCTGGCCCCATCCCCGGAAAGCCAGCCGGTCGCCAGCGGGCGACAGGGCCGGCTCGCTGACATTGTTCAGGGGGAAGATTCGCCGGTCAGCCTGGCAG
>SDBU01004625.1_pt1 | contig 16831 bp, 5 predicted proteins | sample 2277071 | NCBI WGS metagenome assembly SDBU01 (sample SAMN10397929, study PRJNA504765) | marine sediment metagenome | isolation source: marine sediment core GS08_GC12, 126 cmbsf | place: Arctic Ocean: Gakkel Ridge, Loki's castle | collected 2008 | reverse complement strand
GAATGCTTACACCATCTGGGTCGAGCGTACTGCCGCTTTCTTCATCGAGGATGTGAATGTAGACATCGTTCGTCCCAAGCAAGCCGTTTGGCAGGTCGAATCTGAGGGTCTCCCAACTGCCGAAGCTGCCAAGCGCACTTGTGCCTAACTCGGTGACACTAGTGCCTGCACCGTCCGTGCTATAACCTATCTTAAATTTTTCGGTAGTGCCTTGGTCAATATTATAATGAATCTTGACGTTAACGGCCTTGCCCGCCTGCGCGGGGTCTTGGTTGAATTTCCACCAGTGGCCCTTTACTCCGTCGGGCGACCAATCCTTGGCATCATCTCCTATCGTGTACCAGTTGTTCCCTCCTGCTATTTTCTCCGTCTCTTCGATGGTGTCGTATTGTCCATTAAGGGTCTCATCAAAATCAGGTGCTGTGCTACCATCCACCTCCTTCTCACCTTTATCCTCGTCATCTGCCGTGACCTCCACTGTACTGCTCCCGGGATCATCAGTGTTGTTGGATATGACGTTGAGGTTTGCGATTTCTGCTACAGTATCTATTCCTATCAGCGTTAAATCATAAGTGTCTGTAAACCAAGTGGTATGCTCTGTTATCGTACCCACAGAATTCCAGTCCCCGTTGTTGTTACACAAAAGGTCGTCGTTCCCGTTGTATCCGCTTCCTGTTTTGTATTTCCAATAGAGTGTCACAGTGTCCAAAGCGTCGCTCATCCCACCAGTGTCGAAGCTCCCTATCCACATTGTCTCATCCTTCTCAACGCCATACACTTGGGCTCCACCTGTTTCGTTCAGGGCATCGGTATTTGCCTCACCAGTCGTATCTGAGCCATGTTGGGACGAAGTGTTCGCAATCCCTCCAACGCCTCCACCTGGTGCGACCTCCTCGATGCTCTGGCGCACGTCGTTGCTGGTCCATGTGTCCTGATAGACTCCTGCCACCGTGCCAAACGAGGCCTGCTCCCCTGTTGCATTCTCGTGGACCACGCCTCCAGTCTGTATTGCCTCCTCCCTGAGATGCTCGTAGTTGCCCTCAGAGCCAAAGGTATCCGTATAATCGGTTGGGGCCACGATAGTCCCCTCCACTGTGGCGAAATCTGCACCTACGGTGTAATCAGTGTCTGTAGATGTTCCGAATATGCCGTTGTTGTTCTCCCAGATGTACACATTGCCGTTGCTGTCACCCGCAATCAGATCATCATTCCCATCACCCGTAACATCCGCGAACTTGAGGACGTTAATAGATCCTAGACCTGTCTCCACTGTCCTCGGACTCCACTTGCCGTCGTTGTTGTAGTATATGACATTGCCTGCACTGTCCCCAGCAGCGGCATCCACATCGGCGTCGGTGTCCGCGAACCCGAAGGCAACAGCATATACGTGATCCAAACTGTCATCAATTGTAAACCTCTGCCAGGTATGGCCGTTCCCGTCCATATTCCTATATAAGAACACACCGCCGTCTTCCAGACCCACTATCGCATCAAGGTCTCCATCCAGGTCACTGTCTCCGAGGGCTATGTCCCAGAACGGCCCTGTGCCCCAATCGGGGTCAGCGTGGCCAGGTGTGCTCAGATACTCTTCGTAGGCCTCCCTCTCCCAAAGAGCGTCATTACGGTAGAAGAAGCCGTAGTGCTTAGTCCCGTGGACTGGGTGTGCGTATTCCTGTATGGCCGTCATCATGTCCAATTTCCACCTCGGCCCCATCACAGTTAGCTGGCTCGATAGGACTAACGTATAGGTTTCATCCGAGTCCTCGACCTTCGTGACCATGAGGGAGTAGTCCTGCTCTCCAAAGAGCCATGGGTCCATGTTGTTCTTGGAGAGGTCGATGCTGAATGAATAACTGGTTGAGTCGTTCAAAACAGCGGCAGATATGGGGATAATGCCTGGGTCGGCCCATAGCTGTATACCACCCAGAAAGTCCTTCATTAACACGTCGTTTATATCGAAAGCGGCATCCGTACTATCCATGACGATCTTCACGTATGCTGTATCAGTGAAGTTGAACTTGGTCGAGGGTTGGTTATGTGCTGCGTCCTTGAAGGTCCGGATGTCCGGGTAGTTGGGATAGTATCCGGTGTCGTCGGTCACATATATCTTGTCCGTGATCCAGAACCTATTCTCTGGCGGGTCTATCTCTGTAGTTTTCAAATCGATCTCTATTGGATAACTACCATAGATGAGAGGTTCGTTGATATTAGGATCAGAGGAGGTGTTGAATCGCCATATATATACATAATATCCTGCGATATAGTCGATGAATTCGAACGCGCCTTCACCAGAGGCGAGGGTGTTTGGTGTAGATGTCCTCGTGGGGATGGTTGTCGGGGATGGGGAGGCTCCACCATAAACTATCTTATCCTGGGGGATGCCTGATTGCGCATCATAGATGCGGAAATTGTTCTTGTCTTTCAAATTGACGAGATATTTACTACCCACGATTACTACCACCTCCTCACCTCTTTTGAAGGTTCGCGTCGATGTACCATTCCATTGTATATTATCCCATACAGTACCGTTGAATATATCGAATCGCTGTAAGCCACTGCCCTGCTGGAGCGTGGATTCCACTGCGTTTTCGCCGCCCCAAATCTTGTATCCACTCCACTCGTCTTCGTTCCCTAGTTCGTCTATAACGACAGTCAGGTTTATTGTTGCATTCGCCAGGTTCCCCTCCAAATCAATAGCTGTAACATTGATAAGGTAAGTTCCTTCGGTGCTTGGTGCAGTTTTCGATAAAGTGAATATCCATCTGTTCACTGTCCAGGATATGAGATTCATGTTATCGTTGCTCAAACCAAGCTGGTTGCAATTGGCTAACACTCCCCTTGTCAGGTTGAGGTCGTTGTTGGGATCGTAGATGTCCGCCACAAGGGTGAAGGTCCTGTCGACCTCTACAGAGTTCGGGGTCAGTGCCAGTAAGATAACCGGCCTCTCGCTTGAAAGCGGCCCCGGGACTACTGTCAGGTTGATGAAGGCGCTGACGTCGTTCCCTTCGTAGTCGCTCGCATTGACTCTAATCTGGTAGATGCCGTCATCAGTTGGAGTTATGTTGGTTCCCACGAATATCGTGCGGTATGTGGTGTTCGACACAATGGACATGTCCCTTACCGCGTTACCCGGGTCTCCGGGATACAGCATGAGCCAGTCCACTGTGACACTGGATACGTCCAGGTCGTCGTTGGGATCGTAAACATCGGCAATGACAATGAACGAAGTGTTGGTTTGCGCAACGTTGGGCACGACCTCCAGGAATATGATCGGTGCGGTTTCGTTGATGTCGCCTGCATCTTCGACTACTGTGAGCGCGATGCTTGCATTGGCCCAGTGCCCGAGGATGTCCCTCGCCGAAACCGCGATAGTGTAGTTGCCAGTACTCCAGGGTGCGGTTCCCGGGTCTGATAGATTGAAGAGCCATCTGTTCAATGTCTGCGAGATCACCTGCATTTTAACACTGGCAGTGCCGTTGATATTCGTAAAGTCAGCTATCACAGTGGATGCGTCCAGGTCGTTGTTCGGGTCGGTTATGTCGGCGACAAGCTGGAACTGCATGACTGGCTCTGCAGTGCTAGGTATGAGAGCGAGGTTGATGACCGGTTTGTCAGGCTCTATACCAACTACGTGGAGGTCGGTGCTTTCGGTGGTTGTGTATGGAGTGGTATCATTGGCTCTGACTTGAATCGCGTATGTCCCTATTTCCCTGGCAGTCAGCGGTCCGTATTCATACATTGCCCGATATACAGTATCAACCACTGCTCCACCCATGCTTTGCCATCCTGCCGCCTCTCCCGGAACCGCGCTCAAGTCTATTGCCACTGAAGATGTGTCCAGGTTATCATTGGGGTCGTAAACATCTGCTATTACCATGTAAATCGAGCCGTTTTCCACGGGGTTTGGCACGACATCCAGGAAGATAATGGGGGCGTCATCGATGATCTCTCCCGCGTCCTCGACCACAGTGAGAATGATGGACTCGTTGTCCGAGTTCCCAAGTGAATCCTCTGCATACACGTTAATCGTGTAACTGGCAGGATAAATGGCCGGTGCGGGAGCCCAGTTTCCTAAAGTGAACATTGTCCTGTATGGTGTCGTCTGGCCAGGTACTATGTCCATCTGCTGCCAGGCAGCAGTCGAGTTAATTGAAGAGAAGTCCACGTAAACCGAAGCGTCCACAAGGTCGTCATTCGGGTCATAGACATCAGCTATTACCAAGAATGGGGTGCCGTCCTCGCAGGGGTTCGGTGTGAGGGCCAGGGATATTTTTGGGGCAGCGGGGTTCTCGCCGCTGACCACGAGGATAGTGGACTCAGTGTCGGTGTTTGTTGCATCATCATATGCAATCACCTCTATGTTCACGAAGGAGGCCGTGGCTGGTGCGGTGGGGACGGTGTATGTGTAGATGTGCTTGTTCGCGGTGGTACTGATGGGCGGGCTCATGTCCACATGGGCACCGCCGTCGATGCTGATGGTAGCGTAGTCGATATCGTCGTTTGCATCGTATACCTCAGCAGTGACCACGTACTGGCCGTTGAGGTTGACAGGGTTCGGGGTGACACCCAGGAACAGTATCGGAGGAACATCGTGCAGCGTGTAGTCCACTACCGTGAGCTCGATGTCCGAACTCACTGCATGGCTCCGGTTGTCAGTAGCATTTACCGTGATTGTGTAGTGACCAGCCAGGGATTCGTCCATGTTCCTCGTGGTTATGTATAACGAGCGGTACACGGTGTCCAGGACTGGCGCACCCATGGATACCGGCAGTGGCTCCAACACACCTTGATCCGGCAATGCCGAGAAATCAGCGTACACCCAGTTTTTTAACAAATCGTCGTTGGGGTCGTACACGTCCGCGAAGAGTGTCACCAACGTAGATTGGTTGTTCTCTATCTGGCTCGGCACAAGCTCCAGGAATATAATGGGCGCATCCTGGATGATGTCGCCTGCATCGAAGACCACCCTGAGCACGATGGTTGCTGTAGCTGTGATGGTCTCATTATCGGTTGCGTTTACTGTAATCGTGTAGTTGTCAACAGCGTTCGGCGCGGTCCACGATAAGTTGAACATGGCCCGGTGCACTGTGCTGGAAATGAAATTCATCTTCACGGCAGGGTCCATGCCCGGGATTCTGGTCCCCTTCGCGTAAACAGAATTCAGGTTGAGGTCATCATTCGGGTCGTAGATGCTTGCCACCAGCAAGAACTCGTTTCCCCTCTCGCATGGTGTCGGCTGCAGTGCGAGCGATATTACAGGCTTGTTAGGATTGATGCCAACTACTGTGAGGTTTATGGATGCGCTTGCTTTGGATAATGAATCATTGGCATATACTGTTAATTCCCGAATGCCGACCCTATCCGGCGCCGTGCCAATCTGTTCGAAGAAGTAACGCCTGGGCGACGAAGAAATGAGCTTCATGGTTGTATTCAATCCCCCTACCAAGGTAAAATCTGCAAAGACCGAATTGATGTCCAGGTCATTGTTTGCATCGTAAATATCCGCAATAAGCTTGAAACCTGCCTTGAGCTCCACCTCGTTCGGGACGATATCAAGGAATATGATCGGCGCCGTGGGGTCGAAGTCGCCAGCGTCTTCAACGACAGTGATATTAGTGAAGGCATAGCCAGTCAGTCCGGTCAGGTCTGTTGCATTAACTTGCAGTTCATAAACACCAAGGGGTGTGTCTGGGAGCTGGAAGGTTTGCCTAAACATATAACGGTTTTCGCTGCCGCCATCCAACTTGATCATGTTATTTCCCCAAAAGCTCATTGTCGGTATGTATGAATCTATAGTCACGGATCCAGCCGCTAAATTCAGGTTTCCGTTCGGGTCGTAGACGTCTGCCACGACCGTGAACCATGTCACGTTCTCCATTATAGCCGGTCTGACAATAACAGAAACAATCGGTGCTTTTGGGGTGATACCAGTCACATTGAGCGTGATGTTCGCAGAGGCGCTTCCGCCCTCATCATCGCTGGCGTTTACAAATATGTTGTAGTTGCCAGGCGTTGAATTCGCAATATGTACCAAAACAAAGGTGGAGCGGTAGTATGTGCTGTTCAGCAGCGTCATCTCCAGGTCTGCTGGCCCTCCACGGTCCTCCCAGAAATCGGCGAAGACGCTGTTCAAGTTCAGGTCATCGTTGGGGTCGTACACTTCGGCAAACAAAGTAAACGGATCCCCGATCATGACTGGATTCGGGTCAACGCGAAGCGTGATGAAGGGATCTTCAGGATCCAGATCCAGGTAAAGCTGCTTGACATCCAGGTACATCCTCGAGAACGTCACATGGTCATCAGTGTCGTTGGCCTTGAAGGTGGCCTGCACCCCGTTCCACCAGAACCTGGTCGGGTTGGAAATCCTCATCGAATATATCCCATCATTGGCTTTCTTATCACCATGCGCTGTTATGTCACCATCGTCGTACATCAGGTACCAGCTAGATCCGTGGACAGCCGTGTCCGAAAACGAAACCCACACCTTGAAGAGGTTATCATCTGGATCTACAACATTAGCGTGAATTGTCGCATTGTCTCCAATGTACAACTCCTCTATGATGTCGGTTGTGGCATTTCTATCCATCCACTTATCCTTGATTATCGGGGCATATTCCCCGTAGAAGGTCTTCACCTCGCCAGTCCACGCGATGAGATTCTTCTGGGTATTGAGAATGAAAATCTTCACGAATTTCGTTGATGCGGAAGAGATGCCAGGAATATTTTGGGTCCATGTCTCGCCTATCTCCCATATCGTGTTGCCGTTAGTGTCATTCAGGCCAGGGACTATGTAGTACGTGCCCTCCGGCTTATCCTCGCTCACCCATATCTGTATATCGGTTGACCAGTTGTATAGATACTCTCCTCCCAGATTCGTGATGTTCAGGTTATCCTTCATGTCCAGTTCCGCCACGAATTTCGTGAAGGCGGTTGGCGCAGGGCCGTCAAAACTCTGCACCCATATAAATATCGAGCTGAACAGAGCCACGGTAATGGAGAGTATCAAAATCGTACCGATGATCTCGCTGACCGCGCTCTTCCCCTTTACAAGCTTCCATTTTCTCTTCAATCCATCCGAAGGCATGATAATCACCTCTAACCTCTGTTTCCTACTATCCACAGTCGCGCTATATATACGTTATGCGGTAATTACCATGTTTTACACCAATAAACCACTATATCTCACAAGTTTATAGTGGAAGACATAACTTTTTTAATAATCAACCCTGTCATACCACCAATAGTTGAGGACGCAGTTATTTTTACAAAACGATTTGTCCTCAACTATAATAGGGGAAAATGCCATAACCTATATGATGAGTCTGACCCTGCTTTCATGGAATGTCAACGGCATACGCGCGGCAGAAAGGAAAGGCCTCCTGGACTGGTTGAAAGATGAGGACCCAGACATCCTCTGCATACAGGAAACCAAGGCAATGCCGGAGCAGGTAAGCGAGGCCGTAAAGGCCCCGCCAGGCTATCACGCGTTCTGGAATCCCGCAGAGAGGAAGGGGTACAGCGGAGTCCTCATCTACTCCAAGCAAAAGCCGGTGAAAGCAACAAAGGGAATGGACATCGAGCGTTTCGATGCCGAAGGTCGGGTTCTCCACCTCGAATTTCCAAACTTCACGCTGTTGAACATATACTTCCCGAACGGCAGGGCCAGACCCGAGCGGTTGATATACAAGCTCGAGTTCTACGATGAGTTCCTGAGCCTCGTGGACTCCATGGTTGCCTCCGGCAAAAATGTAATATTCTGCGGGGATGTCAATACAGCCCACAACGAGATAGACCTCGCCCACCCGAAACGCAACTCGACCATATCGGGCTTTCTGAGAATAGAGCGGGACTGGCTGGACAAGGTCGTGGCGCACGGCTATGTGGACGCCTTCCGGCACCTGCATCCCAATGAGGTAAGGTATTCCTGGTGGGATTACAGGAATGCAGCAAGGGAAAGGGACGTCGGATGGAGGCTGGATTACTTCTTTGTGAACAAAGGTCTGCTGCCAAAAGTCAAAAGAGCCTTCATACTCACGGACGTCATGGGCTCCGATCACTGCCCAGTTGGCATAGAACTGGCGGTTGAGGAGAAATGAAATTACAGCCGAGGACGTAAACAACAGACCAATCCTCGGCTGCACTCACCCACAGAAAATCTTGCCTATTATGCACGCCATCATAATGTTGTGGTGCATACTCTTCGGTTTGTAGACAGAGAGAGGGAACTGGCATTTTTAGAGGGGTGCGTATATTGCATCTATCGGGCACGACCAAAGAAATCTTGTACGAACATCTCAGGCCGTGCTGCCTTCGTGATCTTCATGTCATCGGGAAAGCATTTCATATACCGATTGTACCCGAATCGATAATCCATGAGAATGACAACCGCCCTATCTCTTTCGCTTCTTATACACCTGCCTGCGGCCTGCATGACCTTGTTCATTGCAGGGTATATGTAACCGTAATACTCCGCTCTTGTTTCATCAAATTTCATGGTGTAATACTGGATTATGGCATTTACCTCGATAGATGGCGGCGCCAGCGGTATACCTACGATTATCGTGGCATCTAAGAGATTATTATCATAATCTATTCCCTCTGACAGGGATGCGCCCATCACACCTAAGAGAAGTGCACCTTGTGCATGCTTTGCCTCCACTAGGCTGGTGTAGATATTATCCTTTTCCGATTTGCTCATCTGCCTTTCTTCTATGATAACCTGCTTCTCAACAGGGGAGATATATCTAGCTATGCTCTTAAGCATACCATACGATTGAAAGAACACTGCAAGGTTCTTAGGCGTGGCGCAACTGATTTTTTCTATAATCCCTGCAATATTTCTATACATCCCTTCTCCTCTCTTGCTGTATTGGGTGGTGACCCCGGTGGCAATACGTACCGGTCTGTTCTCCGGGGGAAATGGAGATAGGTATGTTTCAAGCACTGTCTCTTTCTCTTCTAGACCTAACACATTCATATACATCTCTGTGGGAAATAGTGTGCCGCTCATTAATATGGAAGAATGTACAGACTCAAAGATATCTTTGCTGAGAACGGACGGATCCAGCACCTTATATGACAACAGGCTCTTTTCATGCCTGAACACACGCAGGCAGCTTTCATACTCGTTTTTCCACTGCTCTAAAAAATTGGCAATATCAAGGGTATATGCCCTATAGTTACGTTTTTTCACCGTCTCCTTGCCAATTGCAGATAAATCGGACACAAATCTATCATAATTCATGCCTTGGTCCAGTGTGGAGTGCAGCACAGCATCTACCCTATCCAGAAAAAGATGCCTGCTAACACGCATCTCATTCTTTTCCCCCCTATCCCTTTTCAAATCCTCTATAATACCGGCTATCCCCTCCAGATACCTACTGATGTGAGGCCACTGCTTTACCTCTTTCACTGCCTCGGCAATCATGTGAGGCGAGAGGTCACTGCTAAGGTTGTTTCGGATTCGGTCCGGAAGGTTGTGCGCCTCGTCCACTATCAATATGATATCGCTCAGAGAGCGATCTATATGCTGCAACAGGAAGTCACTGATATCTGAGAATATATGATTATAGTCGCAGATAATGACGTTAGCATATCGTGCCACATCAAGTGCCGTGCGGTATGGGCACATACCGGCCTTTGAACATAAGGCAACCAAATCACGTACATGCAGTATATCACTCATGATATTCTCATATACTTTCGCACTGGCTTTGTTATGAAACCTACATTTTCCTGTCTTTACCAACATAGCACAGAACTCATTGAAATTATAGTGATATCTCGCTTCCGGCATGGGGCACATATGTTGTCTGGAGATGAGGTCTATGCCCACGATACTGCTTTCCATCCGCAGGAAACCACTGTCTGTGTTTTTCGAGGATGATACGCCAATCTCCAGATTGGCGTTGTTCATTCGTTTGGCAATCATGCGCAGTGTGTCTATAGCGATCTTGTGATGGGACTGCCTGGGCGTGAGAAAGAACACGACCTTATCTGCGTTTAATGCGTATTCCAGTGCTGCGGCCAGGGCTGCGGATGTTTTCCCGATACCTGTTGGTGCATGGGCTACAATGTGTTTTCCATCTGCAATAGATGCTCGTGCATCGGAAAGGAATCTGTCCTGGCCTTCTCTTATGCTTGCAAATGGAAATAGGTTTCTTGGATGCCTAGGTCGGTTATACTGCTCGGCCAGTTGCTCCAGTCGCCGTGAAAATGAGGGCGTACGCACTTCCGATGGGCCACTCTCATTATTGCACCTCCTGCACAAGAGTTTACCGTTCTTTGGATACATCAATGACCTGCATTTCGGACAGAACATGGACATTATGATGACACAACATCTGGAATTATATATATGTTTAGGAAATGAGCAGGAATCATACATCAATATCTACAATTCCTGGTGGGACTACGGGAACAGCGCCCGTGAAAGGGACGTCGGATGGAGACTGGATTACTTCTTTGTGAACCATGGTCTGCTGCCAAAAGTCAAAAGGGCTTTCATACTCACGGACATCATGGGCTCTGACCACTGTCCAGTAGGCATAGAATTCGACATTTATAGTGGCACACTTAACTTATATAACTTATAGTTTCGTATGCCACACATAGTCAAAAACCAGGTTATAATCAAGAACGTCACAAATATAGTTTTCATATAGTTCTTGAGTATGTGTGGAGAACGGCTCGCATTGTTCAAATAGTTTAGTTTTCCACTATATTTGTCCTAAATATTTAGTTTTTGACTATAACCCTGGATTTTCCCCTTCACGATATCTTTTGCCAGGTCGAGTGTCTCATCAAGTCTGGACAGGTCATTTCCCTTTCCCTGGGCGAAGTCTGCCTTTCCACCGCCGCCGCCGACCTTGTCCATGACTTCTTTCATTATCTCCTGGGCGTCGATGTCCATGTCGCTCGAGCAAGCGATTATAATCAAAAATCCCTCGGCAATTGCGGTCCCAAGTATCGCAACCGTTGTCGGCATCTTTTGCATGTCTCGCGCAACCTGGTTGAGGGTCTTTGCATCTGTGTTCACCCTCTTGCACACAATCATCTTGTTCTGGAACTGCTCGAAGGCAGTGACCTTGAGCTCGTCCTTGATTGAGATTGCCTCATATTTGCCAAGCTTCTCGACTCTCTTCTTGAGATTTTTCCATTCATCGAAGAATCTCTGGGCAGTTGCAGGTATCTGGTCCGGCGGCACCCTCAGTATGTCAGACGTCCTCCAGATCAATTCGTCGTTCTCCTGGGTGTACTCCAGCGCCGCTATTCCAGCCGAGAAAACTATTCGCTCCACGCCGTCCTGGATGCGCTCAACTCGTCTGATCTTGACAAGCCCGAGCTCGCTGGTGCGGGTGCAGTGCGTGCCGCCGCAGGCCTCCACATCGAAATCTTTTACACTCACCACCCGTATCCTCTTCGTAAGCGGCACGCCGCCCTGGTAGAGCCGGAACCCGTACTTCTTCTCTGCCTCATCCCTGTCGAGCCATTCCTTCTCGATGGGTATGTCTCGAAGCACTGCTTCATTGGCGATTCTCTCGATTCTGTGAATTTCTCCCCTAGTTATTGGCTTGTAATGTGATATATCCACCCTTGATAACCTGTCTGTGTTCTGCGACCCAGACTGCCAGATGTGCTGCCCGAGAACCTGCCTGCACGCTCCAAGTATCAGATGAGTCGCACTGTGGTGGCGCGAGTGTGCCATCCTCCTCTCCCAGTCAATGCGGCAGTGCACCTTTTCCCCTGCTGGGATGTCCCCGTCAATCATGTGGATTATTGCCTCGCCGCTCTTCTGGACATCGCTTACCTTGAAGGTCTTGCCCTGTGCGTATATTTCACCGAGGTCGCAGGGCTGGCCCCCGCTTTCAGGGTAGAATAGGGTCTGGTCAAGGATTATCTTTCCCTCCTTCGAATGGACAACTACTGCATCGCACTCCTTTGCCAGTCCTGTTTCGTAGTAAAGCCTTTTCGTGTCTGCAACTGGCAGTTTATCCTGCTCGTCTGCCACCCGGGCCTCATCCGGCTTTTCATGCATCTCCGCGAGTATGGTGTTGAAGTTGTCCGGAATCTTCACGTCGTATCCCATGTTCCTTGATATCTTTCGTATGAGGGAGGTATGAATGCCGTGGGTGTCGTACAATTCGATCAGCTTCTCGATTGGCATCTCTCCCTTCTCCCTCTCGAGTGCATCCCGCACGAGCTTCTCGCCCTTGCTCAGGGTGGAGTCATACCTCTCGATTTCGAGGGCTAGCATGTCTGAAATCACATCCATGGTCGAGGTATCGTAGATTGCAGCAGACAGCTTCATGTGCCTGTTTACAAGCTCTGCCAGTCCGATATCTATCTTCAAATCTTTCATGAGGCGCAGGGTTCTGCGAATCACGAGGCGGGCAAGGTAGCCGGCCTTCACATTCGAGGGCACGATGCCATCAGACAGCATTAGTGCGATTGTGCGCGTGTGGTCTGCGACAGTGTACATGTCCTGCACTGGCCTCATCAACCTGGTGAACTCTGCGGCCTCGATGTCCACGCCTCTTTTCTTTAGCTCGCCGATGATGGTATCCGTAATAGGGGTGATATTCTTATGCGACCCGATGTCCATTATCCCGGCAAGCTTTGCATACTCTCCCATCAGTTTCTTGTGCCTCTCGTTATCTGGATCGTATTCGAGAGAAGCAGCGTCGATCAGCAGATTTACAACTTCCGGATAGATGGACTCGTAAATAGTCGAGGTGCCCCGGGACATCCACACGAAGCGCTCGAGCCCATAGCCAGTATCGACCACGTTCAATGGCAGAGGGGAGTAGTTCACCCCATCCAGGGATATCGCTCCGGCTTTGTCCTCCTTTAAATTCATGAAAACCAGGGTTGCCAGTTCCAGACCTCCCACAATGACCTCCAGCGATGGGCCTGCATTCCCGCCCCCGATCCAGGGGTGCTCCTTGTATGTGATAGCCTCCTTTGGTACGCCAAGCGTGGATGTCAGCAGCTCGTGGCACAACTCTACCGTCCTATTCTTCCAGTACACCTGCTTTTCCTGGGTGTTGAAGGCATGGTGAGCCATCATCTCAAAGCAGGAGGTGTGCTTTCCAGTCTTTCCCACGGCATCCAGGTCAACCATTCTGATGCAGGGCTGCGATATAGTAAGCGGATTTGCAGGCGGCGGCACCTGGCCCGAGGTCACATGCGGCTGGAAATCGTAGATCGATGCATTGACGAGGAATACATCATCCCGCCACCTGGCAATTACCGGGTACCTGGCCACTCTCTTATGACCTCTCTTTTCGAAGAACGAGAGGAACTCCTCCCGCATCTGGTCCATGGTGTATTCTCGCTTGATAAGGGGGTTGTGAATGAACATGTATTCCCCGCATGGCGAGTCCTGGCAGGTTTCCTGTTCCCTATTCAATGTCCAGAAGCCCTCGCCGCAGTCCTTGCACACCTTGCGGATGTAGCTACGCTCCTTGAAGAAGTCGAGTTCATATTCCCTTCGCATGTCGAACTGTTCGGGCATGATCTATCATGAAGTGAATGGAATAAATCGTTATTAAAATGTATTGCCCGCATTATAGTGGAATACGTTAATTATTTGATTTCACTTTATGCCTTCCACTATTTGTGGAGGACAGTCTTTCAGTCAACTACTTTTGTCCGCCACTATAATATCGAACCATTTATTAACTTGAAAATTCATACCAACAGTAGGCTTAGGAGGCCGAGTATGTATCTTAACCCATTTGGATTCCCCGCTGTAGTTACATCCGTGATGTTCCTCATTTTGATTATCCTGCTTCTGAAGAACAACCCCAACCGCCGCGCAAACCGCGTTGCAGCGCTGGTGTTCTTCTCATTTATGATATGGGGCATTGCCGAAATCCTGCAGCGGTTCACTAGCGAAGGAGAGGGTGATTTTGCGATATTCACGGAGAGGCTGTACGGTTTCGGCGTACTGCTGGTCCCATCAGCGCTTGTTCACCTAGCACTGGTCTTTCCAAAGGTGCGCGACGTCCCGAAGTACCTGATTCCATCCCTATATGCAGGTTATCCTGTCCTGCTGGCAATCATGTTCGGTACGAACTGGTTCATCTCCGACATGGTGTTCAGCTCGAGCGGCTGGGAGGCGCAGTATGGCACTCATGTCTGGCTATACTTTGGATATGCATTCTCCCTAGCATTCGCCTCACTCACTATCATGCTGGACACCTACAGGAAGTCAACCATGCGAGCCGAAAAGGACCAAGTCAAATTCTTTATGATCGGCCTCATTGTCGGCCTCCTTTTCATATTGTCAACCCATGTAATCCCTACAGCCATTGGGAGATCTGTGGTGGCTTTCGTGCCAACCACATCCTCCCTTGTCATATTCTCACTTTTCATCCTGTTCTCGATTCTAAAGTACAAGATGTTCGTGATAGAGGCAGTCACGGAAGAGAAAATCGAAGGTACTGGCACCGCGATACCCATTGAAAGAGGCTTCACGCACATCATTGAGGAAAAGGGCATGAAGCAGAGCTACCAGGCATTCAGAAACCTCGTATCTTCTGTTCCTGGCCTGTGCCTTTCGACAACATATCCGGATAAAGTGCGGACCGACAGGAATCTTGGCAAAACCCCTATAATCTGGCTTACCGAATCCACATCCTCCGAGATGGCCTTGAACCCGTGGCGGCTGGATTTCGAGATTTCATACACAGTGAAGAACTTCATGGAGGAGAATCCAGAAACAGTAATTCTGATAGATGACCTGGAATACCTGAACTCCCTCAACGGCTTCGACAAGATGATGGACTTCGTGAAGAGCCTCAACGACACGGCCTCAATCAACAATTCTACGACCATAGCTCCAGTCAACCCCTCTGCCTTCGACCCCGATAAATTCCACATCCTGGCCGGGGCCTTTGACAGAACAGTCAAGGGAAAGGACGAGCCCAAAGTGACTGTGGATGCGATAAAGGAGAGTGCGTCCTACCTGGTATCCAGCACCCGGATGCTTGGTGCCGTCAACAAGCTGAAGCAGTACATTGAGGGTCATCCCGCACTCTGTCTCACAAAGATGTACCCTGACAAGTTCATCAAGCAGTACGAGATATCGGGTGTGAAGATATACTGGCTGACAGAGAGCCAGCAGGGCGATGAGAAGTACATATCACCGAGCAGGCTCGACTTCGAGCTGACCAGCGTGATAAGTGAATTTGCAAAGGGCGATGATAAAAGAACGGTAATCCTGGACGGGCTGGAGGACTTGATACGCACGAACGGGTTCAAGAGAACTCTGGATTACATAAAATATGCAGAGGACGTAATCTCGTCGAATAAGGGTGTTTTCCTGGTATCGGTTGCCGAAGGCGCTTTAAAAGAGAAGGAGCTGGCGATGCTTGAGAAGCGTTTCGATTTTGTGATTGGATAGAAGGGATGGAGAGGATGAGCGACATCGTTGTTCGAGAGCTGGATAACGCTTATGCCAATAAGGCTGTCGTATCGCTTCTGGCAAAGGTCTTTGATGACAAGAGGGAAGCCCTGCTCGGAAACAAGCCTGGCTGGAACAAGATAGTCGAATCCCTCCTAGAGGAGTATGAGGGCATAGTTTTGGTTGCCGAAGTGGATGGCAAGCTCGGCGGGGCAGCGGTTTTCCGGGGAAAGGAATGGCATCCCGGCAAGAGAACCGCAAAGACAGTGATATCCCAGCTCGGAATCCTTGGCAGCATTGGAGCGAACCGCAGGTTGAAAAAGCTGGCAGCGGGTCTCCCACCCCTAAAGGATGGAGAGGGCATGCTCGACGCCCTCGGTGTTCGGGAGAACTTTCGCAGAATGGGCACTGGAACGCTGCTCTTGCAGAAGGGCGAGGAATGGGCAAGGAATAACGGCAAGAGCCACATCTGCCTGAGCGTGAAGGCGAACAACGAGCCAGCAATCAATCTCTACAAGAAGATGGGATTCGAGATAGCCCACCGATATTCAAACCTGTGGGGCGACAATTATTACATGAGGAAGAATTTGAAACCGACATTGCACCAGTCTGCTTGACTGGTGCAATTAGTGTGCAGAACCACTAGTCGTTGAATCCTACAGGCCTACTGACCAGTGGTTCTTCACATGACAGAGTACATCCAGGTTTACGAATTTGGACAGGAACGCTCACACCTTTGAGGGAAATTCCGATGAAAGTAGGAATTTTGTAGAAATTCCTGCGATCCGGGTGTGAGATGAATGAATCGCAGCATCCGTAGATACTGCCTCACGCAGGAAACTTCGTATCCTACTACTCGGGAAGTTTCCTCGTAGAGGGATGTGAAAACTTCCCTCGCACCCTCGAAAACAAGTTTTCTGTGGAAAAGTTGTTAACAATAATACTACCTTTTCCACATCTCATTGTTGGATGAGCTGAGAGAGGCGGAAAACTTTGTTTTCCACCGATTCTGCGGATGGAATGGACACAATTCGGAAACGTCAGGAGCTTCAGTTCTTGGTAGTTTACACGATAACAGAGTCCGAGTCGGATGCACCTTCCCAAACATTCAAATATTTACAGCCTCTTAATCAAATGGTGATATAATTATCGAAGAGCCTGTAATCATCGACATTGTAAAGGTACTGATTGCCCTTTTTTGCGGCGGTCTGGTCGGTCTGGAGCGGCAGATCAGGAATAAGCCCGCGGGATTGAGGACCAACATGCTCATCTGCGCAGGTTCATGTGTCTTTGTCATAATGGCCAGTCGTGTAGCAACCACATTCGGCAGCGAACCCACAAGGATGATGGGTCATGTAATCTCAGGAATAGGGTTTATCGGCGCTGGTACGATAATCCAGTCAAGGGGGGCAGTGAGGGGGC
>SDBU01004624.1_pt1 | contig 16831 bp, 17 predicted proteins | sample 2277071 | NCBI WGS metagenome assembly SDBU01 (sample SAMN10397929, study PRJNA504765) | marine sediment metagenome | isolation source: marine sediment core GS08_GC12, 126 cmbsf | place: Arctic Ocean: Gakkel Ridge, Loki's castle | collected 2008 | reverse complement strand
AGAGTGCTAATGTTATTTGGCAAAACACAACGGCCTCAATAAAGAGGCTTTTTTTGTGTGAGGTGAGAGATGCCTATTTACGAATACGAATGTAGTAGTTGCGGCAGCAGGTTCGATCGGAGGCAAAGGTTCGACGAGGAACCCATAGCCACCTGTCCTGAATGCACAAGCAAGGCACGTCGCATTATCCACTCTGTACCCGTTCTCTTCAAGGGAAGCGGCTTCTACAGTACCGACCACGGCAGAGGGACGAGACACAACCCTGACCCAAACCACGAAGACGCGAAGTCGAAGGCAGAGGCCACATCTGAGGCTAAGTCTGAGGACAAGGCGGACACCAAGTCTACAACGAAAGCAGAGACTAAACCTGAGAAAAGCGGTTGAGAGCTCTTAGCCAACGAGTCTCCCAAGCATCGGTTAGTGTCGAAGGGCAAGTCATTGCTGCCATCAAACAAGGCTTTGTAGTATTTATTGGTGTGGGTAGAGGCGACTCAGATGTCGATGCCCGCTACCTAGCAGAGAAGATAGCTAACCTACGTGTTTTCGCCGACGAGTCAGGAAAATTCAACCTCTCAATACTGGATATCGGTGGCGAGGTATTGGTAGTAAGTCAGTTTACCCTCTTTGCTAGCACTCGAAAAGGACGCCGTCCCAGCTTTACTGACGCTGCCCCACCCGAGGAGGCTGAGCCTCTAGTGGATACATTCGTTCAATTCCTGCGCACTGCCGGGCTAAGGGTTGATACAGGTCGCTTCCAACAATATATGCTGGTCGAGATTCATAACGACGGGCCCGTCACCATTTTCATCGACAGCGAAGAACGTCTGAAACCAAGGCATTAGCTTCGAGTCCAGGCCTCTATTTGCCACGATTGTCTCCGGCGCTTGCCCTGAATCTTGCCGCACGATTTGCAATTAAGGCCGCTACAGCCCCTGCCGGAATTCCACCATCAATATTGACCACCGCTAATCCCAGAGAACAAGATTGCAACATAGCCATTAGAGCACCAACTCCCTTCCCGCCTAACCCATAGCCAAAGGAAGTTGGAACTGCTATTAATGGAACATCAACCATGCCAGCTAACAAGGTTGGCAATGCCCCCTCCCTGCCAGCCACCACAACAATCACATCAACGTCTGCTATGATCATCTTTTTTAGAGGAGGAAACAGCCGGTGGACTCCTGCTGCCCCCACATCATACGCCGTTGTGACCTCACACCCCATCTCCAACGCCATCACCTTAGCTTCTTCAGCGACGGGGATGTCAGAAGTACCAGCAGTGACTATTCCTACCCTCCCTCCGGTAGCACGTGGCGAGAAATCCCTGCTCTTAATCACCTCTGTTCCACCAGGTTTGCTTTCGTGCAGAAACTCACCCTCCGTTATCACGGGCTTGAGAGCCTTCATATGTTTCTCAGTAGCTCGACTTATGATCACCCGCATCTTTTGGGCAAGCGCCTTAGCGGCAATTTCGGCCACATCCGGCGGGCTTTTCCCTTCTGCAATGATTACTTCGGGGATGCCATGTCTGATCTCTCGTCCAATATCCAGCCTGGCCAGATCGCCCACCTCCTCCACAGCTAACAGCTTGAGCGTCTTCTCAGCCTCATCCAAGGATATATCACCACTTGCCAGCTTCTCAAGCACTTCTCTCAACAAAGGAAGCCTCCTGCTACCCACGATTGCATAGCATGTTACATGTGCAAGTAGTATACTAGGCTTTACGTAGGAATAAAAGAGGAGCCCAAATGCCGACCGATACCAAACGCATCCTGGTTGTCGACCCCCAAATGGCCGGGGTGGCCGGGGACATGATGGTCGCTGCCTTACTCGATCTCGGAGCAAATCACACAAAGGTAATAGAGGCGATGAAAACTCCCAGGCACATCCTGCGAGGATGCAACGGCTTGGAGATAACAGTAACGGACACTGTCAGGCGGGGAATTCGATCTAAGAAAATCAACGTCAATGTTGAGGAGGAGATTGTCCACAGAACAGCTGCCGATCTTCTGGATGCAACGTCTGCATGCCTGCAAAGGTTGCAGATTTCAGAGTACGCCAAGGAGTTTGCCTTGAGTTCTATCAACACGCTTGTTTCCGCTGAGGCAGTAATTCACGGTCAAAGCATACAAGAGGTTGAACTGCACGAAACAGCATCAGCCGATACTCTGGCTGATGTAATCGGCACTGCCACAGCTCTGGATGATTTAGGGATCTTCAACGATACCACCACATATTCAACTCCCGTCGCCGTCGGGGGCGGTCTATACCAGTTCTCGCATGGCACAGTTTCGTCTCCGGCACCAGCCACCCTGGAGATACTGCGCTCCAAAGGCTTTCTCACAATAGGCGGGCCAATCGAAGCCGAGTTGGCTACCCCCACCGGGGTTTCGCTCTTGACAAATCTGGCATCTGAATCCATCAGATTCTATCCACCGATGAGGCCAACCGGCGTCGGCTACGGGGCAGGAACAAGGGAATTTGCGGAGATGCCGAATGTTCTCCGGGTCACCCTCGGAGAACCCTGCGACTTCGGACTGTCAAGAGATGAAGTATGCGTGATTGAGACAAACCTCGATGACGTTACCGGAGAGCTAATCGGGCATGTCATGCAAAAGCTGCTGCAGGAGGGCGTTAAGGATGTAACCGCAATCCCAACATTGGCCAAGAAAGGCAGGCCGGGACACCTCATCGAAATAATCGTAGACAGGGTGAGCCTGGAGCGCGTATGCAAAGTCCTGATAGAGGAGACAGGCACGTTAGGTGTAAGAATACATAGCTGCGAAAGACGCATCCTCGCTCGAGAATCTGTTCCTGTCGAGGTGATAGTGGGAGACACTAAAGGCGTTGTCAGGGTGAAAGTGGCTAAAACCACCAGTGGCCAGATTGTTCAAATAAAGCCGGAATACGATGACGTCAAGAGCCTCTCTGATCAAACAGGCAAGCCGCTGAGGGAAATCGAGGAATTTGTGAAGAGAACGGCAGCAGAATCCTTGGACTAACGCTGAACTTATGAGTAATGCCAGCAATAAACTGTATAAGGACAAGATAGATGATCTTGTGGAAACCCTCAGGCAAAGGCGCAGCCTAATCGTGGCTCTCTCGGGTGGTGTTGATAGTTCACTTGTGGCAGCACTGGCCCACAGGGCTCTAGGGCAAAAGGCACAGGCTATCACCATTGATTCTCCTCTGGTGCCATCGGGAGATTTGGAAGACGCAAAAAGGGTAGCTAGCGAAATCGGCATAAAACTTACGATATTGGAACTTAATGAACTTGATATTCCAGGCTTCAGCGCCAACCCGCCCAACCGGTGTTACTTGTGCAAGAGGTTCAGATTCGAACAATTAAGGGCAACGGCAGTTGAGAATGACTTTGACACAGTGTCCGATGGCACAAACGTATCGGATCTGAACGAATACAGGCCAGGACTCAAAGCGGCAGAAGAACTGGACGTATACAGCCCGCTATTGGAGGCAGGATTATCCAAAGAGGACACCCGCAATATGGCTGGTTTGATGAAACTTCCGACAGCCTCCAAACCGGCAAGCCCTTGCCTGGCAACAAGAATTCCGTACGGGCAACCTATTGAACTGGCAAAGATTGAGAGGATTGAGCAAGCCGAAGAGTGCATCCGCACCTTAACAGGTGCGAAGGTGTTACGGGTCAGAGATCACGGCAACCTGGCACGCATTGAGTTTGGCAAAGGCGAAATAGACCTGTTGTCTAATTCCACACTAGCGCTCTACATCTCCCAGAGCCTCAAGCAACTTGGGTATACTTTTGTGACTCTCGACTTGGAAGGATACAGGTCAGGGAGCTTCGATCAGGAATACCACAGTAAGTAGGAAAGAATGATGAATAGCCAGATGAACCTTGCACCTAATCTGGGCGAAGTTCTGAGTGTCCTCTGCGAAAGATCCTCGAGTCCAGACTTAAGAAATCCTCTTTGCGAATCAATATCAAGAACGCCAGAATCAGAAGAATGGAATCGATCACGATTGCCTCTCGTGTCTGGAGTGCAACCAAGTCACCAAAACAGCCGCACTCCAGATTCAGGCCACGGTAAAGTACAACGCTATTTGCAATGACTAGACTCAAAGCCGTAAGCATGCCAATGCCGGCAGCTAATCTCAATACCAGTCCCATTATCAGTAAAGCCCCCACGATAATCTCCACCCAAGGAAGCGCGGTGCCATAAATCTGGGCCAGGGTATCTGGTAGGAGATGATACTTCGCAACTTCGTCAAGGAATGCTGCCCTTTCAGGCAATTTCCCCGCACCGGATACTATAAACGTAGTCCCCACAACGAGACGACAGGCAAATGTAACGTACCGATGTCTGCATATCTCCCAGGCTGTACTGACAAAGTTCCTTAACCTCTTCATCACATTTCAAGCTCTAGGCTCATATCCAATGCTTTTACCGAATGGGTAAGCGCTCCAATTGATATAAGATCGACTCCAGTTTCAGCAACAGCACGCACGTTGTCCAGAGTAATTCCACCCGATGCTTCGATCAACGCTCGTCCCTGAGCTAATCCCACAACCAGTTTCATATCATCCAAATTCATGTTATCCAGCATAATTATGTCCGCACCCGCTGAGAGCGCCTCCCTGGCCTGCTCTACAGATTCAACCTCGATTTCGACCTTCGGGGTATGAGGCGTCTGCTGGCGAGCTTTTCTTATCGCCTCCCCGATCCCCTCCCCACGAGACTGAAGAACCACCAGGTGATTATCCTTGATCAAAATGCCGTCACCCAGACTCTGGCGGTGATTGCGCCCCCCACCAACACGCACCGCGTACTTCTCCAGAATTCTCAATCCGGGGGTTGTCTTGCGTGTATCTGTAATAAGCGCTTTTGTCCCTGAGACAGCTTCTACATACTTTGCTGTCTCAGTAGCAATGCCACTCAATCTCTGAAGAAAATTTAAGGCTACCCTCTCCGCCCCAAGGATGCTTGCCACCAGTCCCTTGATAACAGCCAGCCTATCTCCAAGATACACCGTGCTACCATCACTGACCAGCTCCTCGACTTTCAGCGCGGAATCCACCCTGTGAAACACAGCAGTCGCTACACTCAGCCCAGCCAAAACGCCATCGCCTTTTGCCACCAGATATGCCGTCGCAACCTCATCTGCCGTTATCAGAGCCTGGGTAGTAACATCCCCCCAGCCCAGGTCCTCCGCCAGAGCGCTGTCTACCACCTGCTTAAACTGTTCTCCCCACAAGGCATCCACTAGGCTTTTCCCTCTCCCGCTAGCCTAAGGTTCTTTCCTGTACACTATATGTCTGAGCCAGGCATCCGACGGCTCAGGGAAATCGGATCGGAAGTGAGCCCCTCGACTCTCCTCCCGCATCAAAGCCGCTTCTGTCATAAACCGACCCACCAGCACCATATTAGCCAGTTCGTATGATGGTCGGTCCGTAGGTATCACGAGTTCCTTCTCCCAAGCAGCAAGGGTGTTAACTGCTTTCTGCAATCCCTCCCTAGAGCGCATGATCCCTGCATTTTCCCATAGCAATGCCTGCAGAGCAGTCAAACTCAGAACAGAGGGACTACTGGAATCCCAATCTCGCTCTTTGAGACTAAAGGCTTCATCTCCTGCACTGATAGCCGCGTTTGCCGCCCTTTTTGATCTTTCCACAATCCTCTTGCCGAAGACCAGAACCTCCAACAGGGAATTAGAGGCCAGACGGTTCGCGCCATGCACCCCGGTACATGCCACCTCGCCACTCGCGAACAAACCGGAAATGTTGGTTTCCCCCCAGTAATTTGCCCTCACCCCACCCATTATGTAGTGAGCAGCAGGAGCCACGGGAATCATAGACGACGTGATATCAAGGTCATGGTCCAGGCAAAACCGGTATATCTGAGGAAAGCGGGCAGAGACAATACGCGATTGCATATGGGTAACGTCCAAATACACGCGGTCAGTTCCAGTCCTCTTCATCTCACTGACAATGCTGCGCGCCACGACATCCCTGGGAGCCAAGTCACCTTCACTCGTGTAGTTGAGCATGAATTGTTCCCCATCTGCATTGCGCAGTATTCCACCCTCTCCTCTAACAGCCTCGGAAATAAGAAACAACGGCACTCCAGGCAAACGCAGCGCTGTAGGATGGAACTGGAAGAATTCCATATCTGTAATCTCAGCGCCAGCCTCGTACGCCAAAGCTATGCCATCACCGGTAGCGACATCTGGGTTAGTGGTAATTTTAAACAGCCGCCCCACTCCCCCTGTAGCCAGTATCACGAAACGGCAGCCAAACTTCTCTAAAGACCCTGAATGTAAATCCAGGGCGGTGACTCCGTACACTCCACCTTCTAGGACAAGAATTTCTATAGCAAGGCAATATTCGAGAATAGTGATCCTCTTGGAAGAACGAGCCGCGTTGCTCAAGGTAACTTCAATACGCTCACCAGTAGCATCGCCACCAGCGTGCAAAATACGAGGGATACTATGAGCAGCTTCTTTGGTCAAAGCGATTTCACCGTTAACCGTGTCAAAGGGAACTCCGAACTTAACAAGGTCAGCAATACGATCGGCAGCTTCTTCGGTAAGAATCCGCGCGGCCTCTGGATCACACAGGCCGGCACCAGCAGATATCGTATCCTGCATGTGAAGTTCAGGCGAATCAAGGCTGCTTATGGCTGCAGCGATACCACCCTGAGCATATCTCGTGTTGCATTCATCTATACTACCTTTTGTAATTATGAGCACGCTGCCCAACTCCTGAGCCATAAGAGCGTCGTATAATCCTGCTATCCCGCTGCCTATGATTATGTAGTCATATTCACTCATAATTCCGCCTATCTCAAATCAGGCTATGGCTAGCATTCGATCCAGAGCGCGTTTCGCCCTCAATCTGATTTCCTCCGGAATAACAACTGCGTTTTTCCTGAATTCCATTGTTTCAGCAATCTTCTCCAATGTAGTTTTCTTCATGTCAGGACATATAAGGACCTTCGAGATTACATGGAAGGTCTTGTCCTTATTGTCTTTCTGCATACCGTAAACCAACCCCTCCTCGGTGCCGATAAGAAAGGTCTTTGCAGAACTATCTTTGACGTACTGTATCATCTGCGACGTGCTGAGCGCGGCATCAGCGAGTGCAATAACCTCAGCCCTGCACTCAGGATGTACCAGGACAACGGCGTCAGGATACTCCTGCTTGGCCCTCATGACATGCTTCATCGTAAGACGATGATGGGTGTTACAGTAGCCAGGATACAAGATTATTCGTTTATCCGTTTTGGTAGATACATAATGGCCCAGGTTCCTATCGGGTATGAACAATATCTCATCGTTTGGCACTGCCTCAATGACCTTCAGAGCATTGGCTGAGGTACAGCAATAGTCGCTCTCGGCCTTGACTTCTGCGGAGGAATTCACATAGCAGACAACCGTAGCATTGGGATACCTGCTCTTCCATTGACGCAGGTTATCGATATTTATCATATCCGCCATAGGGCAGCCCGCGGTACCTTCCGAAAGAAGTACGGTGCGGGAAGGATTCAGGATAGCAGCGCTTTCGGCCATGAACCGCACCCCACACAAAACCACAACCCTGGCATCAAGCTGGGTTGCCTCGCGTGCCAGTTCCAAGGAATCACCTGTAACATCAGCAATGTCTTGAACCTCCGGCCGCTGATAGTTATGTGCCATGATGACAGCATCGAGTTCCTTTTTTAACTCGATTATTCTCAACCATAGCTTATCTTCAGAGAGCACCATTGCCAACGCTTTTTCAACCTCCTGGGTAATGATAGCTTAATCAAATGCACAGCTAGTGTCAACGCAAGGAATCGTCGATGACTAGTCAGGGCAGTGCCCCGCGGTAGGAGGTCTGGATTTGGTATTGCTCGTCAACGCGACACGGGCTCGGCTTACGAAAAAGTGAAGGTGAGCTAAAAACAGAGGCATCAGGAGCACCAAGGGTTTATAATAAAGTCACAGTCGGGCAGCCTCAGGGCTCAAGGGGCTTGCTGGCACCTATGCCTGATAGTGGGTACTGGTGCGCAACAGAACTGTATATGCGTTTATTGTGAGTGGGACTGACTGATACTCTGCCCCCCTTCTCTTGGGCAAAACACTTTAAGGTGACTCCCCCCTGTATTTCAAGACACTCGCTGAAGTATAATATCTAGTGTGATGTGTATGGCAATATGCAATTACAGAGGCATAGGGCGATCGTTATGGCACTCAATGCTATAATATGTGATTGGAACGGGACCATTATAAGATATCGGACTGAGAGGCCCTTACTGGAAAACGTGGCAGTAGATGTGTTCAAGGCCTCTATCCCCTTTCATCCCTTTAAAATGGCTCGAATCCTTAGGGCGAGAAGAGAGCTCCGGACATTGTACAGGGAGTGGCAACATCATGTTGAAGCAGATTCCGTACGAGAGATATTCAAAATTTACAATGACAAGATAATAAACGGGACGCCTGTTTCTATAATACGCCGCTCCATCGACGAATACGCAACTCACCAACACACCCAAGCCGCACTCGATCATAGGATTCTCCGTACAATCAAGGAGTGTCACATTGCTGGAAAAACCACGGGTATTCTCTCCGCTGGATATAGATATGGAATCGAAAGGATTCTGACAGTAGCAGGGTATCACGAATTCCTCGACTTTTTAAAGGCCGACTATCTTGAGGAAGATGATGGAAAAGCCATTGAATTCCGTCTCGACATCTATACCAGAAAGGCTGACGAGCTGCTGAAGTTGCTAAGTGAACGAAGCCTAGAGGCAAGCAGGGTTGCATATGTTGGTGACAGCGAAGACGATGAGGGCTGCTTTGAAATCGTAGGATATCCCGTGCTGGCTCTATTAGCTCCGGATGAACTAAAAGACAGATACGCTCAAAAGTACAAAGCCTTCGTTCCCAAAGACGAAACTGATTTAATGAACTACTTCAAGTAGACGTTGACATTTCGAACAATAGATGGGCGGTTTGTGATTGCAGTAACTTGCAAACACCACCCGAAAAGGGAGAAATATTACAGTTTACATAGTCTACTTTGAGCCGGTGGGTCGGAAAGGAGAATGCCGGGCTAATCAATCCCTTCTGGATTGCGCACACCGGCTGGGCATGGGTATTGCTAGCCTATGCGGAGGCCAGGGAACGTGCCATTCCTGCAAGATACAGCTTCTAAGCGGAACTGTCTCAGCGCCAACTGGCAATGAACGCGAGGTCTTTTCCTCTGAAGAACTCAAGGATGGATGGCGCCTAGCATGCCAGACTTATCCTGCCAGCGACTGCAAGTTGAACGTGCCCTCCGAGTCGATGACCACCACACAGCGGACACAGGTTGAGGGATTGGAGATAACGGTTGCCCCGGAGCCCCCTGTTCAGGCCTATCATTTGAAGCTAGCTGGTCCATCTTTGTCCAACCCGCAAGCTGATGCCGAACACCTGCTGCAAGAGCTAAACCATCAACACCATCTACATTGCAACCGAGTCGACATAGACGTCATGCGCCTTATCTCTCCCCAGCTACGATCTTGGAAGTGGCAATGTCAGACTTCTGTCCGAGATAACGAAGTGATAGCTCTCGGCCCATGGCCAAGTCGTCAATTAGGGCTGGCCGTAGATTTGGGCACCACGAAGATTGCTAGCTATCTGATTGATTTGAGTGATGGTCGAACCTTGGCCGCTAAAGGCGATATGAATCCCCAGATACGCTACGGCGAGGACATCATCAGTCGTATTAGCAGCGCTATAAAGTCGCCAAAAAAGGGCGTGCAACTGCAGCAAATCACCGTGGAAGCACTCAACCAGTTAGTTGCTGACTTGTGTGCCGATATCCACGCAAACACAGAGGAAATCGTTGAAGCGGTAGTGGTAGGCAATACTGCCATGCATCATCTATTTCTCGGTTTGCCGGTAAGGCAACTTGCCCTGTCACCCTTTGTCCCCGCAGTTACCAGTGCTCTGGACATCAAAGCCCGCGATTTGGGATTACATATTGCGGCTGGGGCCTATGTTCACCTCTTGCCCAACATCGCCGGTTTTGTCGGTGCTGACCATGTTGCCATGTTACTGGCAACCGATGCGTGGCAGGCCGAAGGAATAACATTGGCCCTGGATATCGGGACCAACACCGAGGTTTCTCTGATTGCCGGAGGCAAGATAACCACCGTATCCTGTGCTTCCGGGCCTGCCTTCGAGGGTTATCACATCAAACACGGTATGAGGGCTGCCAGCGGAGCCATTGAAAGAGTACAACTAGCGGATGATAACATCCAGTACCAGACCGTTGATAAAGCGCCACCGGTTGGGATTTGCGGGTCAGGGATACTTGACGCTATAGCCCAACTCTATCTGGCAGGAGTCATCAACGAAGGTGGCAGAATGTTACAAAGTCACCCTCGCGTCCGTAACAGACAAAAGCAACGCGAGTTTGTGCTGATTGGCGATGAGGAACGAAGCGGGCAACCTGCTATTGTTATCACTCAGCAGGATGTGCGTGAGTTACAACTGGCCAAATCAGCCATTCGCACTGGTATCCAGGTGCTTCTGGACACTGGTGGATACTCTGAAGATGAGATCAGCCAGGTGGCAATAGCTGGGGCTTTTGGCACCTATATCGATGTATCCAGCGCGATAACAACCGGCATGTTGCCAGCGATACCACTGAACCGCTTTCAGCAGGTAGGTAATGCTGCTGGCATGGGAGCTAAGATGGCTCTAATCTCTCTCAGTAAGCGAGCGGAGGGGGCTGCTGTGGCGTCCCGGGTACGCTATATTGAGCTGGCAAGTGCCCCTAATTTCACACAAACCTTTGTTCAGGCAGGCTACCTAGGGCGATACAGGATAAGACATGGCAACAGAGAGAAAATCGACTGACAAGCAGAAGCAGGAGAAGCCCCTTTGCATATTACACGTTTGAGCCTGACCAACTGACCAACAATCAAACATTAGCTTTCGCTTTTGAGGTTAGCCTACCATAACCATGTCCTTTGGGAAACCCGAGGATGTGGTTTTTTCATACACACCTAAAAAGAGGTCTCCACCACGGGGGGGGGTAGCTATGTGGAAAACTTTCGTGGAAACGCTCGGGCGGTGGCCACTGAATAGTGGATAACTCCGTTCATAACCCTCTTGACCTGCAATTTGGGATATGTTTATGATTTAGCGAGAGTCCTGCAGGAAATATATTGGCAAGATATAGATATGGAGATGAAACAGAGGAATGGAACAGGGTAGATGTGAGGAAGAGGTTCCGCAGTGGGTGAGAGACTTCATTGCCCGACGTAGGGAACAGCTAATTGAGCAGGACTTAGGGCGTGAGTGCGGGGATATTGCGCAACGCGTCGAGCAGAGCCCATATTTGATTTGCCCCTTCACGCAGCAGGAAGAGGAAGCAGTTCGGGCAGGGGTAATCAAACTTAGGTACGAAGAACTCGCAGCCGAACTTCAGAGAAAATCGCCGTTTCCCTCTACTCCCATTGATGAAAGCTCACCATTGGCAGAGTGGGCAGTACGTGAATTATTACTAGTGCCATCGACCAAGCAGGAAATGCAGGAAGCGGTTGCTCGTTATTATGGATGGGCGGAGTGGGAAGAAGACCCCTGGGGTAACTATCCGCAGTTCTGCGAATGGATGAGGTTAGCGGGCAATGATGCTAGGGCTGTATGGGCTGTAAACGAGACGTTGGGGGGGCGTTTCTACTTGTTTTATTACGTCCTAGAGGATTTGGTGCAGTCGGAATACTCTGAAATGAGTGGGGCAGAACTGGTTAACTCTGTTGGTTTGGGGGCCTTAAACTTCCTCAAGGTAAAAGCCCACACTGGCTGGGATGAATTTCTAAATCATTACCCGGTGGAACCTCTACCCCCAAGGCTTGTAAATGAACGGATGATGAAAGCCCTTCTACAGAGCCCCTTTACAGCATATTGGGCATTCGTCAGCAGCATTTACGATTGGCTCTTTGCCTTGAATGTAATGATACCGAGAATAAGGGGAAATCTTAAGCTAGGGGAGTTGATAGAGTGGTATATCATCAGCAATCCCGATGTGCTTCGAATAACCCTCATCTTGGACCCTGGCTATCACCCTCGCAGTGAGGATGAGATTCATGGCATATTGGGCCTTACAGCAGACTCAGATCCCTCAGACTTAGATGCCTCGGCACTGAGAGCGCGCTACAAAGCGTTCACTAGCATGCTCAAGTCCCTACCTGATAAGGGCCCAGAGTTGCTGGACAAAGGTAAATATTGCTCAGTAGACGCCTATGTCGCTAAAACGTTGCGTTCTACTCACGTTAATGAATTAGCAGAGTTTAACCCGCAATATGCCAAGTTTAGGGACAAAGAGCTCAAAGCGCGGAGAGCAGCAGGTAAGTATTACAAGGAAGAATTCGACGATGAGATTGCGGAAAAGTACAAGAAGGATGTCCCTGAGTGGGAGAAGGATCCGCTTTCATTGCAATGGCTACAAAAAGGCGAGAATGTCAGGCGAAACTTCAGTGGTTACACAGAAGATGAGCAACTCTGCCTTGAGGATGCGATAACTGGTGATTTGTCGCTCGATAACCAGTTTTATACAGAGTTGAAAGAAGAGCTAATAGCTGTGGCATTAGACACAGCGGCAGGGAAGACCCCCCTCACATGGAGACATCGCTTGGTGGTCGACCTCACGAGGGAGGGGCGGAATACGACCGAGATTGCGCTGGCACTAGAGCGCAAAGCACAAGAGTTGGGGAAGCCTGTGCGCCGCCGTGTCAGTGCTGAGGCCGTGTACCAGTTGAAGAGAAGCGCAATAAAAAGGGTGCAGGAGGCAGCCATAACTATCGGCAACGTCTTTTCTATCGAGAACCTGCCAATAGTTAGGCAACTTGAATATGCCCTAGGCCTGTGTCCGTACCGATGGGGTGACATGGTGGACAAGCAAAGCCATTTCATGACTGATAGGGCTACCTATCGACTTACCTTGCTTGAGGCGTTCCACAGGGTGATGGAGCGGGGTGATGTAACACGCAAAGGTTATGATTGTGTCCAACAAGTGTACAGACCCAAGGTCGAATATACGACCACTATGGAAGGAAAAGAGCAGACGATTAACGAGATAGCCCAAAGGCTTGGGGTTGGTATCAGTGCCCTGATAACTACTGTTCGAGACACAATTGATAGGGCTTCCCTGGAAATGATTCCCATAGTGTTTGCACGGACAATAGACGTTCCCCAAGAACGGACATGGCATTGGGATGACTGTGATAGTTGTGGTGCATTGATGCGGTGGGATGGCCAGATGCATGGCTGTGAAACACCTGATTGTAAGAACTCATTAGACGAGCAGAAAAAAAAGAACAGGGAATTAGTCAATCGACCAAATAGGCACAGTCATATTGGTGGACGAAAAGTATAATGGTGAACGTGGCTCATAAAAAATCAGAAATCATCGAATTTCCCGTAATAATAGTGAGGGGAGGGCACCATGCAAAATGTCTGGGTTGAGTTGAAGTATGGCATTTGCGGCCAAGGAATACCCTTGTGCAAACTGGACGATCAATACTTACTCAGGGTTTTCAAGGAGCGAGCGCTGTCAAGGGCTGCGGAATTTGTAGAGGAAAGTGGGGGCATAGATAACGTTATAAATACACAGGACAGGATGGAACTTGCGAAGTTAACGGTCTTATTGGGTATGATCATACCATCGGGTTGAAACTCAATGCAATAGCAATTCTGTAACCTGGCAATGCCCCCCTTACGAGGGGCTAATCATGAAGGGAGAAGTTAAAGTACTTCTCCCTTCTCTATTGGGAGGAGTTGAAGAGTTGGAATTGGCAACAAAAGACAAGCAGAAGCAACAGAAGCAGAAAGGTCTAAACATCGTGAGCGTGGACTTCGTTCCTTCACCGGGGGTAGAGGCAAGACTTGCGAAAGTCTACGAAATCTTACTTTCACCCAGACGGGAGTCTGAACACAAAGACGACGAGCGGTAAGAAGGGGCAAGAAATGAATATGCAAAATGATGGTGCTGTACGAACGTCCGATTTGGGTCTGGCGGTGTATCTCTACTCGTTAGGGGCGGAGTTAACCCATATAGATCGGGCCGAGCCAAGGCAAGCGGTTTTTGTCTTTCAGCTTGCCCCTGATATGAGGGAGGAGCTAACCAAGTGGCAGAGTGGAGCGGCTGAGGGTAACCTATCAAACTTCTGGAATTCGTACAGACAACTGAAGTTGGTGCTTCATGGCAAATCCCAATAAAGGAAATGGAGATCAGAAATGGAACAATCAGAGAGAATCAACATAGATAAACTTCTATCCCTACTCAAGGGGGTTAAACCTAAAGGTAAAGAGGAATGGCAAGCGCTATGCCCAGCCCACAATGACACAAAGCCTAGCCTGAGTGTGAAGCTAGTTAACGGCAAGATTTTACTCTTCTGTCATTCCGGGTGTACTACGCCCGATATTGTAGCAAGCATAGGGCTGACTATGGCTGATCTTAATCCCAACGGTAGGCCAACAGAGCCAAAGATTACAGCCACTTACGATTACACTGACGCTGACGGGAAGCTACTTTACCAGGTTGTACGCTATGACCCAAAGGCATTTAAGCAACGACGGCCCGATGGTAATGGCGGCTGGCATTGGAATATCAAAGGGATTACTCCAGTGCTTTATCGTTTGCCTGAAGTCTTAAAGGCCATGAGTGGAGGCCAGGCGGTTTACATCTGTGAAGGCGAAAATGACACTGACAATCTACATAAAATAGGGCTGACCGCCACGACTAATAGTGGGGGCGCTGAGAAGTGGAGACCAGGACACAGTGAGGCACTGATGGGTGCTTCGGTTGTCATTTTACCAGACAAGGACGTAGCAGGGCAAAGGCACGCTACCAAAGTAGCCGCTTCACTTCACAGCAAGGCCAGGTCTATCAAGATTGTGGAGCTACCGGACAGGGACGGCCACCAGGTAAAGGACGTTTCCGATTGGCTGGCAACGGGCGGGATCAGGGCGGATCTTGAACGGTTAGCAAGTGAAGCAACAGAATATAAGCCAAAGGAAAATGGTATTAGCCTTGTCTGTATAGCAGACGTGGAGCCCGAGACGGTATCCTGGCTATGGCTTCCCTACATACCTGTAGGCAAGCTGACGCTGCTAGAGGGTGACCCCGGAATAGGTAAATCATGGGTTAGCCTGGCAATCGCAACGGCTGTATCTCTCGGTAAGGGGTTACCGGGGAAGGAAGCGATAGAATCAGCAAGCGTAGTATTAGCTTCCGCAGAGGACGGGCTAGGGGACACCATAAGACCGAGGCTTGACGCTATGGGGGCTGACGATAGGAATATCCACGCTATCAAGGGTGCTCTGGACTTCGGCGATGGGGGGCTTGCCATACTGGAGGGGTATATTGAGCAAGTAAACCCGTCACTCGTGATAATTGACCCACTCGTGGCCTATATCGGAGCCGGTGTTGATATTCATCGGGCAAACGAGACAAGGGCAGTCATGGCAAAGCTAGCCGATGTAGCAGAAAAGCACGGCTGCGCAATCCTAACCGTTCGCCATCTCACCAAAGGGGGAGCTCTAAAGGCGATATACCGAGGACTGGGGAGTATTGACATTACGGCGGCTTGCCGCTCGGTGCTCATGGCTGGTTGTGATCCTGATAACCCACAGAAGCGAGGGATAGTGCAAATCAAGTCTAACCTCGCACCTATGGGGAAAGCTATCGGCTATGAGTTGCAGGACGGCGGCTTTTATTGGACTGGTGAATCAGACTTAACGGCTGCCCGTATCCTAGCAGTAGAGGACAGCAGCGAAGGTAAATCGGCAAGAGACGAGGCGGCGGACTTCTTAAGAGACGAACTGGCAGACGGGGCAGTGGAATGGCAGCAGATTGAAAAGGATCGGAAAGCAGCGGGCATTGCAGAGATTACACTAAGACGAGCACGTGAAAGTCTGGGCGTTAAAATACGGCGTGAAGGTGAACCTGGCCGGAGAGGCGGCGGGCGCTCGGTGTGGGAACTGCCAGAGGTTTTAGGTGCTCAAAAGGATTTACCTGTTCAACTTGCTCATATAGAGAAAAAGGAACAAGTAAATCAAGCTAGCTTCAAAAACGGCCTCTTGCCAAAAACAGGTGAGCAAGTAAATACCCCTGACGGAACGGCTCTAAGCACACGGGGCATTACGGAAACGGAACTATATACACCATCGGTAGGCGTTGTGTCGTGTGCTAATGCTTCGTCTGACCCACAGGTTGCACCAGTTGTAAACAAAATATCAGTTCCCCCAGTTGCGAGAGGGTCAGTATTGTGTGTTGCACGAATTGTTGATGTTCCTGTTTTAAGCCCTGTGCTGACATTACACCTGAAATCAGTCAGTGTTATTGCTTTTGAAGTGAAGAACTGCCAATACGACATCTCGGTAGTTGTGGACATACCATCAGTGCTTGAAGTTGCAGACAATAAGACGGTTTTATCAAAGATAGCGATGTTTGCATCAAGGTTTATTTTGTCAGGACTTCCTGAGTCTTTTGTTAGATGGTCTCCAGCAAGGTTGGCATTGATGTCATCTCCATCAATAAGTCCTGCTGAAAAGAGAGCATTCCAAGTTCCAGTTCCAACTGTTCCCACTGTTATGATTGAATCATCTCCAAGATATAAACCATCAGCAACACTTTCCAAGGTTGCGTGAACTGATAAATCAATAGAAGCTGTTGCCCAGGGCATAGTTGACGGTGCGGCTGTGGACAGCCTTATCTGGGAATACATGAATAAAAAAGACCCTACTTATACACGGAGGACTAAAATAATTAAGGTTTCAGAACCTTACGGTATCCCGCCTGTAGTAGCCCGTCCGGGAC
>SDBU01004623.1_pt1 | contig 16832 bp, 14 predicted proteins | sample 2277071 | NCBI WGS metagenome assembly SDBU01 (sample SAMN10397929, study PRJNA504765) | marine sediment metagenome | isolation source: marine sediment core GS08_GC12, 126 cmbsf | place: Arctic Ocean: Gakkel Ridge, Loki's castle | collected 2008 | reverse complement strand
GCTCTGTTTCTATATATTGGCTATGGTCGCTAGAATAGAAAGCGATGTACCTGTGCCAGATGTGATTGCCTGGCTGCTAATTCGGAGGAAAGACGCTGATATAGGAACAGACACAATAAGGTTTGCCGAATCATTTATCTTTCTGGTAAGAGGAGCATGCTCTACATCGTATGTTGCTAGAAGATCAGCTACACTTTCCTGATACCAGACTGATTCATCCTCTGAAAACTCTATTTTCAGCCTGCACCCGTCTGAGCTACCTTTAGTAAATGACACCAACATCTGGAGCTGGTTTGCGCCTTGTATATTAAGGGCGTCTGAAGCAACGTATGATGTTGTGAGAGTTGCGGCAGCTCTGACAGTAATTGTTTGTATATTCGATTGCGAAATCAAAGTTTTTGCCAATGTTAGTCACCTCTTCCTTGATGTGTGGTTCCAGCGCCAAGGATTACATCCTCTATTGCAGATATAACTCTTTCCGGCGGAATCTTACCCATACAAAAAGTCCAGGGATTGTCTCCATCATGTCTGCAATCAAACACAATGTTGTAACACGGAGAGCATTCTGCCTCAGATTGGATTATCACTGTCTCAGGAGTGGAACTGATTATGGAACTATCAAAGGTGATGTGGTATCCATACGTGTGAGTGGATAGCATGATCTTCGGTACATGGGCCCATGCCTGGGCAAAGACCATTATACCTGTCTCTGGCGCCACCAAACAATCGAGTATGCTTGTCAGTATATATGCCTGCCTGAATGATACTGAATCCCCCAGATTAATGAATCGCCCGCCGTGAAATCTGCGGTCCCAATTCAGCTTGCTTTCGATATCCCCAAGCCCTACAACATAGACCTGAGGATATTTCCGCATTATCCCTTTCTGAATAACTATGTCGAAGAACGGATACCATTTGATCTTTGCACTTCCTGTAAACTGCCAGCCTAGAAGGAAGGCATCTTTTGGTATATTATGGATATATCGAAAGTCTCGAAGCCATGACCGCTCTTTATGAGTTAAGAATATCTCAGGCCTTCTTCCTACTGCCTCCAGTGTTCCGGCTCGTCCCGAAAAGGCATCAAAAAAACTTACGCCATCAGCATTTTCTCTCTTCCATTCCAGCGAAAATGAAAACTTTGGATCGTCTTTGTGAAACACGTAACGGCCAGGGAGCACACCATTGAAGTTTAGTTTTGCCTGAAAATCCACATCACTTACCTTATGAAGAAGCCAGTTCCGCTTTTGTTCTTCAGTAACCTCGTCCATATCAGGATGGCGGACGATGAATTTATCTATCAACCCAGTGTTTCCGAGAGCAGTAACCGCGTGATGGCTACAGGATAGATATATTTCGTCATATTTCTTCTGGAGTTCCATCAGCGCGGGGATGGTAAACCCGTTATCGCCCAGTGCTCCGCCATGTGTGATCATTAGGTTTGTCATATTCTATACTGCACCCTGGAAACGCAGACATCCTGTCCGCATGTCATCAGTATACTACGCAATGGAAGTTGTGCGTCTCCATCGCCGCATTTCGGCGTCTATTTCAAATGTATCTGTTGCGCCGGAGCTTTTCATGCCAAATCTGTAGTGACCTGCGCCGTAGGAGCTATCAATAGTGAAGTTATATATGCTCTCGCTCCCGTCGCTGCTAACCGTGGCATTCCATATCGCTATCTCACTGCCGCCCCAGTTTGCATCGCGCCGTTCGTATAGAGTTAGTACCAGATCGTCCGTGCTACCACTGCCAGTGAATTTGATGTCTATATTGGCTCCTAAATTCACTGTCAGATCTATATTATCAGTAAAGCGTTCAGTAGCATCCACATCAGTATCATCGCCACTGTAGCCGTCAGTTTTATAAAGCTCACTGTCGGTCTTATCGTAAAGATACGACTCACGTGCCATCCCAATCACCTCTTCAGTATTGAGCGTTGAAGTAATCTACCAATTGCCTCCTGCTAAATAGTAAGTGGGATAGTGGACGAAAGGAGGAAATTCCCACCATCCCACTGCTGACAGTTGAGGAAATGCCCGCGAATCGGATCTCGGTTATGCCAGCGTTACTGACATTGGCTTCAAAGCAATGCTTATTCCCCAAATATAGAAAATGCTGTCAGCTCACACCCCGATAGAACGGCAGCTAGGCTACCGTCCATCGCGGTTACATGATACCGGTCATGAAGGTCTAGCTGAACCCGTATCGGTACGCGTGTGCCTTCTCATTCATCAGTTGGAGAGTATAGTCTCCACCGATCCACCGTTTGTCCGCATCACCATCATCAGCGAGGTTCTTCATGAGGAACGGCCGGAGATAGCCCAGAGCTATCCTGGTGGTATCCAGCATATAGTATTCCCCATCGGCTACCATTCTGTGTGGAATGATGGAAATAGGACCCACGCCCAGCGGATTGATTATACTGGTGATGTTCACGCCACCCACAGCCGTTTGAACGTCCGTCCTGATACGGTCAGCGTATAGGTTTGATACGTCCTGAGCTAGTTTACCCGAGGTGACGATGGCTCTTGGAACACCGCCGGCATCCCAGATGGACCTGATGTCTGCTTCTATCGCGGCTGTATCAATACTGCCGGAGTCCGATGTCCGGTTAGTGTTGATCTGTGCCCAGAGGCCACCCATTGTCCTGAAAGTGGAACTGCCATCACCAGTTTGAGATTTCACACCCATGACTATGGTCTTCTCTAGCTCCAGAGCAAGCTGTCTCATAGCCTGCATAATCTGGTAGTCTATCTCGCTGGTTATCCCGCCAAGCTTTTTGATGGCTTCCTGGACGCCGGATACCTCCACTGTGCGGCTAAGCGTTTGGACGTAGTTCGATGGTCTGGTTCGAGCCCTGGCTACAGCCTGTTTGCCGTCCGCTCCTTCATGCTCCATCTGCGATATGATGTGAATGGTTGCGCCAGAAGCATGAGTTGCTTTAGTGGTACTGCCGTATCCGCGTGTCACAGTGAGGTCGTCAGTAGATATTGACGTGACCAGCATATATTCCTGATCGATTCTGATTACCACGTTGTAGGTACTCACGTCAGGTGGAAACTTGTCGGTGCCGTCACCTGCTGCAACGCTGGCTGTTGTCGCGGTGGTAGTTGCAATCGTGGCCGCGAGTGTGGTTGTCTGTGCCGTAAGTTCATCCTCTATCCACTCATTCTTTGCAGAGCCTACCTGTATTTTGGGAAGCATGAGCTGGAGTGGAGTATCCGTCGGGCTGACCAGATGGATGCCCTCGGCGACAGTGTAATCATTTACGTTAGATTGATCATACGACTGCATAAGGTCTGTTACAATCGCCATTTATTATTAGCCTCCTGTGTTGGAAATGAATTAAGTATGCCAGTATTCGCCAAAATGACCTGAGTCCATTAACTTTAGCCCACTTTAGCTCACTTGCAACTTTGGTTCACTTATTTATGCCTCTTTCCTTTTCCCACGCCCGATTGTAGAGCTTAATAGCCGCCGCCATATTGCCGCCTCTCATAAGTTCACTTGACTTCTGTTTCAGTTGCTCAATGCGATCTTGCGGTTTCGCCTTAGGTTTCGGCCAGTTAACTGATGGCGGATTAGTGGGACCAAAGCCCGACATTTCTTGGTCGAATTGTTGACCTCTGATCAGGTATGGTTTGGATTCGGCTAGTAATCTTACCATTTCATCTACTATCTCGGCATCAACGGTTCCATTATCATCAACTTCCACCTGCTCGAGATCGACTATAGCAGATGCATCTCTCGGATTGTAGAAGCCTAGCGCACTTGCCGCATTAATAACAGCCGACTGTTTGGCAATAACATCAGCTCTTTCTTTAAGAACCTTGGCTCTTGCCTCCGCATCTTCTGCAATAGCCCGTAGCTTGTCGGTCTCTTCCATTTTAGAAAGTTCAGCCTTTTTCCGTTCATCGTCGACTTCGCTCTCCAGTTGCCGTAATTTCTTACGATACTTTGCGGCTTCAGCCCTGATCTTCCGCAGATCAGATATTGGAACTCTGCGCTCATTGGCTTCATAGTCAATATCTTCGTCGTATTCGTTTCCCCCATCTGGGGTCTTTATACTGGAACGTGTTGCCACTATATTCTTCTCTTCTTGAGCATCTAGCTTCTTGATATCATTGGCCATCTTGGCCCTCCTTCGTTGCCGTTAGCGATCAGTTACATGATAAAAAGTAACTGATCTACATAACTTCTGCTAAATATTCTGAGTCTGCCTCGATCCGTGAGATCTCAGCGTCCACATCTCCGATCCCTCTTTCCTGCATCACTGTCCGTCTGGACTTGATCTTATTTCGCAGTTCCATCTCATGAATCTGAACCTGTGCTTCCTCATCTATGGGAAGCCCACCTGTAAATTGCATTTTTGTGCGAAACTCTGTATAGTTCCCAATGCCCAATAGCCGCGCTGCCGCAAATATCATTCTATTTAGCTCACCAAAGCGGTTCCTCAGAATGATTTTCTTCTTACCACATTTACGCTCAAGGGGAACGTAGTGCAGTCTGAGGGCATAGCCACTTACAGGACCGCCTTCCGATCTGGAAAAGGCCATTCTGGGTATGCTCGTAACTGTGCATATCTGATCAACGATCTCCTTCATTACCTGTATGAATGGGGTTATATCAGCTGTCGGCACTACCTCCAGCTTACCATTCTCGTTCGGGACCTCTGTGATCATACCTGGTTCCATGCTGATCTCATGACCTTTTGGCGTCTGGCCGCCGAATATGAACATCCGCTGAAATGCTTGATTATCCATAGTCAAAAGCATATCTGTGACGGTCTTGTTCAAGGCATCCTGGAGATCAGTCATTACCTGGAGATCACTCACCCCAAACTCCAGATCATCCACTGTGTTCTTTATATGTATTATGGGGATAAAGCCCAGTAGATTCTTCTGAACATCCACCAATTCCCATTGGCTATATTCCGTCTCCGCAGTTTCTCCCAGTTCATAGTATTCCACTACGTCGGGTCGGAACACCTGTGCCTTCCATTTCCGCCGACTTCCCCTACCGCGTGGAGACGTGTCATCCATCTCTTCTTCTTCGTCAAACCATTTGATGGCACAATATAGCATCTCCTTGTAGTCGTCTGACCTGTATCTTGGGAAACATATATCAGGCCTCAACGCTCTGACCTTTATCTGGTTGTTATCAATGTATAGTTTGAGAAATACATCACCCTTCTTCCCCATAACAGTGACGGTTTTCAGCATCTCTTCATATAGAAGCTGGTTAGCTTCGTAAACATCATACAGCAGAGCTTCTGCCTTAGAAGCCTTATCCTGATTCTCTACATCCGATATGACCTGTATGCCTGTTTCGCCGCCGCAGATATAGTCTACTGGACTATCCACCACCACACGGCAGTAGTTGTTCACCGTCCCCAGTTCCGACTCAAGCGCGAGCTTTACCTTTGGTGGGATACTTACCTCATGGTCACCATTATAGTACGCATCGTATACGTTGTAATTACTAAGCCGCTCATGATTCCGCTGATAATGTAACCAATACAAGAAAGACTCCTGAACCATATTCATTTTATCACCCATATCCAGCATTCAGTATCGAGTATCTATTAGCGCCACCAATTATCCATACCTGCCAGTTTGCTGATTTATATAACCTCTCCGCCAGTTCACCACAAAATAGCGAATGGCGTCCATCGCGTGATCATGGCTTTTCATCGGCTCTTCACTATCAGCGCCTTCCGGATAAGAGTAGAGATTGAACTCTCTGATGGTCTCAACACATTGGCTGCTGACGTAAAGTCCCGGTTTTCCATCTGCACGTATTCTCAATTGCCCTCTTACTGCTTCTAGTCCATGAAGGATGTTTGATCGCGCGGCTAATGTTGGAATTCCATTTTCCAGTAGCGTTGCCCGCGCTGACGCCCCCGACGGATCGCAGGTATTATACTCAAACCGCCCTACTCCACCAGCCAGTAGCGGATCGCCCCGTTCGCCTAAGAGTTTCGCGTGTTGTTCCACTGTCCGATGACGCTGGTAATACTCATCATAGATTATCACGCGATCCTCGGGGTCCACTGCGATATACAAACATACGAATGGATTCTCGTAGCCGAAATCAATGCTCCTGAACCTGGGCCAGTCAGGATGGACGAGTAGATCCTCTGTAGGTACTACATTGACAGTCTCGTCAAACTCTTTATACACCTGTCCAGACGAAATTGTGAAATCGGCGCCATACTCCTGCATGAAAATTCGGGAGTTCATCGTCCGCCGTGCCTCATCAATATCCGCCTTGGAAAGGTATGGGTTCTCCCAACTCGGAGATTTGAAACTTTTCCATTCGCGGTGGTCCGGGTCATTCCCACGTTTCCACAGATCGTATATCCAATTATAGCCATTTGGGGTTGTGATAAATAGCGCCCAACCCTCTCTGTCCGTTAGCGTCGGCCTCAGGTACTGCTCCCAAACTGATTCCTTGCACATAGCACACTCATCAAATATCAGCCAATCCAGTCCCTCTCCCAGCAAACTGTCAGGATGTTCGGCAGATTTACCCTCAACCCATGATCCCCACGGAAACTCCAGAATAATAGGTCCACTCATCTGTTTCTTACTGGGCTTCAGATTGTGTTTCGTCATCAGATCGTTACAGATCTCTCTGATAACTTTCCGCGTTAGGTCGTATGTTTTTGACACCACCCATCCCCGCGTTCCCGGAGTCAGAAGCATCACTTCAGCTTCCTTTGCCGCCGACAGAGATTTTCCCCACCGTCGACCAGCGACGATCACTCGGAAGCGTTCCTCGCTGTTGTGTAGAAGAGACTGCCCTGGGTGCGGTTGGTAATTCGTCATTTCAAACCATTCTTCTTTATGTATCTTCAAACTTGGCATTATGCACTTTCTTGACGCTGGTTGAGAACACCCGAAGTTTAGTGTCCTGTTTAATGTTGAGCGTTCCATCCATAATACATATCGAGTTGAGAAGCAGAAAATGGGAAAGAAAAAAGAGTGATCGCGAGCATTAACTGCAAAATAATTGGGAGCGCCCCACTCCATGCACCTTTATGGACTCCCGAACCTATGGAGTTTCCGAGAAAGAACTGAGGCTTAGAAAAGCCAGTTTTTTGTATTATCGTTCTGCGAAAGCAACACTCGTGCGGAAACAAATAGCAAAGCCGTTGCTAGAGTCGCGTGATATAAGTTGACTTTAAGGAAAACAATCAGCTTGTCATGCGTTTGTTTTCAATCACCTTTCCGATCTGCGGTTGTTCTTCTGTCTACCATTGACATTTTCAGAGAATTGGGCTAAGATCCATTTAGCAACTGTTTTCTCACCATGAAGGCACAGAAGTCGCAGAGCTTCATGGATTCACCCCAATATGTTCGTGATGCGGAGCGTGATGGAATTCATGGCTATTCTCATGTGTTTTATGATATTGCCCTGTCTTGTACTGGTCGGTTGTTGTGATTTCCTTAACAGCATTGGCAATTGGACGGACTCCATACCACAGATCCAGGCTCATGATGTGTTCGTACCACACCCGCATCTCAAGGATTTGAAAGCTGCGGCCAAGCGTGGGAAGATTCTCGTGATCACGCTGGTCGTTTCCGCTGGTTTGGTGGTAATGATAAGTACAGCCATACTGAGGGGTGGTAAAGAAAAAGAGGAAGCTGCCGCCAAATATATCATTGAGCCTGCAAAACTGCGATCATGTGTAATTGCCGCGGCTGTCGCTGGTAAGCGTGGGTTAGTGAGAGGCAAGAAACAGGCTCTAAACATGGCCTTTACTGCATACGCGCGAGAGAGAGGCATCGAATGGAAAGATCAAATCCTGGGAGACTCTGAGTCAGTGACACGCGATGTTGGCGTTGATAGTGTGACTGTGTCTATACCGGGTGATAGCGCGGTAGTCGAAATCCGATCTATATGTGGAAGCATGGGAGCTAGTGCGACAGCGAATGCGGAGGACGGTTCACTTGGATCTTCTGTGTTTACAATGCGCGGGGCAAAGCGGGATGCAGATTCTGCTTGAGTGAATATAGCCCCGCTGGTCGGTCTGTGCTTATGAAAGGATTCAATGATGGGATCATCGCAGATGTTTTCCAACCTGTCTCTGACCGCAGCCCTATTTCTTGGAGCGCTTCATGCCTTTTGGCCTGGACATGGCAAGGCAGTGCTGGCTGCCTATCTGATTGGATCACGCGGCCGCGTTATACATGCTATCTGGCTAGGGCTGATTATAGCTATCACACACACTTTCACTGTGATAGTTCTGGGTTTCATAATAAAACTGGCTTACAGTGCAATTGCAGCGTCAGCTATACAATCCCAGCCAACCGGCGCTGAACCTATTCCAGTACCCGGGGCAAAGATCATGAGACTGGTTGCCGGAATACTGATCATGATGGTTGGTGTGTGGCTTATAGTGGGAAAAGGACGAATCCATACACATACACATGGGCATGAACACCACCATCATGAAGATGAAAGTCGTCAGGGAATCTGGCAAATGCTGTTGTTGGGAATATCCGGCGGGATGGTACCATGTGCAGAGGGCATAGCTCTTCTGCTCATGGCCATAGCAGAGGGGCAGATGGCCAGAGGTTTGACTCTAGTGGTTGCATTCAGTCTGGGCGTTGCCATCGTTATCGTTACCATAGGGATAATAGTCTGCAAGCTCTCTTCCGTAGCTGAACACCTGCTTCAGAGAACAGGAAAGTGGGTGCAAAGGCTTCCCGTTATTAGCGGCTCTTTAATATCGCTCCTGGGATTCTACTCTGTGGTGAGGGTTTTGTTAACTTTCTGAAAGGTAAACTATAAGCAACATGCTGTCGTTATCGAGGTTAGATGCCTTTGGAAATGATCCATGTTTTGAGATTAGGCAAGCCTGAGGCTGTTGGAAGGACATCCCCTTGTACCTGCAAAATCTAGTGAAAGCTCCGTGTATTAGTTACTATGTAATACTTACTCTGTTTCTAATGATCCTCTCATGTGGAGAGAAGCCGCCAGCGAAGCGTTCGACTGATGCCAAAACAGGCGCAGCAAGTCCGCGGTCTGCTGCTAACAGCGCTGACTGGCCTGTGTTCATGCGCGACATCTTATATCGAGGTGTAAGCAGTGATACGAATCTCAAGCCACCGCTCGCTCCTGTGTGGAAATTCAAAACAGGTGGGCCCGTCAGTTCCAGTCCAGTAGTCGTGGATGGGACAGTTTACGTTGGTTCCGATGACCATAAATTGTACGCTCTTCACGCGCGTAAGTGGGGCTTAAAATGGGAATTCGAGGCGGGGGAGCGGATACTTTATGCGCCTACAGTCCGCGGAGGAACGGTCTATTTCAGCGCGCGGGATGACAAAGTATACGCCCTTGATGCCGCCACTGGCGCGAAAAAATGGGAGTTTCAGGCCGATGGATGGATTAACGCTCCGGTAGTGGCTTTCGGTAGGGAAATCTATTTTGGGTGCTACGAGAACAAAATTTATACACTTGATGCGGCTACTGGTAAGGAGAAAGCTCTGGAACTTGCATCCGTAGCAATTGGACGAACCAGATTTATATGTAGCGATGGCGAATTCTACCCTATGGACGCCCGTTATCAAGCGAGTAGATGGAGAAAAGACCTTCCGCCTTCTGTGAGCTGGCCAGCTAGAGCCAATGGTGTTGTGTATATTGGAGCACGCGACAGCAGACTTCACGCTTTCGATTACGCCACGCGGAAGGAAATATGGCACTTCCAGGCCGATGGCTGGGTGGATTCCTCTCCCGCGATAGCTGGCGGCATGTTATATATTGGCTCACATGATGGCTATGTCTACGCTTTCGGCAATGCAACTGATTCGCCACCACAGGGAATGGACAGCACAGATGGAGCGGATGGGGTAATAACCCACGATGGAGTACGGGTTTATGACCGACTGGATGAGCAGGCAAAGATAATAGCGCGGCTAAACGAAGGCAGATCGCTTCGCATAGCAGGCAGGAAAGAGGGGGCCTGGTACCAGGTAATCCTGCCAGATGATCGAGTTAGCTGGGTAAGCGCGTCGGATTTCATAGCCACCAGATGGGTGGCGGATCTACAGGTGAATAGTCCATTGGTAAAAGATGTAACCAAGCTGAGTTTGCCAAACAAGGCTGAGGAGCCATCATGGTCTCCCGATGGTACCCTTGCTTTCTTCGACAACATATCCATCCAGAGCATATATTGGCGGGCCAAGAGCCTCTGGTTGGCCAACAGCGATGGCGGCGATGCCGTGTGGGTGGCTGACGGTTCGTTTTACAATCCCAACATTTCGTGGTCGCGAAACGGGGAGTGGATCGCTCTTGAAAATATTGCAGGTACAGATCGGGAGGTCTGGATAGTCAGATCTAATGGCACAGGCTTGCGGAAAACAGCGGATGGTGAGGCTCCTGCTATATCCCCAAGAGGCGGAAAAGTAGCCTTTATATTTAGAGATAAAGCCGCAAGTACTGTCTGGGTGCGAGAATTGCGAGATGGAAGCCAGCAAAAGTTAGCGGAGATCCCGCTACAAAATGGAGAATCGCGTGGCACGTATAACTACGTACCGATCCTTGACCCGCCTGCGTGGTCCCCCGGTGGCTCGCGGCTTGCGGCAGGCATGGATGGCCATCACTATTCGGACAGGAATTCGCGCGTTGTGGTGATCGATGCGTCCGGCGGCGTGGTGCGGGAAATAGCCGTTCGCGCTGAACGGATAAGGGATATATTATGGTCGCCAGATGGATCTCACCTGGCATACATAACTCAGGGACACCCCAGCAAGCCGATCACAAAGAGGCTGGATAAGCACGTGCATCTGACAAATCTGGAAACGCCAGGAAGGGAGAGAGTTTTTGAGCACTGCGAAGGCATCACATGGTCGCCGGATGGTAAGTATATGGCATTTATAGCGGAGAACGATTGCATGGGCATGAGAAAGAAGGTATGGCTGTTGGATGTGGATTCTCAACAGCTTACCCAGCTACTCGCAACCAGGGAGAACATCTACAGGATATTCTGGCTTACTGATGAAAGGATCGGCCTACTCGCGTCCGTTGTTCCGTCGGAGACAGGCCCAAGAACACGCGGATGGATAGTATCCATTGCCGCACTGTGAGATCTGAGGGATGACCTGGCAACATACATCGGATACATGCTAAAGGAGTCGTGATTAAATAACTTTCCCATTTAGCCGGATTCCCCCTTTTTTAAGGGGGAATCTACCGTTTGCTCCCCGGCCATTAGTATCTTGTCTCAAATGGGAAAGTTATTTAATCACGACTCCTAAAACGAATGAGATTCTCTCAAGTATACAGGGTAAATATCGTGAGAGATTATAAGCTTTGGAAAATCTGATCAAAAAAGGCCGAGTTCGATTGAAATGGAGGTTGGCTTTTTAATGCAAATTTCACTACACATATATCGTCCTCAGCATAGGAATCCCATATTCGCGAGGCGGATTATGCCAATGAAGAGATACTTATCCTGGATTTTCATCCTTGCTGTTGCGTATATGACGCTCAGTTCGCCTTTGCTTGCCCAAACGTATGACACCGAAGAGGATATAGATCTGGAATCAAAAGAGTATCATGAGAGCGCCCTGCGCCGATTCGAGATAGTATTCACCGCGTCTATACCCTTCGCGGCTCTTCACAGCTATCTAGCTGTGAGAACAGTGGAGATGATCAGACAGGAAAAGGTTGCGCCGTCTATGGGTAAGGCTAACTGGAACTCTGTAGGTGGTTTGACCATCCTGTTCTCCGGATTCATCGCATTCTGGGATTATATGCATACACGAGAAACAGATATTCAGGATTTGAATATGGAGCGCAGCGATACTATACCATTGACACTGTTATTACCTGCGTCCAGTATCGGGTATACGCACCGAATTGCACCCAGGGAGCCTATGTTGCGACTGCTATCCGTGAGGTTCTGAATCGTTTGATATACTCCAGACTTCCATAGTAATTCCAGAAAAGGAGCCGGCGATTATGATATATTCCGCCTTTGGGATTCTGTTTGGCACGTTGTTTTTTCTATCTCTTCTGACTTCGGCGCTCGCCGCCGATGTGTCAGGGCAAAAGGTTACCATATACAGAGATACTTATGGTGTTCCTCACATATATGGAGACAGCGAAGCGGCTGCGGCTTTTGGACAGGGCTACGCTCAAGCGGAAGACAGGCTGGAAACGGTTCTGAAAGCATATCTCAAAGCACAGGGCAAGATGGCAAAGGCCTTTGGCGAAGGATGGATTGAGCAGGACTACATCCAGCGCGTGTGTAGACATGCTGAGATCAGTCGCGAGAAATACGATGAACTGAGTCCAGATGTGCGGAAGCTTATAGAGTATTTCGTCGCCGGGATAAAACACTATATGGCGGAACATCCTGAAAAGGTTCCAGCATGGGCGGAGGAGCCAGAACCTTACCATATATTAGCTTTAGGCAGATATGCTATCTATGGGTGGCCGCTGGAAGAGGCTAATGGCGATCTGAGGCGCGGCAAAGAAGCCAGAGCGGAATCCGACGACGGGAGAGGCTCCAACCAATGGGTGATCGGCCGGCGGAGATCGGCTGAAGACTGCGTGATCGCGCTGTTTGACCCTCACCTGGGATGGCGGGATGAATGGCTTTTCCACGAGGCGCACCTACACGGCGGCGATCTGAATATCTTTGGCTTTAGCATTGTCGGTACTCCTGGTGTAGGATTGGGGCACAATGACTATCTCTATTGGGCCTGCACCACCGGCGGACCCGATACCGCCGATGTATACGAGGAAGAGATCAACCCGGACAATCCGCTCCAATATCGGTATGACGGCGAGTGGCGCGATATGAGTGTGGAGATAGCGGAGATCGAGGTCAAAACCGAGGATGGAATCGAGACGATACAGCGCGAAATCCATAGAACGCACCACGGCCCCATAGTTGAGCGGGACGGAAATAGAGCCTACGTCTTTAAGCTTGCCTACGCGGAGGAAGTTGGCGTCATAGAACAACTCTACAGGATGAACCTGGCGAAGAATCTGGCGGAGTTCATTAACGCCGCGGGGATGCTCCAGCTAATGGCTCAGAACCTCATGTACGCGGACGTGTATGGCAATATGTACTACCTCCGCACCGGGCGAGTGCCTATTCGCCCCGATGGGTACGATTGGGACAGGCCCGTCCCGGGTAATACATCCGCTGCAGAATGGCTGGGCATTCACGGCCTTGAGGATCTGGTCCAGATATTGAACCCACCGCCGGGTTACATGCAAAATTGCAATATATCCCCTGGAACAATGATGCCCAACAGTCCCCTCACGCCTGACAGATACCCGGACTACATATACAGAGCTTCCCGGAATGGTTCCAATACCAGAGGCAGGAGGTTTCTGAAGATAATGGAAGAGATGGATCAGATCACAGCGGAGGACGCTCTAAGTATCACCAACGACGTGAAAATACAGGGAATGGACGTCTGGCAGCAAGCCCTGGTGGACGCTCACAGGGCACACTCTGAAGAGTTTGGTGATCTGGCGGAGGCGGTGGAGATCATAGAGGAATGGGATCATCGAGCTGACACTGACAACGTAGGCATGACGGTGTTCTTTGCCTGGTGGGAGTTCAGTCGAAACATGGACGATAGAAGCCCCAGAAACCTCATCCAGCAAGGAAAACCTTTACCTACAGACGCCCAAAGGGCGATCCTTACGGCGCTCAGGGAAGCCACATCACACATGCGAGAGACCTACGGAAGTATCCGCGTGCCCTGGGGCAATGTCCATCGCATGAAGAGGGGGGATGAGACATGGCCCGTGGCAGGCATAGCAAAACATGGCCTGGTGACACTACGGGCTGTCGACGGTGGTAATCCCGATGAGAACGGTGTCATATATATGGATCATGGACAGTTCTGCACCACCGTGGTATTTTTGAAACATCCTGTTCGCTCCTATAGCGCCGTTCCCTACGGCCAAAGCGAACATCCTAATTCGCCGCACTATTCGGACCAGGCTGAAGAATTGTTCAGCAAGGGCTTATTGAAACCCACATGGTATCAGAAGGAGGAACTCATGGAAAATCTGGAGTCGGAGAAGACTCTGACAGTTCCATGATACGATCTTCCTTATGGAACAGGCAAAACGCTGATCTTCCGCATAATCAATCTTCTTTCTGATCACTGACTCATATAAACGCCATTGAACCATCCTCGTGATGGGGAAAGCCTCGATTCCAGTCTTTGTATGGATATTTAGCAAATGCCTCTTTGTTCAACTCGATACCCAGGCCCGGTTTGGTAGGCAGCGGTATATAGCCATCTTCCACCTTCATCGGCTCCTTGACTAGGTCTCTGCGCGGCGGTTTATCATCTGGTATATATTCCAGGATCAGAAAATTGGGTATGGATGCCGCCAGATGGACGTTTACGGCAGTCGCTACCGGCCCCATTGGGTTATGCGGAGCCAGAGGAACGTAGAACGCCTCTGCCATGGCTGCGATCTTCTTGCACTCCAGTATGCCGCCGGTGCAGCAGATATCCGGCTGTATAATGTCCGCCGCCTGACGGACTAGCAGATCACGGAATTCGTATTTTGTGTAAAGCATTTCGCCTGTAGCGATAGGGATATTTATCTTTGACGCCAGGTTCCCCAGAGCGTCTATATTTTCAGGGCGAAGCGGCTCCTCGAAGAAGAGCGGGCGGTATGGTGCGATGGCCTCCGCCATCATGATGGCGCGTGCGGGCTGGAATATCTTTGCGTGTGCATCCACGCCAATATCGATCCCATCACCGACGGCGTCGCGAACTACTTTCATTCTGGCGGCGGCCCCGTTCACGACCTCATTATAAGGCATTCCATAGCTTCCCGGTGCATGTGGACTGATCTTGAGGGCTGTGTAGCCGTATTTTTCAATGAGCGCCAGCGCGTTTTCTGCAAGGGCCTCAGGCGTACCGCCCCCGGCGCTCTGATAGACCCTTATCTTATCTCGGCATTTGCCGCCGAGGAGCTTGTAAACAGGTACGCCCAGAGCCTTGCCTGAAATATCCCAGAGAGCGTGTTCGATACCACTGATGGCAGAGTTGACCACCGACCCGCCGGGAAATCGCGAGCCGTTATACATCCGCGCCCAAAGAGCCTCAATATCCGTTGGGTCAAAGCCTTTAATCCAATCGGCGAAATAATGAATCGCCGCTACAGTGGCACGGTCAGGCCCAACAGAATACGCCTCGCCAATGCCGGTTATGCCTTCATCGGTGAAGACCTCAACAAAAACCAGGTTTCGCCCACCTGGGTTCACAAGGTGAGTCTTGATGTCAGTTATCTGCATGGATGCCTCCTTATTTCATCAGCTATTATTGTTGATTTCGCTTTGCTACCTCGCGAATGATCCCTGCCGCCAGTTCGCAGTGTTCCGGCTGATATTTTTCGCAGAAAGTAGACCAGCGGATCCAGTTTTCCAGGAAATCCCGCGCATTGGGACAGTTGTCCGCACTATAGAGATACTCTCTGGACGCTGGTGGCATAGAATACGGATATACCTTCTTGCGGGCGTTTTCGTCCAGGAACGTACACGCTGCTGGCATCAAATAGTATTTCCCCTGCCCTGCCCCGGGGATACCCGCTTCCGACAGTTGTTGGGCGAATTCCTCGGCGGTGCATTTGAACGCGCCGGGATCGATGCTTATACCGAACATCCAACACGAGTAGACGTTCATATAATCAGGGATAGGGAGCGGCATCACGCCGGGAATCTCAGCGATCAGTTCGGTTAATAGCCGCGCCATTTTGTCTATGTGCACTACCTGATCACGTATGATCTCAAGTTGAGCTAGACAGATGGCAGCAGTGCATTGCGGCATCCGGTACGCATAGCCCGGCACTATGTGTTTCCGTCCGAAATGCGGCTCCATCTCAGCGCCCCGGCTTTGAGCGATGAAGCGTATGCGTTCAGCGAGGGCGTCGTCATCCGTCACGATACATCCACCCACATCCGCCCCCATAGTCTTCTCGGAATCGAAGGAAAAACTGCCAGCAGTGGACAGAGCGCCAGCATATCTACCCTTATATTCGCCGAACACAGCCTGACATGCGTCCTCGTAGACGATCAAATCATGTTTCTCCGCCAGAGTGTTGATCTCATCCATATCACAGATGATTCCTGTCTTATGTACCACGAGAATCGCCCGCGTCCGATCTGTGATACAGGGATCAACAGTTGACGCGCACAAGTTGACAGTCCCTTCTCCGGTGTCCGCGAATACTGGTATATAGTTCTCCCTGATCAAGCCCTGGATGGTTCCATAGTCAGTAATAGGACTGACAATGATCTCATCTCCGGGATCGAAGTTGAGGGCGGCAGCCAGCGCCGCGAGGGCGGGAGTGCAGCCAGGGGTAGCAATGCAGTATTTCACCCCCATTTCTTCCGCAAACGCTCGCTCAAATCGTCCCATCATATTGCATGCCAGTCCGCTGTCCACGACCTCTTGCAGGTATTTCGTAGCATTGGGGCCTATGGTGCGGGGAAAAGGATTAGGCAGTTCCCCGCTGATGCCCTCAAACGCCGCCGCGCCGTATTTTGCTCTGTTAGTTTTGGATTCCATATATTTGCCCTTTCTCTATTACGGGTATCAGACGAATTGACGCTATGGTACACGCTAAGAAAAACTAGTCCAATATTTATGCGGGTTTATACCGGCTATAAGTACCATAATGTTAGTGAAAATCTAGAGTGAGAATAGAGATCTCAATATATATTCCCGAAGCTTAGTTTCTATACTTTCGCACTTTTTGGTCAACTAATCACCTTAAATCAGTGTTCACAAACATTCGCATAATATGAAGAAACTGTATCTGATAAACGAGTTACG
>SDBU01004622.1_pt1 | contig 16833 bp, 11 predicted proteins | sample 2277071 | NCBI WGS metagenome assembly SDBU01 (sample SAMN10397929, study PRJNA504765) | marine sediment metagenome | isolation source: marine sediment core GS08_GC12, 126 cmbsf | place: Arctic Ocean: Gakkel Ridge, Loki's castle | collected 2008 | reverse complement strand
TATATGCGGTCTGACCGGTCACAGACTGAAAGGTGAGCGGGGTGACAAATTGGGTGGCAGATTGGGTCAAGATCACATCAACCACAGCACCAGATTGGGCAAGTTTCGAAGCTAAATCTACAGATTTATAAGCTGCGATAGATCCTGTAACGCCCAGAACGATCCGCTTATCTTGAAAAGGTGTAACCATTCGCACCGCATTTCATCATCTGTGAATGAGTCGCTACTTCTTGGAGATGAAACAAATCATTGGCGAGCAACGAATACAAATTTCACCTTGACTTCATCTTCGGTGTTAAGGATACCACCGATACTGATTGGACCAAAACCAAAATTGCTCATCAGGATGGTTGTAGTCGCTTCGCCCGTAATTGTGTCACTTTCTCCAACAAACGAAACCTCAAAAGTTACTGGTTTGGTGACATCACGAACGGTTAAGTCTCCGCTGACTTGAAATGTAATCTGCTGACCTTCCTGGTAACTCTCTGGTAAGCCTTGAATTTCTCCTGGAGTGAATTCTACGATGGGGAATTTTGCTGATTCCAGGAAGCGTTCCCGAATGGTGTTATCGCGTCTCCGATTATCAGAGGTAAATTGGCTGATATCGACACGAATGGGTCCAATTGAGCTGTTTTGTGGATTACTCCGGTCGACGAGGATTTCACCATTTACCTCATATGTTACCCCTATAGCGAGATTGAAGGCATTATTCTGGTTCAGTAAAACTTCTCCAACTTCGTAAGATACTCCAGATTCACCGGGAACAATAATGAAAACCTCCATCCCTCCTTCAGGCGCTGGATAGGAGGTTCCCAAGCTGGCGACAGGGGTCGCGGTATGGAATGGAGGTGGATAGACTGAATCATCAGTATTCTCCTGTGGTTCAGTCTGTTGGGGAGCAGGGTAACTTTCCGGGGGACTTTCGGTCGGCGTTTGCGCACTGCAGGCAGTAATCAGAAAAGTGAATAACGCGAGTAGGTATAGTATTTTTGACATTAAGGCCTCCAGGGCATTGAATATTCTTATTATTTTATCATTTGGAGAAGAGCAATCAGGAATTAATCCATTGGAACCTTTTGATCTATTTAGTAAATTTCTGGCAGCTGGATTGTGACCATACGGTCTTTTCCAGATAAATCGGGCAGCACTTCGATTGCGGCGGAGGGAAAAGCTCGCTGAGCAAGATTTTGCGCTTTAGCACCGTGAGAACTTTCTACCTCGATGAGCAGGATTCCCCCAGGGACGATATGAGCTGGGGCATCTTCGAGAAGGCAGCCAATTAAATCCAGACCATTTGGCCCGCCATCTAATGCCATGTCTGGCTCACGTCCTGAAACTTCCAAGTTTTGTAAGGTTTGAGTAGGGATGTATGGTAAATTTGCACAGACCAGATCGAAGCGATCTGCAATTGGTGGGAATAAATCAGTCTGCAGGAAATTAACCTGGTGATCCACATTGTGCTGGATGGTGTTTGAGCGAGCTATTTTGAGGGCCGGGTATGAGATATCCGTAGCGATGACGGATAGATCTGGATTATGCTTGGCTAACGCTACCGCAATGCAACCAGAGCCTGTACCTATATCGGCTGCTGTGCAGGGTTGCGGTTGGAGATTAAGCCAGTCAAGAGCTTTGTCGACAAGTAATTCTGTCTCCGGTCGCGGGATCAGTGTGTCAGGTGTGACGGTGATATCCAGACCGTAAAATTCCCAATGACCCAAAACATAGGGTAGTGGAATTCCCCGATTAAGCGCTTTAATTTCCTTCTGTAAAGAGAAGAAGACTGAGTTAGTGAGACTAACTTCAGGGTGAGTAAGCAGCCAGGAGCGAGATTTTCCCAAGCAGTGAGCTAAAAGTGTTTGGGCATCCAAAGTGGGCGTATCGCTCACCTTAACCAGCGTCGCAGTGCTACGCTCAAGAGCCTGGGATATAGTGATCAAGCCTCGAATCCCGCAGTTGCCAAGCGTTCAGCTTCTTCCCGCGTGGCCAGCTCATCAATGAATAAATCAATTTCGCCGTCCATCACAGCAGGTAGATTGTAGGAAGAGAGATTAATGCGATGATCAGTGACTCTAGATTGGGGGTAATTATATGTGCGGATTTTCTCGGAACGCTCTCCGGTACCCACTTGTGAGCGGCGGTCCTGGTCGATCTCCGCCCTGCGTTTTTCTTCTTCAATCTCGTACAATCGAGCGCGCAAGATACTCATGGCGCGAGTCTTATTTTGAAGTTGTGAGCGTTCATCCTGGCACTGGACAACAATCCCCGTCGGTAAGTGGGTGATCCGCACCGCAGTGGCATTCTTTTGTACGCTTTGGCCGCCTGCCCCAGCTGACTTGTAAACATCAATTCGGATGTCATTTTCAGGGATGGTGATCTCAACTTCATCTACCTCCGCGAGTACCGCTACAGTAGCTGCCGAGGTGTGGATCCGTCCCTGAGAATCAGTGATAGGCACACGCTGTACACGATGAACGCCTGATTCATACTTTAGACGGGAATAGGCTCCTTGACCTTTGATCAAGAATGAAATCTCCTTAAATCCGCCAATACCGATCTCGTTAGAAGATAGGATTTCGACCTTCCACCGCTGACGTTCTGCATAGCGGCTGTAGATGCGGAAGAGGTTTGCAGCAAAAAGCGCGGCCTCATCACCTCCAGTGCCGGCGCGAATCTCCATGATTACATTCCGTTTGTCACGTGCATCTTGAGGGAGCAGCATGCTTTTGAGATCACTCTCAAGATTCCCCAACTCAAATCCCAGCTGTTCAATTTCTGCGGTTGCCAGCTGGCGTAAATCATCGTCATCGGTCTCAGCCAGGGCGCGCGCTTCCTCCAATTGTTGGGTAGTCTGACGATAATGGTTGGTTTTCGTGATTAATGGTTCAAGTTCAGCGCGTTCTATGCTCAGTTCTGTGGCACGCTGGTAATCGTCCCCAACTTCCATCAGGAGCTGATTCAAATCATTATAGCGTTCTTCAATACCTGCAATTTTATCTAACATATCTAGTTTCATTTATTTCCAAATGGAGAGTTGATTCATCTGAATTCTCGCCGGAATTATACCATTGGAACTTTTCATTACTAAATGTCGTCTTTTATGCAAGTTAATCATTCCATCAGGATTTAATGAATGGAAAGGGAATTCGATGATGAAGAATAAAATTCTTTTGGTAATTTCGGCTGTTGTGAGTGCTGCAGCACTGTTTTATGTACCAGCAAAAGCTGATGGGATCATAATCCCAGAACCTCCAATCTGTGAACCCTGCCCGATTCCATCACCAATGTCCCAGCTGGAAATCCGCTATCATCATGTTACTGTAACTATTGATGATCAAATCGCTACAATCCACGTCGATCAAGTTTTCTATAATCCAAATAATTGGGACGTGGAGGGGGTATATGTATTTCCGATACCAGTTGATGCGACGATAAGCGATTTCATATTATGGATGGATGGGAAACCTGTCCAAGGAGAAGTTTTAGATGCGGATCAAGCCCGGCAAACTTATGAAGAGATTATTTCTACTCTGCGAGATCCGGCGCTCCTGGAATATGCGGATATGGGTGCCCTGAAAGCGAGTGTTTTTCCAATCCCCCCATTGGATGAGCGACGAATCGAGCTGGAATATACCCAGGCGCTCACAGCAGAAAACGGTTTAGTCCGATATATTTATCCTTTGGGGACAGAAAAGTTTTCTATTGTGCCATTGGAGAATGTCAGCATTACGGTCAAGGTAACTGCCAGGCAACCCATTCGTGCGGTTTATTCGCCTAGCCATCCGATATCCATCAGCCGGGAAAGTGATTACCAAATCCTGGCAGGATATGAGCAGCAGAATGTTCTCCCAGATCAAGATTTCGCCCTTTTCTATTCGATCGGCGAATCGGAAGCATTTCATTTAATGACATTTCGCGATCGATACGATCTAGAGGATCCAGATGGATTTTTTCTTCTCTTGCTGGCACCGGCAATCCAGGAATCAGTACGCGCTATTCCGAAGGATGTGCTTATCGTTTTAGACCGCTCGGGCAGCATGGAGGGTGAGAAATTTGAACAAGCCCAGCAAGCCGTACGCCATATCTTGAATAAGTTAAATCCGGAGGATCGATTCAATCTGGTCATCTTCAGCACTGGAGTTGAGATGTATGCCAATAATTTACAACCTGTTTCTGAAGAGGAGGATGCCATACACTGGTTGAATCTACTGAGAGCTGAAGGGAGTACAGATATAAATCGTGCTTTGCTTGAGGCAGTATATCTGGTCGATAGTGAAAGACCAACATATTTGATCTTCCTGACAGATGGGCTACCCACTGTGGGGGAGGTGGAAAGCGATAAGATAATCGTTAATTTGAATGAGTCCTCACCGGGTAATCTCAGCCTTTTCGCTTTCGGGGTTGGTTATGACGTGGATACTTACTTGCTAGATTCTCTTGCTCAAGCACACCATGGCAACAGCATATATGTGGTACCTGGAGAACCGCTGGATGAAATTCTATCCGCCTTTTACAACAAGATCAGTGCGCCGGTATTAACCGATTTGCAGTTGAATTTTGATGACCTGGTTACATCTGATATCTATCCATATCCATTACCTGACCTATTCATCGGATCTCAAATTGCAGTTGTCGGTCGTTATCGACAAGGTGGCACCTTTGACGTGATCCTCAGTGGTCTAGTAAATGGGAGCAGACAGAATTTCGTCTATCCAGACCAGGAATTTGAAGAGAGAAGTCCAGATCTTGAAGACTCAATAAGTTCGCTACCGAGTTTGTGGGCGACCCGTAAAATTGGCTATATGCTCCAGCAAGTTCGATTAAAAGGCCCCGACCGTGAAATAATTGATGAAATTGTGCGGTTAAGTATCCGTTATGGGATAGTTACACCCTACACTTCTTACCTGGTGACCGAGCCATTACCTCTGGGAGCAGAAGAGCAGGAGCGAATTGCGTCTGAAGAGTTTAATAAATTCAACGATCAGGCGACATTACCAACCTTTGGGAGAAAGGCGGTTGAGGAGGCAGAGGGTCAAAGCTCATTAGCCAATGCAGATGCAGTGGCATCTGCTCCAATTGAAGCACTTGGTAAGGTGCGCACTATCGGATCTCACACATTTATCCTCTCTGATCTTGTTTGGATAGATACAATGTATGAACCTGATCAGATGGAGGTTATTGAAATTAATTTTCTTTCAAACGAATATTTTTCCATAGCCAAAGATCAACCAGAACTTGCTGCCGCTTTTGCATTAGGTCCGCAGGTAATTGTGGTCTCCGGAAATCAAGCTTACCAAGTTGTCGACGGTGAATCGCCTATTGAGCAGCCTGCTCAAACACCCCTCCCGACGACGATAAATGTTGATCAATCCACTCCCCCCATGGATGATCCTGGAACAGATCAACCTGATCCCACTCAACCAAATTCATCAGGGAGTTCGTCACTGCCATGTTGGGGTGGTTTGTTGATCGCCCTTTTGCCAATGATGACATTGGTTTTGGTTGGGAAAAAAACGAAGGTAAGTTGAAATTCAGGATAAAAAAAAGACCGCCTACCATTTGGGATCAGCAGACGGCTTTTTGTTATGACTTTCTTATATGATCATGCTAATCGTTTTCAAACTGAAAGTAATGGTTTATGCCAGTAGGTGTATCATCGATATGAACCTTCTCCAGGGTTCGTTCACCTTGATTAGGGGCATTCCCAGCACATTGAGTAAAGGTCAGTTTCAGGAAGGTTTCCACACTAACAGTACCAGATTCCGATTTATCACATGCCCAGATTGTTTGATCGTAGACCAAACGCTCGACTGTGAAGACCTTTGTTTCACCCGCAGCTACAGTCAGGTAATAAAAGGTAAATTCGTTTGTTAGGCTGATAGATACAGGTTGGTCGGTTTTATTCTGCACTTCAAGTCTGGCGAGGTCAGTTTTGGCAACTGTAATAATTGTTGCGACTGATAAAACGATCAGCATAACGAAGATCACGAAAATTAGTAATTTCTTGTTCATTTGGCATTCTCCTTGCATAGAAAGAATATTGTTTCGACTGATCAATTAAATGTTATATGAAAACCGATAGTTTGAGCTTGTTATGAATCACCTCCCACGTTTATCAACTGTAGTTTTTCATTATATTGGATATGTCCAGGAACATAACCAATTTTATCCACTTATCAGATTATAGCCTAACAGAAAATGAATGTCAATTGGCCTTTATTACGTAACAATTGGAAAGAAACATCGTTTCGCAGAAAAATGTTATTATTAGGTGGAATTTGGGTTATCAAAGGCTTGCAGTCTTACAATTAGCATGCTATAATTTTCACGCACCTTCCCCTCCATGTGAGTGAAATTTTTAGATTGATTGTCTTTAGCTCCTTACCCCCCAACCGCGCTTATTGATTGATTTGAGTAGGAATATTAAACTTTGTGATACCAATGGCGATAAACGTCGTCACTGAACCCTGTTCATGAGTGACGCCTAATTATCATCCAAATTTCGATCTATTCCAATTAGGTAGACAAGAGATGAAAGTTTTAGAACTAGAAAAAACACCCTTGAATTCATTACGTCAGATGGCAAAAGAACTGGACGTAAAAAATGCGAATCGTTTTAAGAAAGAAGATCTAATATTAAAGATCCAACAGGCAGAAGCCGAACGCGAGGGGCTCGAATTGCGCGGTGGCATCCTCGAGATATTGAGCGAGGGGATTGGCTTTTTGCGTTCAGGGCTTTATCAACCTGGACCGTATGATATTTATGTGTCCCAATCACAGATCCGCCGTTACAAATTACGAAATGGTGATCTGGTCATCGGTCATGTTCGCCCGCCGCGTGAGTCTGAAAGGCATTATGGATTATTAAAAGTAGAAACAGTTAATGGGCTAGACCCAGAGGCTGCCAAGCGTAGACCGAAATTTGAATCTTTGGTCCCCATCTTTCCAGAGGTCAGGTTCGACTTAGAAACTGACCGGATGACTTTAGCGACCCGTCTTATCAATTTGGTCACCCCAGTTGGACGCGGCCAGCGTGGTTTGATCGTATCACCGCCCAAAGCCGGAAAAACTACGATCCTCAAGCAAATAGCTAACGCAATTTCAACTAAGAACCCAGAAATAAATTTAATGATTGCGTTGATCGGTGAACGTCCAGAAGAAGTTACCGATATGGACCGCTCGGTTGATGCTGAGGTGATCTCGTCCACCTTCGACGAACCAGTTACATCTCACGTTCGGGTGGCCGAGATGGTCCTTGAACGTGCCAAGCGTCTGGTTGAAGTTGGCCGGGATGTGGTGATCCTGATGGATTCAATCACCCGATTGGCTCGGGCGTATAACCTGGTGGTGACGCCTTCCGGACGTACGCTATCTGGTGGTATCGATCCATCCGCTTTATACCCTCCCAAGCGATTCTTTGGTGCAGCGAGAAATATTGAAGATGGAGGCTCGCTGACCATATTGGCCACCTGCATAATTGATACTGGTTCTCGCATGGACGATGTGGTTTATGAAGAATTCAAAGGTACAGGTAATATGGAGTTGCATCTCTCCCGGAAGCTTCAAGAACGAAGGATATTCCCAGCAATTAATATTGAACGATCGTCCACTCGGCGAGAGGAATTACTGCTTGGACCTGATATCACGCCGCGCGTTTGGCTGATGCGGCGGATGGTTGACCAGATGGTCACACCTCCTCCAAACGGGGCTGGGTTAGATTCAGCCAGTGCAACAGAGGCTATCTTGCAGCGATTAACCAAGACCGCGGATAATCAGGAGTTTTTGGAGACCCTGACCGAGACGAATCTGTGAGTGAAACGCAGGAAAATCCACAACCTTCAGTCAGTCGTGGGTTGTATTGGGGGGCATGGGTTTTTGCTATCGCACTGGTCGTGATAGCTGTTTATCTTGGTTGGCGGGTTACATCAGTCCAGGCTGGTCCATCTGAGCAAACAAAAGTCCCGGATTTACCTGAACCACAGCAGCTCACAAATGTAGAACTTAACCTGCCCAAATTATCAGAACCTGATAAGCAAGCAGCAATTTCCAGGCAAACAAATTTACATACAGTTATCCCCACCAGACAACGCCAAGATGCTCAAGATTACACAGTTGAGACTGGCGATTCGGTATTTGCGATTGCTAAATCTTTTGGACTTGAACCTGAGTCAGTTTTGTGGGCGAATTATGCATTGCTGAATGATAATCCTGATCAGCTTTCTCCAGAGATGAGCTTGAAAATACCACCGACGGATGGTGTCTTGTACGAATGGGAAGAGGGAGATACTCTGCAAAGCGTAGCAGACCATTTCGAAGCGAATATCGAAGATATTATTGGATGGTCGGGAAATAAATTCGATCTCACGAATCCGGTAGTTGAAGTTGGATCTTTTGTGATGCTTCCTAGAGGTCACCGGGAATTCAAGCAGTGGATCGTACCGACAATCCCACGTGGACGGGCAGGAGTGTCCAGCTCGTTGTATGGTTCTGGCACTTGTTCTGGTGGATACGAGGGTGCTTATGGCTCTGGTGGGTTTATTTGGCCTGCGGATAATCATTATATATCAGGAAATGATTATTGGTCTGGCCATCTAGCATTAGATATTGCAGCTGGTTCTGGTGCTCGTGTGTATGCTGCGGATAGTGGTGTGGTGGTATTTTCTGGCCCAGCGCTTGGTGGATATGGAAATATGACCATGGTTGATCACGGAAATGGCTATCAATCACTGTACGCACATCTCAGTTCAGTAGGCGTGGGTTGTGGTCAAAGTGTTTTACAAGGTCAATATATTGGATCAGCGGGAAATTCCGGGTTTTCTACAGGACCACATCTCCACTTTGAGATTCGCTACCTGGGAGGGTTTATTAATCCCTGGTTTGTATTGCCAGCTCCCTAAGGTGAAAAGGTGTAATTTTGATGAATGGAAAATCTGATTTAAATATAAAAACGCTCGCTGAAACTGATAATTACACTGTCTGGCGAGCTGACGAACCGGATGATGAATCTACCTACCATTTGGAACTAAATAATGTAACTATCCATTTTTTTAAGGAAGAATGGGAAGAATTTATCGAGCTCGCCAATCGATTAGTGAAGTAGATTTACTGGGCAATTGACTCGACATAGGCGATGACCCCCTGGCAAGGTTGGGTAAGGTGGGAAGACACATGAGCCCAATCCATTGGTTCCCTAAGCCCCCAGGTACTGAAGATGGCGAAGGCCAAGCAACCTGATCCACCATTATAGTTTGCTAAAGTGAAGCGCCATAAATCCTCATAGCTGCTCACAGCTCCTGGGGTTTTTTGTGTGGCATTGTAGATCGTTTGGCTCACCTGGTCACAATTAGCAAGAATTCCTTGAGCAAAAAGCATCACAGAAATATCAGTATGAATTAAGTCCACCCCTGATGGACATTCTGGACAGTCTGAATTCGCTTCCAGAGCAAGCGCACCGCGCAGAATCGCTTGTTCCTCTTCTTCCAATCCAAGATATCCTTGTGAACAAGTGGTCTCCGAAAGGATCAACGGACAAAAACTTTCATAATATGGTTTATTCCAAAGTAATATCGTATCTGCTCCCATGTCAGTGATTTGACCTAAACCATATTCTTGAGGAACTCGAAAAACGCCAGGCCAAAACTGACTCTCCTGGGCAAATATATTCTTCATCATCTGGGCTGGAAGATGGGTCTCTCTAGCGACTTCTAATATGCGGCTATCAAATTGGTTTTGCCATTGATCTACTAAGGGGCGCGCCTGGCTCAAACCACAAGCATCTGCATACCCATTTACCAGTAGACCATTATTTGCACAATCAGTAGCGTCGACTAATCCTTGCGAGATCAATCTCCCGGCAAGATAATGATACGGTTCTACAGAAGCGAGAAGCAGCTTTTGAGAAGGGGTGGAGAGCCAGGAAGGAGGTAACCCGGGGGGAGGAAATGATTCCCAGATTAAGGAGCAGCTATCGATTGGTCCGCCGATCCACTGCGAGCTGAGAACATCAACATACCAACCGTTGATGCCAGGATTAGTCGGTACCCCTGTCTCGATCACCCGCACCAGAGCAGTGAAATGCTCGCTCGAATCACCAAATGTGGAATCCGCCCAAAATTCGACTTCAGTCCCCGATAATGGTGTCGATTTCACGGGGACCTCGCAAGTATCCCTTTGGCATGAAATCTTTATCCCATCAACAACAACATGAATGGCTTCGATCTCTTGATCTGGAAGCGGTTCTTCTCCAGTGAAGACCAACTTTGGTTGTTGAGGGCAAAAATTTTCTGGTGGATTGAGCGAGCATCCTGATACATTGAGCCAGACACTTGGAGTAGGGAGATCGACAACAGATGTAATCGTTCCGGGTTGGAATCCGGCAAAATACGTGTACAAACCTGGGCAAAAGGTTGTAGGTTCTCCTGCCGCAGCAGCTTCACAAGGGGGGGTTTTTAACCACTGTTCGAAAACGTCTGAACCGCACTGGTCGACAACTTCCTCCGCAATGGGAGGACCCTCGTGATCGACGAAAATCTGACACACCAGGATGTTATCTGTCCAACGGAGCAGCCACCATTCATATAATGTCTCTTCGATAACGACTGTGGTTTGGCGAGTAGATTCATCAGATTCCTGCGCGACAGCATACCCGCCCCCGGTAGCTGTCAGGCTGAGGAGTAGGATCAGTATATAAACAGCATTAGCGACTCTCTTGCCCTGGACCATCCTATACCAAAAATATCATGTTCATCGGTGAATGTCAACAGTCTTGTCACTCATGGTAGCCCATGTTACACTACAGATCAAGTCTTGGTGATATTAACCAATTAAATCACACCTTGATTACAATCTGAATAGATGTTTGTATATACTTGCAGGGTTGGGTAAATCTATCTTGGCAACCCTGCTTCATACTTAGAGTTGATCCCAAAGTGGTATTAAGCATGCCTCCCACAATTTTCCTTCTAGATGGTCATGCCTTGGCATATCGAACTTACTTTGCATTAACGCGTGGAGGTACTGGGGGACAGCATTGGATTACTCGAGACGGTGAACCAACGGCAGGGGTATACGGTTTTGCGAGTGTTTTGTTGAGAATCTTGGAACAGGAGCGACCGGATTATTTGATGGTCGCATTTGATACAGGGAAGACATTCCGGGATGATTTGTACTCGGACTATAAAGGAACCCGGGAGAAAATGCCAGATGATCTGGTTATCCAGATGGTGAGAGTGCGTCAACTGGTAGATGCCTTCAATATTCCGCGAATTGAACTCGAGGGGTACGAAGCAGATGATGTATTGGGTAGTGTCGCAGTCAAGGCAGTAGATGCAGGTTTGGGGGTAAAAATCATCACTGGTGACAAGGACCTGCTGCAGCTGGTCAACGATCGCGTGATGGTCAGCCTCCCTGGAAAATCGTTGTCGGATGCAAAAGATTACCTGCGAGATGATGTGATCGAATTTATTGGAGTACGTCCAGACCAGATTGTGGACTTTAAGGCGCTTGTAGGCGACAAATCCGACAATATACCTGGCGTAAGAGGCGTTGGTGAAAAAACCGCAGTAAAGCTGTTGGCTGAATACGATACACTTGAGAACATTTATGCCAATCTAGAGAATATATCCACCTCAGTTCGCAACAAGCTAGAAAAAAGTCATGACGATGCAATGATGAGCCAGGAATTGGCCAGGATTGTGACAGACTTAGTTGTCCCCCTAAATCTTGATCAGGCACGAACTGAACATTTTGATCTGCGAGAAGTAGAGAAACTGTTCCGCGAGCTTGAATTTCGCTCATTGTTCACCCGTCTAGAGAAAATGGTTGGTTCACAAGATTCGAAAATCAAGTCCCATGGTGATCAATTGACTTTTCTTGCGGATCCCAAGGAGATGAAGGAATCTCCCCAGGAGGAGTCCCAGGTTCAATCGATAATAATTGATACCAATGAGAAGTTAAATGAATTAGTATCAATATTGGATAGTGTTGAGCGGATTTCATTTGATACCGAAACCACATCCACCGACCAGATGGAGGCAGATTTGGTTGGAATCTCCCTGGCCGTAGATCTCGATAGTGGATATTACATCCCTGTCGGTCACCGTGCAAACGGAGGAACGCAGTTGCCAAAGGATGTGATCCTTGAGGCACTGCGTGGACCTCTTGAAAATCCAGAAATACCAAAAATTGGACACAATATCAAATACGATGCCGTGATTCTGGCTCGTAATGGGTTTCAGGTGCAACCACTATCCTTTGATACCATGATCGCCGAGTGGTTGATTAACCCTACTTCACGTAATCTGGGATTGAAAAACCTTGCTTGGGTTCGACTTAATATCAAGATGACGATGATCGAAGAACTGATCGGCAAAGGTAAAAACCAACGCAGTATGGCTGATGTGAGCATTGTTGAAGCAGCCAAATATGCCGGTGACGATGCAGTGATTCCATTACGCTTGCAACTCGACCTTGAAGAAGAATTGAATGAACGCCAGGCAACACGATTGTTCAATGAGATCGAAATGCCTCTTGTCCAAGTGCTTGCAGAAATGGAAATGGCCGGAATTGGGTTAGATGTTGATTATCTTGCGCAGATGTCAGAGGAATTGAGCCAGCGATTAGGCTTAATTGAAACCCGGATTTTTGACTCGGTGGGTGTGGAATTCAATCTCAATTCACCTCAGCAGCTTTCCGGGGCTTTATTTGAGCGACTGGAGCTCACTCCGCCAGATCGGACCCAGCGAACTTCGAGCGGTTATTATTCTACCGCAGCTGTGACATTAGAGGCAATGAAAGGAGATCATCCGGTAGTGGATTGGGTGCTCGAGTACCGGGAATTATCAAAGCTAAAAAATACCTATGTTGACGCGCTCCCATTACAAGTGAACCCAAGTACTGGACGGGTCCACACCTCATATAACCAGGCTGGATCAGTCACTGGTCGAATCGCATCCTCCGATCCTAACTTACAAAATATCCCTATCCGAACTGAGCTTGGACGACGGGTCCGCAGGGCTTTTATCGCTGAACCAGGGAATACTTTGCTTTCTGTTGATTATTCCCAGGTCGAACTTCGCATTGTCGCCCATATGTCAAATGACGAAACGATGCTGGCTGCATTTCGGGCGGGACATGATATCCATGCAGCGACTGCTGCTGCTATTTACGAAGTACCCATCGACCAGGTTTCGAAAGAACAGCGCAACCGGGCGAAGGGAGTCAATTTTGGTTTAATTTATGGGATGAGTTCCTTCGGTTTATCACGCTACATGGATATCACTCTGGCAGAAGCGGAAAATTTTGTTAACGCGTACTTCGAGCAATTTCCAGGAGTAAAGAAATACCTGGATGGGATGAAAGCACAGGCCGCAGAGAAGGGGTATGTCGAAACTTTATTGGGCCGTCGGCGCTACTTCCTTGGATTGAAGACGCAAACCAATCGTAATATTCGCAATCGTGAGGAGCGAGAAGCGATCAATGCTCCCATCCAAGGAACAGCAGCGGATATTATGAAAATTGCCATGCTTCGGGTTCCTGGAGCTGTAAAACAAGCCGGCTTATCGGCAAAAATGTTACTGCAAGTCCATGATGAATTAGTACTAGAATGTCCAATCGAAGAGCTAAAACCAACTGCGAACCTGGTGAGCAAGGTTATGCAAGCTGCCTACCCACTGAAAATACCCCTGCAAACCGATGCCCGAAGCGGTCCTAACTGGAATGATATGTCACCGATCTAGAAATGGGGTATATAATCAGACAGAGATGCCATGACTGAGAGCCAGAAACGCTTCCAAGAAGCAATGAATCAAGGTCATACTGCTGCCTGGGATCAGGATTGGCAGGATGCTGCAGATCATTATCGCCAGGCACTTGAAGAGCAGCCGGATGATCCAAAAGCTCTAGTAAGTCTTGGGCTAGCCTTATATGAACTTGGCACCTATGACCAATCGCTTCAATATTATTCGCAGGCGGTGGAATTATCACCAGAGGATCCTCTGGGATTTGAAAAAACTTCTCAACTGCATGAATTGCTTGGACAATATGAGGATGTTATCACGCCAGCACTGCGTGCAAGCGAACTCTACCTTAAAGAAGGCAATATTGCTAAAGCCGTCGAATGTTTGGTGAGAGTCAATCGAGTCGATGCAGAGAATCTACCTACCCATTCGAGGTTAGCATTAATTTACGAGCGTACGGGTCGCAAGCAACAAGCTGTAACCGAATTCTTGATTGTTGCCAGTTTGATGCAGCATCAAGGAGACTTGGAAAGTGCTAAACAAGCGGCAGAGCATGCGCTCTCTATTCAGCCTACCAGTCGTGAGGCGGCGCAGTCATTGTCCTTGATCGATAATGGCGTGGCTCTACCGATACCTGTTCCCTCACGTATAGAAACTTTTCAAAATGAGCGAGAATCCATCCCGCCGACAGAACCTGTGATAAGCAGGGGTGAAGAGGTGTCTGATCTTGATCCTGTGGCTGAGGCGCACCAGAAAGCATTGTTTGTCTTGGCGAATCTAGTATTTGAGCAAGAGTCAGGGGACCGGAAGAATGACCGGGAGGAATTAGCACGTGAAATGCAGGCTTTGGCAGATGGGATGCCCTCTGCTGAGTTTATCAGGCAAGGAGATCCGAAAAGAGTCTTCACACATTTGCAACAAGCGGTTATTTATCAGGGAAAAGGCTCTGAACAAGAGGCTGTTGATGAACTGGAAAAGGCGGTCGAAGCTGGATTAGATCACCCAGCAGCATATTTCGATCTGGGTTTCATCCATTCACGAGGGGATCGCTTGGAAAGTGCTGTGAGATATCTTGAGCGCAGTTTAAGCGCTGCGGATTATGCTTTAGCTGCTCGGATTATCTTGGCAAGAACGATGCGCTTCATGGGTCGCTTGAATGAAGGAGCAACGAATTACCTCGAAGCTTTGCGATTAGCAGATGCACAAGTAATTCCTAAAGATCAGAGCGCAGACATGCTGCGGATGTATGATCCCATCATAGAAGCTGAGTCAAAACAATCCGATCCACAGATAAAAAATAAACTCTGTGATTTGATTGAAGATATGTTATTTCGGCCCGGTTGGCAACAACATCTGGTGCAAGCAAGAGGGGATTATCAGATTGATATTGATGGTGCTCCATCTATCCCGGTAGGGGAGGTTTTAACCAATCCGCAAGGATATCGGATTGTTGAATCTGTGAGGACGATCAATCATTACGCCAGATCAGGGTATATGCGTTCGGCAATGGAAGAAGCCTACTTTGCGATTCAGTTCGCGCCCACATATTTGCCCTTGCATACCTATATGGGCGAGCTGCTGCTGAAACAAGAACACTTGAAAGAGGCAATCGAGAAGTTTGGAGCCATTGCTCAGACCTACCGTGCCAGAGGTGAATCGTTTCGTGCTATTAAAGTTCTGCAGCGATTATTAATAGCTGCACCAATGGACCTAGATGCAAGGATGCAGCTAATTGCGTTGCAAGAAGAGAAGGGTCAATATAATGAAGCTATTCAAGAAAAGGTCAACTTAGCCGGGGTTTACTACAACCTAGCTGATCTGAATAGGGCACGTGAAGTCTATCTTGAAGCATACCAGCTCGCCCAGAATACTGGAACAAATCGTGATCTTACTGTCAATATTCTCCATCATTTGGCAGATATCGAATTGCAGAGTTTAGATTGGAAACATGCAGTAGAGATTTATGAACAAATTCGTTCAGCAAAACCAGATGATTACCAAGCTACTGAGAAGTTAATTGAGTTGAAGTTACGATTAGGTCAGGATCAGCAAGCGCAGATAGAGCTGAATGATTATTTATCATTCATGGAGATAAGTGGTGAAGATGAGTTAGTATTGACATATTTGGATAAGCTGGTTGGCGAATACCCGGAACGGATTTTCATCAGGCGGAAAAAAGCCGAGCTGCACCTCAAGCATGGGCATAATGAGGTAGCAATTCAGGAATATGATGCGATTGGGGAATTGTTGCTCGATGCTGGTGATCGGAAGGGTGCAAAACAAGCGATTAAGGCTATCTTAGATCTTGATCCGCCAAATAAAGAGGGCTACCAGGAATTGATCAACAACTTAGATAGTGAAGAATAAAACCCCAGTTTTTTAATAGCTACCTGACAGTTTTCAATAAAGCGAATGCAGTCGAAGAGCGCTTCCGTGAGCGTCCTTCGCCCATCATTTAATTCAGGCTTCAACTTCGTAAAAACTCCATTCACCTGTGCCTGCACCACAGGTGCGGGTAGGATGCTCACTCCAGCTTTTCCTACAAATTGCCAGGTAGCTGGTTATTATTATCTTGAGTTTTCAATCCACACATGGAGTTTCGATGCTAAATTCCAGGTGAAGGAGTTTTGCCCAACCGAATGGTGGAGCAGATTAAGGACTATAGATTGCGGACCAAATCTGTTGAGCAATTGCTTCATCTGGGGCTAAGACCCAGGTAGTGAATTGATTTTGGGTGCTGAGTTCTGTGTATCCACCTTCATGCGTCCAGCCAATTCGATTGTTTTGCAAGTTTGAGGGAGCTCCGAACCTGGCAGTAGAATGCTTTTGAAATGCATTGTAGAATTGGGTGGCATCATTCACACTTTCCCAGGATGTATGCATGACGAGGACTATGGCGCCATTTTGGTCGTCATAATACACGAGATACTCATCCCCTCCCCAACCATCGCTAGCTGCCTTGGATTCGGATTCATTCAACCTTGCTTCAGGGTTCAAGCCATGGGCCAGAATGAGAAATGTATACCACTCCCCCATAACTCCGCGGTCTAACTCACGCCATCCCTCACCTAATATTGGCATTAAATCGGGAAATTCTACA
>SDBU01004621.1_pt1 | contig 16834 bp, 17 predicted proteins | sample 2277071 | NCBI WGS metagenome assembly SDBU01 (sample SAMN10397929, study PRJNA504765) | marine sediment metagenome | isolation source: marine sediment core GS08_GC12, 126 cmbsf | place: Arctic Ocean: Gakkel Ridge, Loki's castle | collected 2008 | reverse complement strand
CTGAGTTCCGGAGATTGGGTATCGCCTCCACATTGATGAATCGAGTCTTTGAATATGTAAAGTCAAAGGGAGTTACACATGTCCGCTTGAATGTGATGGAAATCAATATTCCAGCGTACAATCTCTATGAGAAGATGGGCTTCGTAGATTATTCAATAATTATGATGAAACAATTATAGAGCGCTAGTAAGTTTTAAGCGGTGATGCGCCCCCCGGGAAAACAAGGGAACACGGTCATCCCCCGTCGAAACGGGGAAACTTTAAATCGGTGAAAAACACCATTAAATGGAGGAATATGGCGCTACTTCCCGGTTGTCTGGTGTAATAAAAATGGTTATGCCAGTAGAACATGCACAGTTTTTCTGTGATATATGTGGAAAGCCAATCGAAAGAGCGGATATATCGGGCCGATGCATAGTTTGTGGAAATGTTCTCTGTAGACAATGTGGGGTTCAATGCGCTACGTGTGGAAAAATTCTTTGCAGATTACATGGAAAGGAAAGCAAGGGAGCCTTTTACTGCCAAGAACACAAACCTGGCTGCTTTATTGTCACAGCGGTTTATGGCACGTCAGATATGGCCCATCTCCCTCTGTTTTATGATTTCAGAGATAACGTCTTACTGAATTCAAATCGAGGGGGGAGAAAAATAGTTGAAATTTACTATCAGAAAAGCCCCGCCTTTGCAAATTTCCTAAGGAAACACGAAGCAATAAGAAATATGACAAGATATCTAATCATTGATCCAATATACCACCTTCTCAAATTTTTTTTATTAACTCAATGACGGAGGATCCGATGACGTGCGCGCGCGCAAACGTGTATACTTGGAAAGAAAATTTACTAATTTCCATAGGATATGCTTTTGGAGTCGGTTTATTTTTTATACTACACTCTAATGCTGCTGAGTATAGTAGACAATTAGAAACTGATTTTTTTTACTACCCCATGGATAGAGCTTTACGGGTAGCAATAATTGTTGGCTTGATTCTCTTACTACTTAATTTCCTATTATTAATGATCGGAATATACAAAAATCTACATCAAAAACCATTATATCTTTCTTTTTTCACATTATCCATAGCATCAGGAATTAGTTTCATTGCACTAAAAATTGAAGGGTTAGTTAATGCATATACTCTGACATATTTACTAATATTAGATGCAATAATTGGACTATCCATCAGTATAATTTACAACGATATTAACGAATTTAATAATTTAAATACATATCAAAAAGGGAATATCTTATCATTTCTAGAAAAATGGCATGCTGAGACCCTCCAATTTATCAGTAGTCTACTTTATGCATCATTATTAATTATTAGCGCAGGAGTCATTGCCACCCTGGCACCTATTGGTAGAGAATTACCGCAAATCAAGACAGCCTCATCTGGATTTAGCCTATTATTATTAAATCATGCTTACATTGTATTTTTCTACATATTCATATTGTGGTTTGGAGTATTTTCACCATTAATATACAGATTAAAAATGATTAGAATACGTATTTTACAGACTAATACCATCCTAAATTAGTAATAAAAAATTACGCGCACGAGCGGTGATGCGCCCCCCCCGTTTAATCAGCGAACAGCGGCCTAAGCCGTCGATATGGTTAAATCGGGGCTAAACCCCATAAAATGGTAGAGTGGAGGGTAACCCTTTGGATTGGGCGATTTTATTTGGGTTCGGTCTGCTTTTTGCAGTACTTATCTACGCGATGTTCAAACTATCTGGGCTAAATGAAACTATGGCCGGTGTTGTATCCAAGATTGACACCATGGTTGCACCCGCGGAGACACTTACCGCGGTGACTACTGGCCTTCAAGAATCAATATCTCTAATGGGTAAATCTGTCACTGAGATAAGCACCCAAGCTATGAAGATAGAGATGATTGGGAAAAAATATGAGGAGACCGAGGCGCTAACGCGGCGTATCCATAACCATATGATTGGCTCATATCAAAAAGGGGCAACGGGTGAAACTCTACTTAGACAAATATTGAACGACCTCATGAATATAGGTTTCATAAGGCAAGACGTGCCAATCGGTAGCAGAAGAGTCGAATATTGCGCGATATTCAGCGATGGGAAGCTACTTCCTATAGATTCAAAGGTTATCGCCTCAAAAGATGTTGAAATATTTTTTGATGATGAAGCAACCGATGATGAACGAAAGGCGTCTAAAAAGAAAATAACAGATGGACTTAAGAAGAGATTGGGAGACGTATCAAGCTACATCGATCCGACGATTACGCTCCCATACGCCCTTATGGCTGTACCGGATTCTATAGTGCCTCTGAGTGCTGAGTTAATTCCAGAGGCTGTCAGTAAAAATGTGATGGTCGTGGGATATTCATCTGTTCCACAGCTAATAGTCTACTTCATAAAAATACACGGCTTTTACTCTATCCAGGCGGATGTGGCAGAACTAAAGGATAGGTTGAGCGCGATACAAAACGAGGCATCCAAGCTTGACGACAAATTCTTTGCCAACCGGTTTGAGAAACCCATGAAGACTATAGCAAACGCTGTCTCGACCTCACGCAGCATAGTCGGAGGCATAAACAGCCTTCTAAGACTTGAATACACAAAAAAACCAGAACTAGAGGAGCAAATCGGATAATGGCCGCGCGCTGGCACGGCTTCCACTACCGGATCCCCCCCAGGGCAGACAGCAAACCAACAATAAAGAAGGGTAACTCGGGCTAAGTGATAATATATGCGTCAGGATCTAGAAACAAAGAAAACATCTTTGGAATTAAAGAGAAAGGAAAATAAAAAACGTTCTAATAGAATTTCAAATTTTTTGTTACTGCTATTATTTATATCAATTTCTAATACAGTTTATTTCAAAAACCCTATTCTTCTCGATACTCAACTTATATTTTATCCTCTGATAATAGGTCTTTTTTTAATGTCATGGGGTCTGAGTCCTAATGGATATGAGGATAATGCCTTCCTCAAAATTATGGAATCCTTAGAACTGCTTGAGAAAGGTCAAACAGATCCTGAAATCCGAAAACACGCAGCTCAAAAACTAGAGGATGCAACTAATACACTAGAAGTATATATTGGAATTGAAACAGACCAAGTGAGTCCTTTATGGCATTCTAAAGTTAATGAATTGGAGAAAGATTTCATTAGGAAACTGAAATATAGAGCAGTTCCAGCCCTTAGAGATGGAAGGCCAGCATCAATAAATATGGGAAGTTTTACAACACATGAGCTTGAACACATAGCACTTGTCTTTATTGAACAAGATACTGGACAAATGAAATTAGTAAATGATTTACTTGAGGACTATGATGAGATAGTAATTAATGGAAAGGATAAAATTTCAATAAATTCTTTTTATAGAAGTCAAATTGGTAATCCAATTATTAAATTCATTTCCGCATACTCATTACTTATAGGCATTGTTTTTTTATACACTATAATTTTCAATAAGAATTTTTACGAAGTAATATCTGATCCAACGATTTTCATTTCAGGCGGTTTAGTGGCTATTGCATTAATTGATAGAATATTCAGATCTCGTGAACGTAACATTTAATCGGTGATGCGCCCCCCGGAAAAACAACGGACACGGTCACCCCCCGTCGAAACAGGGAAACGTTAAATGGGGAAAAACACCAGTAAATGGAGGATGCTCACTCTGAACTTGGAAAAGTTATTCCAAGAGTTTAAAACCAAAAAAGACTTCATTGCTGGAGAAAGCATCATCGAGAAAAATATGGAAAGCTGGCACCACATTAGAAAAAAGGCTCAAGAAAAATATGCCCTCTTGTTCAGCCAACCCCATCTGAAAGATTTAACCAAAAAAGAATTTGAGCCGTTTCTCTATTATAAACATAATAGATCTTGGACAGGCCTTTATAGACGTGGACGAGAGGCTGCAACCAAAATTGGAGCCCTGAAGAAGGCCATCGCACATCTTCAAGAAGAGAATATCGACGTTAGGGCCAGAATAAACTCCGTCTTGATAAAAGGAAGATACGCTGTCAGAGGAATGGGTAAAAATCTTGCGACAGCCATACTTCACGTATGCGACAAAGAGGACAAATACGGCGTATGGAACAACCGAACAGAGGGAGCATTAAAAAAGATGGGTCGCCTTCCAAGAAAGACCTACAATAACGGAGAGTTCTACTCTAGGATAAATTCGGAATTAAACAGGCTCAAGAGGCAACTTGACACCGATTTAATTATGGTAGATATGTTCATGTGGTATGTAGATAAATTCCGTGGAGATATGCCGCTACGGCAACTATGAATGTGGAGGATACAATGCTGTGAGGGAGGTCGAGGCCGGGATCCAGGAGCACCACCCCCAGGGCATCCCCCACAGGGCAGACGGCAAACCAACAATCAAGAAGAGTATCGCAGTCAGTATACTCGCAGGAAGTGAATTAAAATAGCTCGAAAAGGTATTTTTCTATCCCATACTCGTAAGGATAAAGAATTTTGCGATAGGTTTGATACAATAGCAGCTAGAACAAAGATTGATGTATTTAGATCCGAATTTGAAGAATTTCTAGCGCCAGCATGGCAGACCATTAAAACACAGATAAAAAATTCTTCCGCATTATTTCTCCTAGTAGGAAAAGAACTTGTGAAAGCCCAAGCGCTAGCCGATACATCATTCTCTGCAAGAGAAGAATGGAAATATACTCAAAATTGGATATCTTATGAAATTGGCTTAGCATGCATGACTAACATTGATGTCTGGGTAATTTGCGATAATGTAAAAATTAATTTTCCCGTACCTTATCTCAACAATTATGAAGTAATAGGTATACAAGACATAGACGGTAGAAAATGGTATAGAACTATTTTAGAAGATTATAGTAAGAATAGACTTTATCCTTTGGGAGAATTTTCAAATTACTTATGTAATTGCCCCTATGAGGGATGTGGTACTGAATTTAATTTTTGGTCAAATTTAAAACCAGGAGCAGAAGCAGCCTGTCCAACATGTCTTAAACCTATAAGATTTAATAATGGATGGCCGCCCGCGCCCTCGTAAGACTTTAAGCGGTGATGCGCCCCCCGTTTAATCAGCGAACAGAAGCCTAAGCCGTCGATAAGGTTAAATCGTGTATATTCCCCATTAAATGGTGATCGGGATTGAATATCATCGATGAGTATATTGCGCCTTGGGCTTTACCCAATGGACCAATCCCATTTCACTGTCTTTGGGAGCCAATGGAAACGTTAAGCAAAATTTGCTTTACATTGCCAAGAGACTATAACATAATAGAGAATTTAAATTTTTCATCATATAACTTTGATAGCGAAAGTCGGATTGTCTCAATTTTATCTGAGGATTTGAAGAGCGATAATTATTTTGGAGCCGTTATGACTTATAATAAAATATTGGAAACTATTGAAAGGTCTGATGAAATTATAATCTCTTATCTGGATAAAGATGATATTGAATTGAGTAATATTATCTTACATACGAGAGTTGTAAGGCCTTTATTAATATTGCAGGATGAAGATATAACAACTACAATAATTATAGATGATAAAACCGATTTGAAGAAGATACTTAATTTAGATATAATGCATAAAGGATTTGGAACAGCAACTATTGAAGTAAAAATATCTCAAATGGGACATGATATTACTAAATATGTTTCATTGTATTTTGAGATGATAGAAAAAATGTACGAGAGTATTACACCTCTCTTTGACTTTGATGCTATAGACGATGTTGATAGTGTCGGAATTGATGAAGAAATGTTACAAAATTTACATAAAAAACTTATGAACGTCATTGATGAGGATAAATTACCACATTTTATAAAACAAGAGAACATAGATGATGCACGCAGATTATTAAATGACCCAAAAAGAAGAGAAAAATTATTAGGAATACTCATTCAAAATATAAATACCGTGTATATGACCACTTTATTATGGTATAACGACCGCAATCCCCGTGAAGATGTTAAATTATTATGGGGAAATATGGCTGCAAATTTATCTGGAAAAATAGAAGAATTAAATATAGAAATCTCTTATATTGATTCTATATATAATAAATATGGACCATTAAATATAGACATAAAAGTTCTGGATTCGAGAACGTCAACTACGGAGAAAATTGAAATTCCAATTAATATTAATTGGAGAAGAGAGGTACTGGAGTTGTGATATTTAATATGGCACATTTTGCAAAAGGAAAAGCTGCAATAAAAGCAGGACAAGCGGCAGTAAAGGCAGGAAAAGAAACCGTTGACCTTGTTACTGATATTTTAAATTTTTTAGACAGCCTGAAAAGTTTTAAACCAGATGTAAAAAGCTTGAGAATAAATTATTTGGAAAAAATGACAGAGTTAAAATTAGTCCTAACTATACCGCAAGGATTTACTCGGGCATATAAAACTATAAAAATACCGGCATATGAAAATTATTCAATTTATGAGTTATATGATGGGATTACATTTGAGAGAATCAAAGCAGAATGGAAATTAAAAGGAAAAAACTGGGAAACAGATTCCAAGAATTTGTCTGCCAGTGATAAGTATTTTGCTATAATGAAAGGAAAAATATCTGATGATGCGTTAGATAATATTGTAAAACTGTATTGCTCAAATGATCCGAGAAGAACTGACGAGACAGATGCATATTGGATTGACTCAGCTATTAAAGATGTACCATATTTCGTTAAGATATATTCTGATTTAGAGATAGATAGAGTGAATGCTATGGTGAATGTTGGTCTTGAAAGACAGTTTATATCAACAATCCCTAACAGCATTAAGGATTTTTTAAAAGCTAAAGCTGAACACGATATATGGTTTGGTAGCGGAGAACGAGAAAGGGAAGTGAGAAGTTCTATTCGGTATAGGATTGCTAGACGTGAACTTGGTGATGTTTCCTCTAGAGATATAGTAAAAGTTGGGAACGAAGCGCAAAAACCTGAGACTTTTCTTACATATGTCACAGTAGATCCTCCTTTTAGAATCACCAATGTTACCCGTCTGGATACGGATAAAATTTATCCTGAAAGAATTGGTGTAACCGTTCAAACTGATTTAAATTATCATAGGCCTTTTGCTGAAGGGGATTTAACGTTTAAGAAACTTGATTTTAGCAATTACCTTTCAAAAAAATTCGATTCATTAATACAGGTGAAAAAAGCAAATCGAAGGGTTAAGCGGTGATGCGCCCCATTCCATGTATGCCCGAGCCGAGGCATCGTATCGGCCTGGTGGACAGATCTACTGGGACTGTTCTGTCCTATACAACCTGGGCCCCGCGGTGGCCCCGATGATTTATAATCGTTCGAGACTCGAACGATAAATCAACTATTTGAATAACTCTCCATCGATCAGGTAAACCTTTAATCGGTGAAAAACACCAATAAATGGAGATGGAGGTCGAGTTCACCGAGGCCGGTAAGACCAGGATCCAGGAGCGCTCCTCCACGACATCGGCCCTTCGTGTACTTAGCTACGTTTGGTGGGGAGTATCTCTATGCTTTATGATAATTTTACCAGCCATATATTTTATTAAAATATCATCGAGTATGCCCTGGGGGGATTTTGTCGTCGGTGAAGCCACCATTCTTCTTGCCTACGCTACATTTTTCTTAGGTTATGCCGCAATGGGAGATAGCATATTAAATCGGGAACATGAGAGAGACTTAGCTGCAAAAGATAGGAGGAGACTGAGGCTAAAAGAACAGCTTGAAGGACTATATTCTCCATTGATGTCATATATAGATATTTTAGATAATATTAAAAAACATAAATCAGAACCATTTTACAGTATAATGCAAAAGTTTAAAAATAAATTTGAGTTTTTAGCCGAAGAGGACTTGAAAGATTTATTAAGAGAATATTATCATACCGATTTATATTCTCTTAGTAAAGATGAATGGAATAAGTTAATTAATCCAATGATGGACGCCATAGGAAATGGCTGTATGAATATCTCACTCGAATATGATGATTTGACTAGAAAAGTTACCTAATATACCGTGCTCGAAGCGGTGATGCGCACGCGCACAAAAAGATAAATACATAGATTACTCGATGTGAATCGCAGAGGATGGAAAGTAAATGGCCAAAATTGCGGGGATAGAGTCTTTTCCCTCATACAAGAGTGGGATAGAGATGCTGACTCAGACTGGGGATTGGGCGAACCCCCCAGGGCCAACCGTTGAAGGCCGGGTCGTCCTGATATACAACTCCACCCAGGGAGAATATAGGCTATATGCCTATATGAACGGCGGATGGAGGAGCGTCCAGCTGCGAGCACGCGCGCGGAGGTAAAGCTGACTGAGGCCGGAAAGACTTGGATACAGGAGCACTACCTCTAAGGCATCGTCTGGGAATACGACCCCGATAAACCCTTCAAACTGCACAGCATGGCCGCCGACTTCGTAGAGCTCACCTACCTGGGCATACCCTACCGCCTACTCCACCTAGTATATGGTAAACCAACAATCAAGAAGGCAGAATAATGGTGAATGAATATGAACCAAGTAAAGTAGGAATCTTAGTAGCTACCGAGTCTAGAGATATTCAGAAAGAAATTTTAGAGCTGGTATTAAACATAATTTCTTTAAAAATTGGTATTGGTGAATCAATATGTAGAAATAAGATTTCTTTATATGAAGAAAAATATTTGAAATTAATGAATAGATCACTGGATTTACGATTTGCTTTATTAGATGTAAAAACTATTTTAGATGAGCTTGGTGCAAATATAGATTCTATTGAAGAAAGGGCATCAATTATCTCACGTTTCATGGATGTGAGACCTTTTATTAAAGAAATTATTGATTTTAACTTGGCTTTATTAATTAATATTCAAAGTCTTCTAGAATCAAAACGTAGGGCTGCTGATCAAATAATCAATATGATGATTATGATATTAGCATTATCAGTAGCGATTATAATCGGTTTATATACATAGTATAATCTTGCAAGGAAGTGGGAATGCGCGCGAACGAGCTCGAAAGTTTTAAGCGGTGATGCGTCCCCCGCAGCGAGCCACCCCCCGGCTCAAGTAAAAACACCAGAAAAACACCTATAACACCCCTAAACAAACCCCAAATGCACACTGCAATTAGCAAATACCCCCGGGCCCGCTCACTACACTGAGCATAAAGTATTTATTATGGTGTTCTTTGGCATTATGTGGTGATGGTTGGTGTTGAGGGTTCGGGTCCTCGCGGGTTTGTACATTGTTGAGTTTGAGGGTACGGGCCTTTCCCAAGTTGAACACTCGGGTTCGCCTGTTGGTGTGGGGTGTTTGTGTTTGTCTGGGGCGGGGTTCGCCCGTTGTTGTATGCGGGGGGGATTTGTTTGAGGAAGGCGAGGTGGGCGTATCTGCTGGAGGAGAACGATGTCTTCAGGCGCTGGTATAATAATCTGGCTATGGGTAGCAAGGTGACTGCTAAGGAGCGGGCGCGGGTGTTGTACAGGTTCGTGGTGAAGAAGGGGATGACTGTTGACGGGTTGGTGGAGATGGGTGTGGGGAATGTGAGGGATGTTGAGGATATGTTGATGGATTTCGTGTCTGAGCTTCATGGGGAGGGTAAGTCGCCGGGGTATATTGAGAATTATTTAAAGTCGGTTAAGAGTTGGCTGCAGTTTAACAGTGTCTCGTTGGTGAGGAAGATTAAGATTGGGAACCGGGGTGCGACTCCGACGTTGGATGATGAGAGGGTTCCTACGCCTGATGAGCTTTTGCAGGTGTTGGGTTATGCGGGTGTGCGTGGTCGGTGTTCTATTGCGTTGATGGCTTTGTCGGGTGTGCGGCCTGAGGTGTTGGGGAATGTGGATGGTTCGGATGGGTTGGAGTTGCGGGATTTTCCGGAGATGGTTGTTGAGGGTGGCCGGGTCTCGTTTCTGAGGGTGCCCATGATTTTCAGGGTGAGGGCCAGTTTGAGCAAGGCTAAGCACAGGTACTTTACGTTTATGGGTGGTGAGGGTTGCGATTATTTGAAGGCGTATCTGGAGCAGAGGCTGGCCCGGGGGGAGGTGTTGGAGGGGAGTTCGGCGGTTATCGCTGTGAAGCGTGGGCACGAGTCCAGGGGGTTCAGGAATGGGGATAGGGTCGGGGGGTTGCATGTGGTGACTAAGACGGTGACTAAGGAGATTCGTGATGCGATGAGGCCTCGGTTCATGTGGAGGCCGTATGTGCTGCGGGCTTATTTTGATACGATGATGATGTTGTCGGAGTCTAAGGGGTTGGTGCTTCGGGATTATCGGGCTTTCTGGATGGGTCATAAGGGGGATATCGAGGCCCGGTATACGGTGAACAAGGGGCTTCTTCCTGATGCGGTGCTGGAGGATATGAGGCGGAGGTTCAAGGATTCGGAGGAGTATCTGACGACGCGGAAGGCTAGGGATGAGGAGGATGTCCGTAAGAAGCAGTTCTTGTTGACTGCGGAGATGCTTTTTCCCGACAAGGTCGAGGAGATTCGGAATATTCTGGGGAGGTATAAGGTCTTCGCTGAGGCGAGCGAGGAGATTCAGGAGTTGATCCGTCCGAATAATCGTGAGGCGAGGACGGTGGACAGTGAGGAGGAGATGGTTGAGCTTGTATCTCAGGGCTGGGACCTTGTGAGGGAGTTGAACGGGAGCAAGTTTCTTCTCAAGAGAGGGTAGCCGTCGCTATTTCCTTGTCCTCTGTTTTTCTGCGTTTTGTTTTATCATCTTGAGTGTCTGGGGGTCGATTTTTTCTAACATTTTATCGAGTACTGTGGGGACTAGGCTGTCTATTCCTCTTTCTTTCTCTTTGTAGTAGATTTCCTGGAGTGCTTTGAGTAGGGCGTTGATGGTTGCGTTTCGGGATTCGACCATGGCCTGGAGCCTGATCTCCAGGTATTCGTGGGCTAGCGTGTCGAAGGCATTCATGGGGGTTTCGTCGCTTAGCAGGATTATTTTGTCCTCGGGAATGATCAGGCCTCTCGCCTTTTCCGAGGGTTCGGGTTCCCATACGACGTTCCACTCTTTGAGGCCTAGAAACCGTAAGGCTAAGTTAAGCTCGTTCTCCACTTTGTTCTTATCTTCCCTTTTCAGGTGGCCTCACCCCGTGCTTCCATATGTGTGGTATGTTCTTTCATTTTATTTATAATTCAGTTTGCTTATTGCACTTACAATACTGTATGTATTATCTACATTTTATAAGGGTAACGTTTAGTGGCATAATCCCACTTAATTTAAATTAGATAATGTCTTATTCATTTTCTGTTTATCTTTTAATATTAATATCCTTAGCGCACATGAAGTATATAACTCGGCGATTCACTTATTTATTTGCACTTTCGATGAATGGGGAGTTTACAGCCGAAGAGTCGAGGGAATAAAAACGTCCAATCCAATGAGCGTCGATGAAGTGAGAGATCGTATCGCATACTTTCTACCTGGACATAGCGAGCTTGTGGTGGTAAGCGAGCGGGAGGACTATTACCGCGTAGGAAGAAAGAGAATGTTGGATAGAGAAATAGAGAAGCATGTCAATATGGTAGTAGCCACCATGGGTTAAGTTTATTTTTTTTGGAATTTAGATCGCCCTTGCTCGCTAAACCTAATTAAAGAAGGAATATTATTTTATAAGTGATATATTTGACTGATTCAAAGGACGTTTGCAGGGTCGTGTGGACGAAGGATTCTAGACTTGGCTGGAAAGCTAGAGTAATTGGCGAATGTGCGAGCCTCGACAATGTGATCGAGGGCCAGGAACCAAGGCGAAGACGCTACCTACGCAGACGGATCATTAAGGAGTAGCCTCATCATCTTCCTCCTTGAAATCTCTATCTCCTAGTGCTAGTTCGTAGTCAACCTCGTCCATCGGGGGCTCCCGTTTCTCATGTTGCGACCCGTCATGTAACGCCCCATCGTCATCCTCCTCCTCTTCCTCGGATTCCTCAGTCTCCACGATAAATTTGACGTAGAGGTCTTCAATGCGATCAATGATTTTATCCAGGAGCACCGGGAATTCTCCCTCGTAGATAGACCCCATATCCACATCCTCAAAGCCTCGCCCGTAACCTAGCCCCCGTTTCTGGATGATCTGAACGTCGTTATCGAAAGTTGAGGGATCAAAGTGGGAAATTGAGGATTGCTTGCCGCATAGGGGGCATTTGAAGTGGGACAGCCTTGGATTCCTCATGAATCTCAACATTTTCGGGGTATTAAAATACAGTACACTAACTCAACTATTAAGGGATAAAACCCGCATTTCCTCATGTAAAAACGGTATTTCCTCATGTCAGTCCTATACTCCCTCGTGTGAAACCTTCAATTCCTCATGTCAGCCCTGTATTCCCTAAGGTAAAACCTGTATTTCCTCATGTCCGCCCTATACTCCCTCGTGTGAAACCTTCAATTCCTCAACTATTCTCAAGGGCGATCCTCATATTTATTAACATCCAATAAGATTGAACTAGCGCTCGTGCTTAAAGGTTAAAAGAGGCGGGGAGTGTTGCCGGCCTTGGAGCAAGGGTTAGAAATCCCGGGAGCAGGAGGCTCCCCTGGCAAAGCTTGTCATCGGGCTGAATTAACCCCTCCCTGCAACGATACCCCGATATCCAGGATCCAATGACTCCATTAGGCCCCTAGCCCTCCCCACCATATGATAGAGCGTATAACGGAATAAGTCTTATTATACATGGGATAATGCGCGCGTTCAGTAGAGTCCTTGGTGGACGATTTGATAGACAAATGAGTGTAAAATGACTAAATAATGACTATAAGCCTCAATGCATTAGTAGATTTTCTAGTATGCTGCCAGTCTGTTTAGATGCATTGAGTACTCATGAAATATGCCTAAACTGGTGCTCAGTATGCTCTAGATAATAAAAAATTCAACTTCAAGGAAATTGATACGCTGCTCACCAAGGAGCTAAAATAACGAGGATCTCCCTCAGGATCCTGAGGATTCTGAGGTTTAGGACTTGAGGAAACAAGGGTAATGCCTTGAATATCTCATATTTTCTCGGTTTTTCGTGAGGATATTGACGGGTTGGAGGGGTTGAGGGTGATAAATTTCGTTGTTTTATCCGTCTAGGTGTTAAACAGAATATAATAACTTTAATGTGAATCCTTATAAATATTACAGTGTAATCAGGGGTAAACGGGTGTGAACTCAGGGTATAACGAGGTTAAGCTAATGGTCCTCATGGAAATGAAGGCCGTCGAGGAAGCAGTTGTAAGGGAAATTGCCGAGAAACTGGGTCAAACTCATGCCAGTATCGGCATGGCGATGCTCAGGTATCACGGTCAGGGACTCTTAGACCGTTATACGACTGATTGGAAGAACGAGAAAGTATATTCTCTGTCTGCGCGAGGACTTGAAAGGCTTGATTGGTTACTCGAACAGAACCTTAATGATTCAGATGACGATGATTCCGAATAAGATTATTGATTATTTTTATGCGCTCCAAGCTTTACTGAAAAGATTTTAAAAAGCCATGGAGCATATTTGAGACGGGCCTTAAATGGTGACAAAAACCATTTGGACGTACATTAGGTGTGAAATAGTTTGGATACACTTGAATTAATAACTCCAATAGTCACCCAGTTGGGAATAGGCGGGATCTCGGGCTTTTGTGTTGGTTATGCCATGAAGAAAGTCGCGAAACTCACCGCCATCATCATAGGATTAGCCTTCATCGGAATACAGTATCTCGCATATGAAGGAATCATCGCCATAGATTATACTGCACTGAAGGTTTGGGCTTCCAACCTGATAGGGCAAGCCGGTGATGCACAGGGGTTTGTCGTTGCCATATTCGCTAACGTGCCTTTCGGAACCGGCTTAGCTGGCGGTATATTACTTGGATTAAAACAGGGTTGAGGCGCGCGCATCACCGCTTAAAACTTACCAAAAAAAAAGAGGGGGTTATCGTAATAGTTTCAGTCCGAACTTAGTACACGAAGGCCGCCTAGTTGCCATATATTCCTTAAACGTTGTATAAAGCCAACAGCGACCAGCCACCAAAGATGCCTGCATACGTCGATCTCGGGTACCTTGAAGTAGAAGAACTCGCTAGTCATCAAGTCGGCATAAATTTGTCCAGCGCCTGTGAGCGATGCCTCAATCCGAAATTTGACTTTAATCGTCACATCCAAGCCTGCTTGTAGATGAGCGTGAACTCGTAGCACCTCATTAACGTCAATAGCTGCGGGTGGACCTGGAAGGTCAGTATCCAGCACCGTATACTCACTGCTCAACCATTCGACCCCTGCTTGCGATACGTGCATTTGGGCAAATATCTTCAGACTGCCACTCGATGCCACAGATGCCGGGGGGCATCCGGAACTCCAATACTGGATGAGGTGATATCCATTGGCCTGAACATGGGCTTTGATATCGTAATCGCCCTCCACGATAACTTGAGGCCAGCTATCCACGTAGACAAAGACCAGTTCGCATTCAGCCTCTCCAGTGACTGTTATGCCTGATCCCATACCGTGGAGTTCGACCTGGAGTTGTCCATAATTATCTTCCTTGTAGCATTGGGTTTCCGCTTTAGCATGTGCCGCATCTCCCACAGGATCCACTAATGTCGAAGTGAAACAGTTCAAGACCGTTTCCAACGGGGGATCGATGCACTTGAAGCGGGCTAAATGAGCCGGAATCTTGGCGGTGAGTAATTCCTTATGTTCTGTTACGGTCTTTTCCGCAGATTCTCGGAAGTAGTCGCCATAAGATTCGGCTATCTCCTTCATTGCCTCGTTAGTTTCATGCTGTATGGCGTTGAGTTTCTCGACATCAACTCCGTAGAGCTTCAACAGCTGCACTGCGTTTTTCTGTTTAGCCTTTATGTACTCGTCTGAAAGTTCTTTCATTTCGATTTACCTTTTCTCCACCAGTAAATGGAGCTAATCACCAATTTAACATTTACCGTATCAACAAAGAGTTATTCAATTAATTGGTTTTATGGGTGATAATCGAACGATTTCAATACCATGGCTATCCATGGTCCCCCCAAGAGCGAGAAAAGCCCATAGTAAACGACAATGATGATCCTCAATTTCCTTAAGGATGATCCTCGTTGATCCTCAGATATTTTTTTTGGTCGAGAGTATTCCCCCTGGGCGCTTTAGCCCCCTATCCTATAAAACCCATTATGGGTTTTATCTCTATACACCCCTGGGACCGGCGATAAACTATATTAACGCAGGTCCACACAGGGCTATACAAGAGGGATTATTATGGCTTCTTTTAGGGAAGGGAACGTTTTGGGGGGAATAATTTTGGGGGCCTAAAAGGGCTTAGGCAGGGCGTTAGAAGAGCTTTAGGGCTTTGTAGTGGCGCTCGTAGGCGTCCTTTTGCCTATCCACGGGGGGTACGATGTATGCTGCTTTTACTCGTCCCAGGGAGTGGCCCATCCAGGTTTCTATGAGGGCGTCGTTGCAATCGTCCAGGGTGAGTTCCGTGCGAAACCATTTGCGCAGGGAGTAGGGGCAGAAGCTTTTCCAGTCGAAGTGATTGCCTATTTTTTGCATTGCTTCCCTTATCGTGGAGCCTGCGTAGGGTAAGAGCCTTTCATCGCCTGATGTGTAACTGTACTTTAGTTCCGGAAAGGCGAACTCGTTGTTCAGGATGTCATAGGAGTCTTGGCCCAGGAATGAGGTGTATTTGAAGAGTGTCTTCTCTCGGACGACGTTTATGACGATGGGGACCAGGCCTTTCTTGACCTGTTCTCTAATGGTACCATATTTGGGGCTTCCGTCGTCTATCTTGAGTGCCAGCATGTCCTGGAGGCTGATTCCCGAGTCCTTCGTTAGTATCATGAAGGCTCTATGCCAGGAAGCATTTGCCCTGTCTATGGCTTTGATCAGTTCATCTTTTGTGGGAACCTTGTACTCTCTTTCGGGTCTCCCAGCTGGAACGTTTACTTCTGTCATTGGAAGATAATTAGTGCGATAAAAGCTCCTTACTGCACCTATGGCCGTGGAGACCGTGTTGCTTGCATATCCTTCCTCGTTGAGGTATTGGGCGAACTCCATAACCTTCTCCTCGTGCCTGCGCCGAACAAAGACATCATCGCTTCTCCAATCAGTCATCCGCTCCTTTATCATCACATCGGGGGACTGGTCGCAGAACTCGAAGAATCTCTTCAGGTAGATCAGGAAGGTCTTTCTGGTTGAGGGTGAAACGGAGCCTCCCCGCTTGAGGCTGATGCTGCTAAACATGCGTCGGACGGAAGTTTGATCGCTAATTGAATCCAATTCATTATAAAATGGTCAACGCCGTTTATAACCTTCATTAAAAACGGTGTAGAGCGTGTGTTACCGCGCGCTTAAGCCCCTGTTCTCTGAATAAACGGGGGGTGCATCACCGCTTGGAAATAAAAAAGAAAAATGGAATGGAGATTATGAGAGCGTTACTTCCGCCTCGATGATAGTACGTGAGTATTTCTGCCCTTTCTGGGTAAGCGTATACATACCCGGATTCGTTGATTTCGAGATTACACGCACCCCCTGGAGTTTCTCCAGGTGCCAGTTGAAACTCCCCGGGCTTACAGGCCGACCTATCTCTCTCTCAGTCATTTCCTTCAAGTCCGACCAAGAGTGAGGTGTAGGGTTCAGGGATTTCACTATAGCCATCCGGATCGTACTTGATGTGATCAGGGCCAAGGTCTTCATGTTTTATCACTTCTCTCTGTTTTATGACGATATCAGTGTATCGTCTTCTCTCCGCCTCTTTCAGGCAGCCGATCCTGCCTCCGGGGATAGCCCGACCAGAGGGGTTAAGGCCCCATGGCTTCCCTGTTTTTTCCCAGCCATTCAGTTTCCTTTGTTACTTTAAGTTATTTCTTTCCTTAATTGTCCTCTGCCTATTTAAGGTTGCGC
>SDBU01004620.1_pt1 | contig 16834 bp, 15 predicted proteins | sample 2277071 | NCBI WGS metagenome assembly SDBU01 (sample SAMN10397929, study PRJNA504765) | marine sediment metagenome | isolation source: marine sediment core GS08_GC12, 126 cmbsf | place: Arctic Ocean: Gakkel Ridge, Loki's castle | collected 2008 | reverse complement strand
TCGAGATGATCCGATTGATCCAAGACAACCGCGCCGCTATCGAAGCGCTGTGTTCCAAGCACCACGTCGCCCGGCTTGAACTGTTCGGCTCGGCCGCGGACGGAACGTTCCACGAGAAATCCAGTGATCTGGACTTCCTGGTTGAGTTCCGGGCAGGGCACCCCAATGGGCTCTTCCACCAATTCTTTGACTTCCAGGCGGACCTCGAGACTCTCCTGGGCCGCAAGGTGGACCTGGTCGAGCGCTCCGCCATGAAGAACCCCTACTTCATCAAGGCGGTCAACAAGACTAAGGACTTGCTCTATGCAGCCTGAAGCGCCGAAACTGCTGGAAGACATCCGCGCAGCCGCCGCCTATATCCTGGACAAGACCGATGGCAAGACGCTGGATCAATGATCTGGCCGACGATCTGCTGCGGCCGGCGGTGGAGCGGCATTTCGAGATCATCGGTTTCGGCCCTGAACCGTCTCGGCAAGCATGATCCGGGGTCACTCGAACAGATTCCCGATCACGCGCAGATCATCGCCTTCCGCAACATCCTGATTCACGGCTACGACGCAATCGACGACCGCCGCGTTTGGGACGCCGTAAGAAGCAGCCTGCCTGCGCTTCATCGACAGGCGGAAAACATGCTCAAAGACGCTGGCCCGACGTGATCCAAAAATGACGGGCAGGTCAGGTTGAAAACCTGACAGGACGCTGAAACAGCCTCGCGTTGGAGGACTGCGCTGCCATAATGAGTTGACCATGTAACGGTCCGCCCGAAACGAAGCTCGAAGAAGACCTGTGGGCCCGGCCCGGTAGGGCGCGTTCCACCCGCCGCTGGAGTGAGAACATGATGAGAACTGGCAGACGGTGTCCCGGATAGGTGTAACTCGAGCGAGGTGGTTCTCCATTCCATGGTGAAGCACTGCATTGCAAAGGAGTATTTCAAATGAACAAGCCGGGTGCCCCTGCCGGTCCGAGGGCCATCCTCAGTCTAACAAGCCGATGAAGTCGCGCGGGTTGCGTCAGGGACGGACCCTACGGGGATCGAACCACCTCGGCGATGCGCAGGAGGCGCTTAAGCAAGGTCTCCAACTGATCCAGCGGATAGACGGTGGCAGGGTCGCTTTGGGCGTGGTCGGGGTCGTCGTGCACTTCCATGAACACTGCGTCGGCGCCGGCGCCGACGGCGGCTGCGGCTAGAGTGCCAACATGTTGACGTTGGCCTCCGCTCAGTGTTCCGGCTCCGCCGGGTAGCTGGCAACTGTGGGTGGCGTCGAAGACGACCGGAGCGTAGGCCTGCATCCTGGCGATCGCGGTCATGTCATTTACCAGCCGGTTGTACCCGAAGAACGTGCCCCGCTCGGTGAGCATGAAGTTGTTGCAGCCGGATTCGCCGAGCTTGACCGCCACGTTGCTCATCTCTTCGGGAGACATGAATTGGCCCTTCTTGACGTTGACGCATCGCCCGGTGCGGGCGGCGGCCGCGAGCAGATCGGTCTGGCGGCAGAGGAACGCGGGGATTTGCAGGCAATCGAGCACCTCACCCGCGGGGGCGGCCTGCTCCGGACCGTGAATGTCGGAGAGAATCGGCACGTCGAATCGCTCGCGAACCGCCTCCAGGACGGCCAGTCCTTCCCGCAGCCCCGGCCCGCGGAAGCTGTGAATACTCGATCGGTTGGCTTTGTCGTAGCTGGCTTTGAACACGAGAGGTACGTGCAGGCGAGCGCAGATGGAGGCCAGCGACTCAGCCGTCCGCAGCGTGTGGTCGCGAGATTCGATCACGCAGGGCCCCGCAATAAGGGCGAGCGGGGCGTCGTGGGCGATGGCGATAGGCCCGATCCGGGCGGAGTCACATTTCACGTTTGCCACGCTCCTGGAATCTGTGACGCTCGTCGACCGGTCCTCACACGATTCCCTTCCCCGGCCAACCGCCACCCGTGATACAGAGTAAAAACCGCCGGGGCGGTCGTCAATGAGCGAATCGCCGCCCGAGGACCACAGCGTGCATCCAAGAAGAGGCGGTGATTCTCGCGGAGGCGGCACGGTCAAGCGAAGTTTGGCGTGGAATAGCCGCCCGCTCAGCCTAACAAGCTAGACCCTGCCACCCCAAACGGGATGCAGCTAGGGCCCCGGGCGGCGATCGTCCAGCTTAGGTGGCTGCTTTGACGCCGACGGGAATTGGCTGCATCATACCGGGGTTGTGCTTGCCGAGTTGGATTCCTCGGCTCCACGCCCGCCGAAGTGCCGCTGCAGGACCAGGTGTCGCCGCGGTTCCATGAGGGTGAGCGCGGAGTCGCGCCGCGGAGATGAAAATGGCCAGGAAAGCAGTCAAGAGGAAGTCGCCGGTGATCGCCCGTCGCATCGCCCGCTGCCGGCGGCGGATGAAGAAACACCGCATTTCAGCATACCTGGTGACCAGCCGGATGGATCATTTCTACCTGACCGGGTTTACCGGTGAGGATTCAGCCGTGCTGCTTACACCGGGTGACGTCCACGTGATCAGCGACGGCCGATTCGAAGAGTCGATCAATCAGGAATGTCCGTGGGCGACCCGATGGCTGCGGCGCGGGCAACTGCCCGACGAAATCGCCAAGGTGTGCAAGGAGCTGAAGCTCAGGTCGCTGGCGGTTCAGCCGGACCACACGACCCTCGCGGACCACAAGGCCCTGAAGAAACGCATCAAGCGCACTCGCCTGACCGAGGCTCCGTCCATCCTCTCGGACATGCGCTGCCTCAAGGACGATACCGATCTTGTGATGATAAAAAAGGCCATTCGCATCGCCCAAGAGGCGTTTGTGGAGACGCGAGAGAAGATCCGCGTCGGGCAGACCGAGAGGGAGATAGCCGCACTTCTTGAATATGAGATGGCCAAGCGCGGGGCGACCGGGCCTTCGTTTCCGACGATCTGCGCGGTGGGGGCAAACGCGGCCCTGCCCCACGCAGTCCCCGGAAGGCGAAAAGTGAAGAAGGGCTGCGCGATCCTGTTCGACTGGGGGGCAGCCGTCGATTTCTACTGCAGCGATTTGACGCGGATGGTCTTCGTCGGTAGCATTCCCAAGCCGCTTGGCGAGGTCTATGAGGTCGTCCTGGAAGCGCAAGAAAGGGCCATCGCCGACATCCGACCGGGAAGGCGGATGTGTGACGTGGACGCAATCGCCCGCGACTTCATCGGTGAGGCGGGTTACGGTAAGAACTTCGGACACGGCCTGGGACACGGGCTGGGTTTGAACGTGCACGAGCCGCCGTCCTTGAGCTGGCGCAGTAAGGACAAGCTCAAGGCGGGTATGGTCGTCACCGTGGAGCCGGGGATCTACCTGCCCGGCGTCGGCGGCGTGCGGATTGAAGATGACGTGCTCGTGACACAAAAAGGGTGTCGCGTCCTTACTCGGCTCGGCAAGACGCTGGAGGATGCGGTCATCTAGCGTCTGTTTTCGCCGGGGCCGGCGGTTGGAGCCGCCACCCGGCACAGCGGAGTTCTTGACGTTGCTTGATATCGACAAGATCCAGCAGCTCGTGGCGATGATGGTGGCCAACGACCTCGTGGAGGTCTCCCTGCGCGACGGTGAGGAGGAAGTGAGCTTGCGTCGCCCGAACCCGACGGCGGGGGCGGCGCTACCAGCGTCAAATGTCCCGGTCCAGCTCGAGCATCCCGGCGTCGATGCCCCGCCCCCCGTGCCCGGCGCTTCGGCGGAGGCGGCCGATCACTCCGACGATGACGATCTCGTTCACATCGTGGCCCCGATGGTGGGCACGCTCTATGCGGCTTCCGATCCGGATTCGGCGCCGTTCGTCGAGGTCGGCAGTGAGGTTGGACCGGAAACGGTCGTCTGCATCCTCGAAGCAATGAAGGTGTTCAACGAGATCAAGGCTGAAATCGCCGGAACGATCGAGCGGATTCTGATCAAGAACGCCCAACCGGTTGAGTATGGCCAACCCCTTTTTGCGGTCAGACCTTCGTGAATCCTGGCTGCGTGACGATCGCGGGGAGCAGTGCGGCATCACCGCTCCGCGCGTCTTCCAAGTTGAAGTCCTAAGCTGATGTTTCGACGCATTCTGATAGCCAACCGCGGGGAAATCGCCCTGCGTATCATCCGGGCCGTCCATGAGCTGGGGATCGAGGTGGTGTGCGTGTTCTCCGAGGGGGATCGCGGGGCCTCCTATCTCGAGCAGGCCGACCAGGCGATATGCATCGGCGGGGCCCCGCCGCGGGACAGCTACTTGAAGAGCGACAGGATCATTGCGGCTGCGGAGATCACCGGGGCCGACGCGGTTCATCCCGGATACGGGTTTCTCGCCGAGGACGCCGCCTTCGCGGAGAAGTGCCGGGCATCCAAGATCGAGTTCATAGGCCCGACCGCGGAGGCAATGCGCCTGCTGGGCGACAAAGCCGCCGCCCGCGTCCTGGCCAAGAAAGTCAAGGTGCCCGTCGTCCCCGGCAGTGAGGGCACGCTCGAGGAGGACGACGAGGCCTTGCAGATCGCGGAGAGCGTCGGGTTCCCGTTGATCATAAAAGCCGTCGCCGGCGGCGGCGGACGCGGGATGCGCATAGTCCGAGAGAAGGGCGAGCTTCAACCCGCCCTCAAGCAGGCCAAACAGGAGGCCCAAAGCGCTTTCAACAGGCAGGACGTCTATCTGGAAAAGTACCTCGAGAATCCCAGGCACGTCGAGGTGCAGCTCATCGGCGATCAGCACGGAAACATCGTGCATCTGTCCGAGCGTGACTGCAGCATGCAACGGCGCTATCAGAAGCTGATCGAGGAATCGCCCTCGCCGGGTATAGACTCTCGAACACGCAAAGCCCTCTGCCTGGCAGCGGTGCGAATCGCCCGGGCAGCGGAGTACAGCAGCGCCGGCACCGTCGAGTTTCTGGTCGACAGCAAGGGCAAGTTCTATTTCATCGAAGTCAACACCCGCATACAGGTCGAGCATCCGGTCACCGAAATGACCACCGGCTACGACCTGATCAAAGCCCAGATCAAAGTCGCATCCGGCGAGCCGCTGGAGTTCACTCAGAAATCGGTAAAACCGCGCGGGCACGCCATCGAGTGCCGGGTCAACGCGGAGGATCCCGAACACAACTTCCGCCCCTGCGCCGGCACGATCACGAAGTTCCGCCCCCCCGGCGGCCTCGGTGTACGGGTGGAAACCTACGCCCATGACGGGGCCAGGGTTTCTCCACAGTATGACTCGCTGATCGCCAAGCTCATTGTCCATCAGTCATCGCGCGAGGAGGCGATCCGCTGCATGCAGCGATGCCTGGCCGAGTTCATCATCGAGCCGATCAAGACCACCCTGCCGTTTCTGCGCAGCGTCATGGCCCATCCCGATTTTCTGGCAGGGAAGATCGACACCGGGTTCGTCGAACGAACGTTCTGACGAATTACGAGTTACGAATTACGAGACAAGCTCTGTAGTTCAGGTCAACAGACTCGACCTACGTCATGCCTCCTTGCCTCTTCCTGAATTCGCTATTCGCCATTCGCCATTCTGAATTCCCTACGCGCGGGTGTCCCCCTTCTCTGAAGGTGGGGGCTCGATGATACGGCACGGTCCGCAGCCGGCGTGTGGATCATCGTGTCCCCCACCTCGAAGCGAGGTAGGCCACCCGGCTCGGCCCACACGGATGCAGGCTTGACACGCATCGGGTGCCTGCATAGAGTATAGGCATGAAGGGCGATGGGAGACGGCAGTATACAATCCGCTCGGTTCCGCCTGCGGTGGACCGGGCTCTCCGGGCCCAGGCGAAACGGCGGAACAAGAGCCTCAACGAGGTCGCCCTGGAGGCCCTCCGGCGGGGGGTGGGGTTGGAGGGTCCGGAGATCGTGTTCGACGACCTCGACGACCTCCCGGGGACGTGGCAGGAGGATCCGGACTTCGACGCGGCCCTCAAGCGGCAGGACGTGGTGGATCGCAAACTATGGCGCTAAGGCTGGCCCTGGATGCCAACCGGTATGTCGACTTCTGCAAGGGGTTAGACGCGGCGGTCGCCCCTCTCCGCCGGGCCAGCGAGATCAACCTGCCTTTCGTCGTACTTGCGGAACTAAGGGCCGGTTTCCGATGCGGCCGGCGATCGCAACACAACGAGCGTATGCTCGCCCGCTTCCTCCAATCGCCGCGGGTGGCTGTCCTGTTTGCGGATGAAGGAACGATCCACTTCTACGCCGAGTTGTTCGCCGAACTCCGTGAGGCGGGAACACCCATTCCAACAAACGATCTGTGGATCGCTGCGTTGGCCACGCAGCACGATTTGACGCTCTTCACCCGCGACAAGCATTTCGACCGCCTCCCGCGGATTCCGCGAGTCTGAACGACCTCTCGCAACGGTTGCTACGCGCGGGTGTCCCCCTTCTCTGAAGGTGGGGGCTGGATGATACCACACGGTCCGCAGCCGGCGTGTGGATCATCGTCTCGACGAATTACGAATTGCGAATTACGACACAAGCTCTGTAGCTCTGTAGGTCGGGTCAACAAACCGGACAACCGCCTCGATCGCAACCGGCGGTCAACCGTCGCACTTGCGAGCGGAACTCTTCGTACACTCGCTCAGTTATCGGCCCGACACAGCCGCAGCCCACCGGCTTGTCGTCAATCGAAGTGATGGCCAGAACCTCCACGGTCGTCCCGGACATGAACACCTCGTCCGCGCTGCGCAGCGTTTCGAGGTCGCAGGCTTGCTCTTCAACCTTCAAGTCGAGGGCGGCGGCGCAGTCAAGCAGAAAACCCTGGGTTACACCGTGCAGGATCGACTCGGTGCGCCGCGGAATCCGAAGGGCGGATCCGTGGACGATGAACAGGTTGGCTGCGGTGCACTCGCGCACCTCTCCCGCAGCCGTTACAAAGATCGCGTCGTAGTAGCCGCGCCGCCGGGCCTCGCTTTTCGCCAGCACGTTGGGCAGGAGGGTGATCGCCTTGACCCGGCAGTTCGCCCAGCGCCGATCGAGCGTTGTCATGACCCTGACACCGCGCCGGCGAACTTCGGGGGCAACGGCCGACAGCGGCCGGAAAGTCATCACCACCGTCGGGGTCATATTCTCCGGGATTGCGTGGGACCGCGGTGCCGCCCCCCGGGTGATCTGGATGTATACGAGCGTATCGCCGAGGCCGCTACGGTTCAGGCCCTCGAAGATGATCGGCTCCAGCGGCCGGGGAACTCGGCCGAGCTCGAGTCCGATCGCGGAGGCGCTTCGCTGCAGGCGCTGAAGATGCTCGCGCATGAGGAAGGGGCGCCCGCCGTAGGCGACGATGACTTCGTAGATTCCGTCGCCGAACTGAAAGCCGCGATCATCAATCGAAACCTTCGCTTCGTCGACCGGAAGAAACTCCCCGCTTACATAGGCCAGTTCCGTCATCGCGGCTTACCCGTCCCCGGCCTCTGTGGGACCGGCTTTCCAGCCGGTCGGCGCCGTTCGACCCAGGGCCGCACGCACGTCGCACAGCCAACGATAGCACTGGGTGAGCCGCTCTTCATCCTTGAGCACCTCCATCGTTTGGGTCAGATGTCTGTCAGCTATTTCGTACTGCCGAAGATCTCGTGCGTAAATGATGCCCAGAAGGAAGCGAATGTTGCCCGCCTCGGTCGAGTGCGGATAGGACTCGATAAACCGCTCGAACGCCGCGGCCGCCTGGGGAAACCTGCCGCTGCCGTAGAACTCCCGGGCGATCTGAAGCTGCACCCGCTCCGAGAGGCATTGGCGCGGATCTACCGCAATCAGCCTTTCATACAGGGCCGCCGACTCAGCCACGTCCAGCCGTTCCTGCGATTCGGTTATGCGGGTGCGCAGCGAAGCGACGTCGTCGAGGCGGCGTTCCTCGATCGCCTGCTGGGCCGCATCAGGTGAGGATTCGCGGGCCACAGCGCCGAGCTTTGCTCGCCCCGCAGCTCCCGGGGCCGACATCGCCGCCGAAAACTCGCGACGCAGGTACCATCGCCTCCACAGCGCCAAGATGTCGAACTTGTCCCGCGGCACCGCCCGGAAAAAGAGCATCGCAAGCGCCGCGACGAAACCGAACAGATACCCCGCCAGGTGAGCGTGGTGGGCGACTCCCCCCGATCCGCTAAGACCCGGAGATACGATGTTATCCCAGACGATAATCTTCAAGCCGATCAGAACCATCGCCGGCCACTCGAAAAAATGGATGAACAGGAACAGCCAGACCATGACCGTCACCCGGCTGCGGGGAAGCAGCACCAGATATGCGGTGGTCACCGCGGCAATCGCCCCGGACGCGCCCAACAACATGAAAGCGTCGGGTCTCACCAGGGCATATCCCCATGCGGCGAAGATCCCGCCCGACAGATAGAACAGTAAATACGGAATGTTCCCCAACTTCCCGTTCACACTGTTGCCGAACACCCAAAGGAACAGGAGGTTTCCAAGCAGATGGGCCCCGTGGGCGTGTAGAAACTGATAGGTCAGGAACTGATGAAACATCGGGTCAAGCGATTGGAAGACCAGGTACCTATCCCTGAAATCCGCCACCGCAGAACCGGAAACACTCTCGCTAAAGACAAGAAAGCAGAGAATATTCACACCGATCAGGATGTAGTTCACCACCGGCGTGCGCCGGCTGACCGTCTCGGTACGAATCGGTAATACGATAAACATGCTGCCTCAGGATCGCTGCCGGGAGAAGACCCACGGGCAAGCTGCGCTTGCCCATGCCACCCACGCCAGCCGCTGTTCAACATACTCGCCACGGTCCCCTTACTTGTGAAACACGGCCCTAGCTGCCGCCGGGGCGTGGTGGCGTACCACCTCCAATGGCCTGTACGTACTGCAGCCGAAGCTCGTACAGCACCCCATTGAGCATACGCTGCTCTTCCTCGGTGAGGTTGCCCTTGGTCTTCTTGTCCAGAGCGTCCAGCAGGTCAATGTGGTGCTTGGCGGCGGCGGGATCGGGAGGGATGCGTTCACCACCGGGCCCCTGATACCCGCCCATGGCGATAGCCGCCTGCATCGCCAGCATATTAACCAGCTCCCCAAAGGCGGCAGGTGCCGCCTGCGCAGCCCCGGCCGGGCGGGGAGCGGACCGTTCCTGCTTCGCAAGGCGCTCCTTCTCCCGGGCAGCCTCCTCCTTCCAGTCAGCGTCGACGTGCAGACCGCCGCTTGATTCTTCTTCACTCATGGTTGTCTCCAAGGCTTGACACCGGCTCACTATACTCGAAACTCGGCTTCAGCGGGAAGGGCCGACATCAGCCGCTCCAACGCCTGCCGATCGAACAGGCCGAAGAAGTACTCGCGACCTTGGGCGATCCGGTTCTGCCTCAAGGCGGCGGAGGCGCATTCGAGCTCCACCCGTCGGGCGGCGAGTGTCTCCGCCCCGCGGCTTAACATCGCCGTGTTGATCTCGCGAATCTGGCGGAAAGTCTCCCGGCGGGCCTGGTGGTCACTCGCCCGACGCTCGCGGAGTTCGACCGTCTGCTCTACCAGTGCGGCACGCCGGGCAATCATCGGTTCCAAATCGGCCCGGCCCGGCAGATTCCGCTGCGGATTCCATTGAAGGTCACGCAGCCCCCGCCGTAGCGATCGAAACGACTCGGGAGTTACACCGCTTGCCGGCAGAGACAAATGCAACGTCGCGGAGACGCAGGCCATGTGCGGCGGAGGGAGCCCATAGTAATCGGCGATGATCGCATCGCTGATCCGATCGTACTTCGCCCCACCGATTCCGTGGATGAACAAATCGGCAAGAAACAGCCTCGCCCAAATGGTCAGGGCCAGGGCCCGCGGTCTCAACACCCAACCGTGTAGGGTGGGCATCGCCCATCCATCGCCGGAACGCAACGCCCGAACCGACACCTCCCCGAGCTCGACTGCCTCGGCAAAAAGCCGCACCACGTCACCCGACCGGCCGACCGCGACCCGACGCCGCGGCTGGTTGGCCCGATACGCCCACACCGGCACCTCGCACCGATCGCTTCCGATACACAAATCCGGGATAGGGCGCTGCGGGCCGCGAACCCGGTTCTCCCGGCGGTACTCGGCCAGAGCCCGATTATAACTCGTGGCAAACCTGACCGCGTTTATGAGCATGTCCGAAAGCATCGGCCCGCCCCCGCCCCAGGCGCGACGGATCCGCAGGTCGTCAACGTCGACCCCCAGGCCAGTTTCGATTGACCTCCTGCCGGCCACCGCCTGGTCAACCCAGTCGCGCGCGTCGACCGCCCCGGCCATGGCGGAAAAGAACCTCGCCATCTGCGAGGGGTGATACCGCTGCTCGCCCATCGCCCGGCAGACAGCCTGTTCAACGCCGGCGATTTCCTCGCGAGTCTGGAGCCCGAGCTGCTCATACGCCCAACCCACGGGAAGCTCAGCGAACCGAACCTTCCGTACAGCCAGCCCGTCCACATCCACTGACGGGACGGAAAACGTCGCGTCTTCGGGGCTGTCGCTATCGACTACGAGATTGATGGCCCTCCCATCCAGAGCCCCGGCGAGCCGCATGGCTACAACGTGCTTCGCCCACACCCCGGGGTGGATGAACCCCGGCGCGTGACCGGTGACAATCACCAGAGCGTCCTCGCTGCCGCTAAGCGCTTTACGCGTCCGCCTTCGCCAATCAGCCAGGGTCGAATCCAGCAGGGAAAGGTCCGCCCGATCCAGAGCGTCTGCATTGGCCCGAGCGGCTGCCGTGCACAGCCGCGGCTCGGGTACGACCAGAACGTCCTCATGCCGAGGTGGCGTTTTTAGCTTTGAGAAATCCAGCATCGTTTCAAGTGCTATGGGGCCGGCTCTAAACCGGTCAACACGGTAGCGAGCGCGCCCCCATTCGACCCGGCACAACCGATCCGTTACCCAGCTCCTCCTCGAACACCGCCAGGTAGTGCTCCAAGCGAGCGGCAGGATCGTCCAGGACGCCCCCGAAGTGCCGGGTGGGATCATGGTAAATCAGCCGCACGGGCAGCTCGGAAACCCTCAACCCCGCCCGGGCCACCTGCACCCAAAACTGCAGCGGCATGGCGTAACCCCGCACGGTGATGTCCAGATGCGAAAGAGCCGTGACGCGGTAGGCCTTGAACCCGCAAAACGCGTCGGTGATGCTCAGTCCAAGCCGCTCGTTGAGCAGGCTGGTGATCTTCCGGTTGATCGCCCGGCGGTCCGCGGGCACCGACGCATCGACCTGCCATCCGTTGGGATAGCGCGTCCCACTGATTATGTCCGCATCGTCGCGGCGCGTAGCTGCAATGAAGTTGGGGATCTGTGACGGCTCATGCTGCTCGTCGCAGTCCATGGTGATCAGCCACTCATAGTCTCGACCGCCCGCCAGGGCGAACGCGTCCGCAAGGCTCTTGCCGTATCCCAGGTTTTCCGGATGGGTTATCACGTGGATGCCAAGCCGCCGGGCGAGCAGCTCCGGCGTTCGATCCGTTGAACCGTCATCGACTACCAGAATGTTACTGCAGTACCGCCCGGCCTGATCGAGAACGCGGTCTACGTGGCGTTCTTCATTGAAGACCGGAATCACCAGCAGGAAATCACCAGGCATCGGGCTAAAGATCCTCGTGTGTCACCCCAATAACGATGTCGCCCTCCGCAGGGGTATCGCCCACGCAGGCTAATCGTAGGGGCGACGCGGGAAAAATCAATCCGAACTGCCAACCGGCAGCTGCCGGCGCGAGCCGCCCGTCCACCCGTAGGTCGGTATCGAGCATTTCGGCGCCGCCCACGGCCGTGGGCAACAGCCCAAGCGTTTCGCCACGGCCAAGGATCGATCCTCCCTTCCGTCGGACCGATCCTTGGCCGTGCCACCCATCCTGTGCCCCCCATCCGAAAGCAGACTTCCTCGGACCTTCGCCGCGCCGGAACTGGCTGAATACTCCGTATTGATGATACAGTCCCTTATTCTACGGTGCGTTTTTCTGTAACCGCCGGGGCTGATGTTCGTCTAAAACGATCGGAGAACGCGATGGGCGATGGCGAACCGGCGGCTGACGGTGGGGTCACCGAGCTTGTGCGGCGGTGCAAAGCCGGCGATGTAGCCACCCTGGAAGCGCTCTACCGGCGGTACGTCGATCGCGTCTGGCGGCTGGGCTGGTTCTGGACCCACTCGGGCGACGAGGCTGCGGACATCGTCCAGGAGACCTTCCTGCGCGTAGCCCGGTCGATCAACAGGTTCGAGCAGCGCAGCGCGTTTTCAACCTGGCTCTTCGCGATCGCTCGCTCGGTGGCCATCGAGCACCTGCGCAAAGGCCGCCGGGATCGGGCGAAGGCTGACGATCCCAGGATCTACCGCCTGGTGCCGCCGCCTGCCGAGCCACCGGATTCGCTGACTGATGAGGAGACGCGACAGGGGGGTGCGCCGGGCCGAGTTTCTACATGGGTTCGGTCGTCAAGATCGGGAGCGGGCGGATGCACCAGTGGATTGACCGGGCGATTGAAGGTAACTACCCCGGTTCAGGTTGACACGACGGATTCGGTGAGGTAGTATTCAGTTATAGGGCATTTCGAGAGACGGAAGGCGAGCAATTGGAGGACAAGTCATGCGTAGGTCTACAACCGTTCTGATGATCGTTGCCGTTGCGGGGTTTGTGGGATCCGCGCGGGCGGGCGGGGTGTTCATCTTCGAGAACGACTACGAGGGCTTCCTGGAAGCCGCCGGGGACGTGCAGGAGATCGACTTCGAGACCCTCCCGGACGGGAGCCCCAGTGAGGCCGGCGTGGAAATCACACCTGACTTCAATTACACCGAGCAGGGGGTGACCTTTTCGTCTCCCTATCCCGTTCTGGAGATTGGATACCCGCTGGACGGCCTGTTCGACTTGGAGGCGCACAACAAGGACACCGGCGCCCGAAACTGGATCATAGCCGATCTTGTGCCCTCGGGATGGGCGGTGGGCATCTTTTTCCCCGGAGGAACGACGCTTTTCGCGTACGACGGTCAGGGCACATTGATCGCAGACGCCACTTTCAGCGGGAGCGGTCGCGGCTTCTTCCTGGGGATCGTCTCGGACATACCGATCGCGCTTGCTGTAGGGGACCGTGACTCGTCCGGTGAAGTATTCGAGTCGTTCCTGTTCACGCCGATACCCGAGCCCGCGACCCTGGTGCTCGTGGGCTTGGGTGCAGTTGCGCTACTGAAACGACGTCGGTAACCGTATGACCCTGGGAGATGGGCCTCCGCATCTCCGACGCGAGCGTGCGGGATTAGGTTCCACCCTATCGCCCTGGAGAGGAAGAGTATGAGCAATACTCCGGAGAGCGGGGAACGTCGTGTTGTATGGGGAGACGGTGAAGGAGTTCTCAACGAACCGAGTCTATCCGTAAGACATGGAGAACGGAAGATGCAAAGTTACAAGACAAACATGATTGTGAGTGCTGTCTGCGTCGCGGCAATTTGCCTCGGATTAACGCACAGAAGCGCTCAGGGGCAGGGTTGCCCGAATCCGCAAGTGATGGAGGTTTATACGACTGCGGCGGAATTCGGAGAAGATGAGTACCCCCACAATAACTTCAACAACCTCTCAGCGGGAGGCGACCAGCTCGCTATCCCGGATTCACCGGAAGTCTTTCCCTATGTCTGGGTTGCGTGCTCGGCGCGGGGAACGATCGTGAGGATCGCCACGGAAGCGCACTACTCGTGGATTCACGAACGCAATGTGGAGCCTGGGGAGATCCTCGGGGAGTACAGAACGGCCCCCGACGGGTGTGGCAAGAATCCCTCGCGAACGACCGTGGACTTCGACGGGAATGCGTGGTGCGCCAACCGTAACGATAACTTCTATGGCGGCGGGTGCGAGGGCCCGAGTTTCTACATGGGTTCGGTCGTCAAAATCGGAAGCGGGTGGATGCACCAGTGGATTGACCGGAACAATAATGGTCTTATCGATACGTCGACAGGACTCGATCTGGTTATGGACTGGGACGCGGACGCGGATGGTGACGGGGTCTGCAGCGCCGGGGATATCGCCGGAGCGCAAGACGAGTTGATCCTGCTGTATGAGCCTGTTCCCCCGACGGGAACGCGCACCATAGCGGTCGATCGGGAGAACAACGTGTGGGTCGGGGGGAGCGATAATCGCTGGCATGTGCATTTGGACGGTCAGACAGGGCAGATGGACATGGACGTGGGGATCCTTGAGGCACCGGAAGATCCTTGCGGTGGCTATGGCGGGCTCGTGGATTGCAACGGGGTCCTCTGGTCCGCAACCGGCGACTTGGATCCGGCCTGGCTGCTACGACACGACCCCACCTCACAGACCCCAACCACCGAGTGCATTCTGGTCGAGCGATCTTACGGGCTGGCGGTCGACCTGAACGGGTACATATGGAACACGCAACGGTGGCTTGACACAGTGCTAAAGATTGATCCCGATCCTCCCTTTGAACGCGTTTCGTTCGGCACGGGGGATTACCCCCAGGGTGTCGCCATAACAGCCGTGGATAATCACGTCTGGGTAGCGGACAGGATCGATCGGACCGTGACGCGCCGGGACAACGATGGGGGTTTTGTAAAAACCATCAGCCTAGCATATGAGGGGCATCAGGGGGAGGACCCCACCGGCGTGGCCGTGGACTCCGCGGGAATGGTATGGGTAACGAACCTCATCTCGCACGACGTGATGGTGATCGATCCGACGATGGAGGATGGGGAGGTGGTTCTCCGCGTAGACCTGAATGATGTGAATGGTGACCCGCATTCGCTGGGTGACGCCGGGCCGTATAACTACAGCGACATGACCGGCCTGGGGTTAATGTGGACCATCTCCCCGGCGGGGGTGTGGACGGGGGTGGTGGACGGAGACGTGGCCGGCAGGCCGTGGGAAAGCGTTTCGTGGAACGCCACGGAAGGCGCGGGGACCGTGACGGTTCAGGCCCGGGCGGCTGATCTGCAAACGGAGCTGGGCAAGGCGCTGTACGTCGAGGTGGGCAACGGTGAGCCGTTGGTCGTGGACCGGAGTTGCACGCTGACCGGGCGGTACCTGCAGATTCGAGTTCAGCTCAACGCCGACTGTCACGACCCGGACCGGCCGACCCTGCAGGACCTGACGGTCTCCGCGTACGATTTCGTGGACGACTATTGCGAGGGGGGCAACGGTACTGCCGACTGCTGTGAGCCGGACTGCAACGGGAACGGGACGCTGGATCCCTGCGAGCAGTTCGACGATTGTGACGCCAACGGCGTTCCGGATGAGTGCCAAGAGGATTGCAACGAGAACAGCGTGGCTGACGTATGCGACCTGACTGCGGGGGCGGTCACGTTTGAGGACGTGCAAAGCTACCTGGTGGGCGATCAGCCCATGAGCGTGGCGGGGCGGGCCTGGGACGCTTCCGGGGCCGAGATCCTGCTGGACGTGGACAGCGACGGGGACGTGGACCTGGTTACGGCCAACATATTTTCGGACGACAATCTGTCGATTCTGCTGAATAACGGGAACGGGAGGTTTACCCTGGGGACGCCGATTCCCGTCGGGGAGAACTCAGACCCGCACACGGTTGTCGCGGGTGATTTCAACGACGACGGGTATGTCGATCTGGCGGTTACGCGGAGGGACGGGAACCCAGAGGGGGCCGACGACGTCGCGATCGTGTTCAATCTGGGCGGCGAGGGTGCCAACTGGTCAGGGTTCGATCAGGCCAACATCCAGTTCGTCCAGGTAGGGAACGGCCCTGAGCGGATGGCGACGGCTGACCTGGACGGGGACTGTGACCTCGATCTGGTGATTGCAAATCGGGGGAATCCCGACAACGTGTCGGTGCTGTACAACGATGGGAGTGGAACGTTCGCCGGGGTTGCAAACTCGCCGTTCGCCCTGAACGTCAGCTCAGCAGACCCGCGGGATCTGGTGGTGGGCGATCTCAACGGGGACGGGCTCCCGGACATTGCGGTCGCTACCGGCGGTCCCGGCAAACTTGTGGTGGGGATAAACGCCGGCGGGTCGGATAGCGGGCTGACCTTCTCCGACTGGGGGACCACCACGCAGTACTCGATCGGGTCGGGGGACACGTTCGCCATATCCGTTTCCCTGGCTGACCTGGACCACGACGGAGACCTCGACGTGGCCATCGCGGACTCTGGTGATTGCAAGGCGGTTGCGGTGCTGATCAATCGGGGAATGTATCCATTACCATTGGAATTTGACGCCCCGGTCGTGTATCCGGTGGAGGGCAACTCGAGGCACGTGATCACCCCTGACGTTGATGGTGATCTGTTTGCCGACGTGGTGGTTGTCAACAGCAGCGGTGATCTGTCCGTACTCAGCAACGACAGGACGGGACAACTGGAACTGAGTTGGCAGATCAACGTCCCGGGGGGCAGTTTCGAGCACGTCACCGCAGCGCCGTTGTTCGACCCCGACGGGCAAACCGATCTGGCGATCGCAGATCGTCGGGACTGGGTCCGGGTGATGCTCAATCTCACCGTTCCGCCCGCGAGCATCGACTTGCTCAACGATGGAATTCCCGACGAGTGTCAATGTCCCGCAGCCACGATCGTTGACGCGGACCCGCCGTATGATCCTTCGAATCCGCTGATCGACGCCCGTCAGCCGCATCCGGTGAATGACAACTCCTTCGGCGCCCGCCAGGGGATTGGGAGTCCGAACACCTATAACGGCGGACCCGAGCCGATCCAGATCACTCTGACGGATGCGGCGACCGGAGCTGACAACCTCAACTGCTGGGAGCTGTGTGAGACGGGGATCGAACAATGGGAGGGTACCCCACACCTCGAGCCGAACGAGATCATCAGCGTCACGGAGACGTCACCGGGGGTGTACGAGATCCTGTTGGATCGTCCCATCTCCGCAGGGCACTGGACGGTGATTACGTACGTGGGGGATGGCAGTCGGGTGTCCTATGCGTCGCTCCCCGCGGACGCGAATGCTGATGGATGGTCTGGTCCCGTC
>SDBU01004619.1_pt1 | contig 16836 bp, 14 predicted proteins | sample 2277071 | NCBI WGS metagenome assembly SDBU01 (sample SAMN10397929, study PRJNA504765) | marine sediment metagenome | isolation source: marine sediment core GS08_GC12, 126 cmbsf | place: Arctic Ocean: Gakkel Ridge, Loki's castle | collected 2008 | reverse complement strand
CAAGAAACAAATCAAGAGAAGGAAGAAAATGGCTGAACAAAAAAAGAAAAGCAAAAAAATCATAGGGATTGACCTCGGCACGACCAACTCGTGCGTTGCTGTGATGGAGGGAGGTCAAGCAAAGGTGATCGTCTCGGAAGAGGGCGGTCGCACTACTCCATCGGTTGTCTCATTTAAAGGTGATGAGCGGCTTGTGGGTGTTCCTGCCAAACGTCAATCGATCACTAGTCCTGAGAATACAGTCTATTCAAGCAAGCGGTTCATCGGACGAAAGTTTGATGAAGTGCAGTCGGAGATCAAAACAGTCTCCTTCCAGGTCACTCCCGACAGCAACGGTGATGCAGCATTTAAAGTGAGTGGCAAAGAGTATTCTCCCGAAGAGATCGGCGCCATGGTGCTGGCCAAAATGAAGCAGACCGCCGAGGCCTACCTTGGAGAAGAGGTCACCGAAGCAGTGATCACTGTTCCTGCCTATTTTAACGACTCCCAACGGGCCTCGACAAGAGATGCTGGGCGTGTAGCCGGCCTCAATGTAAAACGGGTTATCCCCGAGCCAACCGCGGCAGCGCTGGCCTATGGCCTCGACAAAGGCGGAGATCACAAAATTGCCGTCTTTGATCTCGGTGGAGGAACCTTTGATATCTCGATCCTCGAAATCGGTGAAGGAGTTTTCGAAGTCCACTCCACCAACGGAGATACCCATCTCGGCGGTGATGACTTTGATAAAATTATCCTCACCTGGCTACTCGATGAGTTTAAAAAAGAACATGGCATCGACCTTTCCCATGACAAGATGGCGATCCAACGGCTCCGTGACGCAGCCGAAAAAGCCAAAATCGAGCTCTCCAGTACCCAACAGACTGAGATCAACCAGCCATTTATCACCATGGACGAGACTGGACCTAAACATCTGGCGCTTACTTTGAGCCGAGCCAAACTCGAGAATTTGACTCATGATCTCATCGAGCGTACCCGAGAGCCTTGCCTCAAAGCGCTACAAGACGCTGGGATGACCCCAAATGATATAGAGACCGTGCTTCTCGTAGGAGGAATGACTCGGATGCCAGCAGTCCAGGAAATGGTAAAAGGCATCTTTGGCAAAGAGCCCAGCAAAGGGGTCAATCCAGACGAGGTGGTGGCAGTGGGTGCTGCGATCCAAGGTGGTGTACTCGGTGGCGATGTGAAAGATGTGCTCTTGCTCGACGTGATTCCGCTCTCGCTCGGCATTGAGACCCTAGGCGGTGTGATGACCCCTCTCGTTGAGAAAAACACCACCATTCCGACGCAGAAGAAACAGATCTTCTCAACAGCGAGTGATAATCAGCCGGCCGTCAGCATCGTGGTGCTCCAAGGTGAGCGTCCCATGGCCCACGACAACCGTGAGATCGGTCGCTTTGATCTGACCGACATCCCACCTGCCCCCCGCGGAGTGCCTCAAGTTGAGGTGGCGTTTGATGTCGATGCCGATGGTATTTTGCACGTTTCCGCCAAGGATATAGCCTCCGGAAAAGAGCAGAAGATCCGCATCGAAGCGCAATCTGGATTAACAGAAGAAGAGATCAAGCGGATGACCCGAGAGGCTGAGGAGCACAAAGAAGAAGACAAAGTACGCCGTGAAGGCGTCGATGTGCGCAACGAAGCTGATGGACTTGTCTTCCGCGCTGAAAAAGCGCTTGGTGAGTACAAAGACAAGATTCCTGGCGATGTCGCGAGCGATATTCAGTCCAAGATTGACGGCGTCAAAAAAGCCCTCGAAGGGAACAATCCTGAAGAGATCAAGGCAGCGATTCAAGAGCTCAACACCCACATGCAGAAAATCGGTGAGGTGATGCAGAAGGCCGGAGCTGGCCCACAAGCGGCTCCTCCGCCCCCAGGTGGCGCTGCAGCTGAGCAGCCTCAGCAGAAAGAAGACATCGAGGAAGCCGAAGTCGAAATCCTTGACGACGAAGAGAAAAAGTCTTAAAGTTTTCCAAAACAATAGTCTATGACACAGATGATCTATTTCATCTGTGTCATATTATTTTTTAAAGGAAATCATGCTATCACCACTTGCTGTACTCCCCCCTCCAGGAGTCGGAACCGTACTAGCAGAACTTGAGTCAACAAACAATCGTGTTTGGAGAGCTGTCTGTTTCTTGTTTCCAGTTGTTGCTTTAGTTCAGGGCTTTGTTGGAATAGTTTGTTTTGCCCTTCCATCATCTAGTAATAGAGATCCAATACTCTGTATTGTGGCAGCAATCATTCTCGAGACGCTACTAGCCGCTTTATGTATCTTGGTGATTAGAAATGCTTGCAAAAACACCAATGCAGAACTGAAAGAAACAAGAAAAGTTTCTCTTCAACCTCTCCTTGCGGGCGCTGCTTAGAATCTCAATCAGAAAGGGGGTCAGGAAAGGGGGTCAGACGTGCATAAGTGCAAAACTTTTGCACTTATGCACGTCTGACCCCCTTTTTAAGCGTCGCCGGGGATGTGGAATGCTCCCAACTCTTGAACGACGGAAGCGGAACGGTCGATCTCGTCGGGAATAAAATAATGAATATCTACGCTATCGGTGACAGCTGCGTGATAGTTGTGGCGATAACCGATAGTCGTAAAATGGTGGATCTGCTGAGGCTTTAAAAAGATCGAACAGGCCAGCGTGCGAGTCAGAGCATCGCCCCAGCGATATTTGTAAAATCCATCGGCATGCTCAAGAAGCGAGATATACTCTTTGAAAAGAGTATTGTTGCGCCAAAATGAGAGTTTGTTGATCTCGAAGTTGGTGTAATACTGTTTCCCATTCGATCTACCGAGCCAGTCGGAGAAAGGCCTTAGATGTTTTAGGGGAAGCCTGTTCTTTCTGGCAAACTTTCGGGTCAGGGTCATAATCTCTTTTAACCCCTGTCCTTCGGTCCTTTTTGGATCCTCGCGCATCAGCGATCGAAAGCCATAGACACACCCTTGCTTCTCTAGAGTCTCAATAGGGTCAAAGTTCACGGGATGGGTCAAATAGGAGTCATCGTCAAAGCGCCAATAGTAGTCATAGGCGTGGAGAGCGGGATGGAAAAGCAATCCATGAGAGTAGAAACGGCACATTTGTCGATAGCCTAATCCTTGGGCTGAAAGGCGACCCCCATCCTTTCCCTGAAGCCATCTCTTCACTTTTTCGATATTAAGATGGGTGGGAAGCTCTAGGAAATCGACCAGTTTTTCAAAGTAGAACTCAGAGGAGAAGGTGCTTCTGATCTGTTCCATTTTGGCTTCTGGAAGATCTTCATGAAAAATCACTACAGGATAACCAAAGCGCTGGTTGAAGTGCTTTTCCATCAACTCCAGACTATAAAGGAACACCTCAAAGCGATTCATGCTCTCTTTGGGCGCTAGGTAGACAATGGCAGCTTTGGGTTTCATAGGCTAAAACAATCGGCTGATATCTTGGATAGTCAAAAAGATCAGAAAGGCGACGAGAAGCACAACAAACGGAATGATCAACCTTTCGATAGTCTTAGCTTTGAGACGACGCCGCGTGATCATCTCCCACAAGGAGATGCAGATATAGCCTCCATCGAGGACCGGGATAGGGAGTAGGTTGAACACTCCGAGGTTCAAGCTAATCGCTCCGATCCAGAAGAGTGCCTCGCCTATGCCCAAAGACCAGCCATGATGAATCACGTTGACAATGCCAATAGGTCCGCTGATCCATTTGGGATGAAGATAGCCCAAAATAAGGGCTTTGAGGGTGTGCCATGTCTCAGTAAAAATCGAGCCAAAGAGCGCGAAGGGGTTGGGATTGAATGTCACCTCTTCGTCTTGGAAGATAACATCCAAGATGAGTTGATTTTGACTCTCTTCAAGGTAGTGGAGGGCTTGCGCCCTTCTTTCAGGATCTTTGATCTCTCCTATTTTTTCCCTTGTCTGTTCTAAATCACTCTTTAATCTTTCAGACCTCTTAGGAATAACAGGAGCAAGTAAGGCGAGGTGTTCCGTCTCTTTCACGGGATTTGGAGTGCCGATAGAGTTCGCGATCGTCTGAATCTCATTCCAATGAACCACTTTTTGAAAAAGTGTGTCTTCATCTTTCCAGAGTACTTTTTTCTCCACTGGAACTTGCCGATCCACCATAAGCTGAACCTGGCGGGTCTGTAATAGATCCAGCAGCTGATAGGAGGTAGTGATGGCCGTTCCATCGATGGCTACGATCTGATCACCGATTTCGAGAGGTTGTTCGAGCTCCGGAGAAAGTGGATCGCGGGGAAAGGCTTTATCCCGGCTCTCATTATCGATAAACTCCAAAGAGTTGGTGACAACTCCTGTAGGAGAGAGGTTGTAGGGCATAATTTTAAGCTCCTGCCATCTTCCCTCAATGCCAGCCGCATATTGCCAATCAGAGAGTTCATTCTTCACCGCCCCAGACAATATAAGGTCATCCGCTTTTACCCTCGGTTGACGTGTGATGAAATGAGAATCCCCTCTTTTAACAGTCAATAACGCTCTTCCATCGTTGAGAATATATCTAAGCTGTTCCCGTGAAAAAAGCAGTTGACCATCAACCCACACGAGCCTATCACCATATTGTAAGCCACTTTCCTCCAAAGGAGAACCTGCGGGAAGAGGGTTGGGGGCTCCTCCAGGCAAACGATCATAGATAAAATAGCGGGATACGTTGGAAATCCCTGTGGTTAAGATGCCATCCAGAGAAGCGGGTGATTGGTAGGTCTCGATAGTGTATGAGAAGGGGCTCTTCTCCTCAGTCGCGTAATCGACGTGATATCCCCGAAGCCTCACATTTCGGTCGCTAAGCATCGCCGCGTAGAGCAGATCTTTTGAACTGGTGTAGGGTTGGCCATCGTAGTGAGTCAAGATGTCCCCAGGGCGCACTCCCTGGACGTAAAGTTCCGAGCCGGGGTCTACCCAACCGATAATTTTTGTAAATTCAGAGAAGGGCTTTTCACGGCCTCCCATCGCAAAGATAACAGCAAAGATAAGAAAGGCGAGGATCAGGTTGGCCACAGGACCAGCTAAAGCGACGGCAATCCGCTTCCAGGGAGCATTGGCAAAAAAACCACCTGGTATTTCGTGGGGCTCGATATAGGTTTTTTTGTCCTTCTGCTTCGTCACCTCCATCCCGGCGATTTTGACGTAACCGCCAAAGGGCAGCCAACCAAGCTGCCAGGCAACACCATTCACCTTCCACTTTAGGACAGCCCGTCCAAAGCCAATGCTAAAAACCTCAACCGTCATCCCCACTTTTCGGGCGACATAGTAGTGACCAAGCTCATGGATAAAGACCAAAACCCCTAGGGCAGCTGCCGCTAAAACAAAATACAAAATGGTCATACCTGTCTCGCTTCCTCTCTGGCTTCATCGTCGATGGCCAAAACGGATTCTATCGAATCCGCAGGCATCGATGAATGGTGATTCATTAACTTTTTTAAACGGTCGGCAATACCTTGCCAAGAGATCTCTTTTTGCAAAAAGCGATCCACAAGAATCTCGTTGGCGGCATTGAGATAACAGGGCAGCGACTCCCCTCGCCGAAGCGCCTCATATGCAAAATCTAACGCAGGAAACTTCTCCCTATCCGGAGCGAAGAAATCTAACCGTGATTTTTTCTGAAAGTCGAAAGGAGGCAGACTCCCCACTTCTCTCCCTGGATAAGTCAGCGCATATTGAATGGGGAAGATCATGTTGGGTTCACTGAGCTGCGCAAGGATCGATCCATCGATCCATTCAACCATGCTATGAACGATACTTTGCGGATGGATCACCACCTCGATCTTCTCAGGAGGAATGTTAAAAAGCCAACTCGCTTCAATCATTTCCAGCCCTTTATTCATCAAAGTCGAGCTATCAATAGTCACTTTCGAGCCCATCTTCCAAGTCGGATGATTGAGAGCCTCCTCCACAGTAACCGAGGCTAGCTGCTCATGCTTATAATCTCGGAAAGGCCCGCCAGAAGCAGTCAAGATGATCCGTCTCACCTCACGGGGATCTCTCCCATGCAAACACTGAAAGATGGCACTGTGCTCGCTATCGATGGGGATCAGCGTCACCCCATTCTCTCGAGCTAGTCGAGTGATCAACTCTCCCGCAGCGACCAGCACCTCTTTGTTGGCCAGCCCAATCTCTTTTTTGCATTCAATCGCTCTAATAGTCGGCTTAAGAGCCGCCATCCCAACGATTCCCATGACAACAAAGTCGACACTGTCGCTCGAGACCACCTCGTCGAGACCGCTCTCGCCAGCGACGACTTTCACAGGCAAACAGCGCTTTTTGAGTTCCAGAGCTTTGGCCTCATCAAAAACGGCGACAACCTCGGGCTTAAAAAAGGCGATCTGCTCCTCAAGAAGGTCAATATTGGAGTGGGCAGCCAAGGCTGTTACTTGGATCTTGTCTGAGAGATGTTCGGCGACTTTGAGAGTGCTGGTCCCGATCGACCCTGTACTCCCTAAAACGGCAATCTTTTTTTTCATAATAATCGTCCATCTTATCTCGAGCAGAGCCTAAAAGTCAATCTGGGAAAAACGCACGCAAGAAGAACGAAATTCATGCACATTCTTCTAAAGCGAAAATCGCACACCTCCTACCTTGAGCGATTTATCGTCAGAGCTTGTTTCTCGCCTATGCAAAATTCTTTGCATCTTCTGTGGAATGGGGCGCCCCGTCGGGATCGATCGCATCTAGTTGTCTACGTTTATCCTCATATCTGTATTCATCGACTTCGCGTTGAATATCTTCTGCATCTCTTGGATGCCCCGGACATTCCATCATTTTAGGCGATTCAATTGCATGAAGAGCCAAAGATCCAAAGACGAATAATAAGTAAAAAATATTGACAAAACGACAAATTTTCATGATTTTACCTCCTGTTTTGGCGATATAGTGCTATTTTTATCCATTAAATGTTTAAAGGCCAGTCCAGCGAGTGAAAAAAATCGAAAAGGAGAAAGAAACAGATTTGCATACTCTCGCCATATAGTCGATTAAATCTAAGATGAGAAAATCGATCCGAATCTTTTAGCTGGGAACTTTGCGTTCGAGCTCGGTGACTTACAAAAGTCACCTTCGTTCATAGCAAAAATCTTTCGTCCGATTTTCTCATCTTAGATTTAATCGACTATAAAACCTAACGAGTGGTTAGGTTTTATACATGAACGCAAGTAGGATTGAACAGAAGCCTATGAGATAGCTAATCTCCAGAAGGTTACTTAACTGCGCGATAAAGTGCTGACGTTGCAACTCTTCGTTTGAGAGCAAATGGAATGGCAATCAGATAGAAGAGAAGCAGTGTGCAGACGACGATGCCTCCAGTAGAAAGTCCCACCTGAAAGATCGTGAAGATATGGCGGGAGAGCGCCACGCCAACAAGAGCCGATAGCCCCCCTATTCCCATAGACAGATAGATCAGCGTAGAGAGAGTGTGGGTGAAAAGACGGGCAATCAGCACCGGCACCACAAAGAAAGCCAGCACCATAAAAACTCCCACCGAACGGAAAGCCGAGATAGCTGTGGCTGAAGTAAGCACCATCAAAAAGTAGTTATAGAGGGTCGGTGAGAGTCCGAGCGAGGAAGAGAGCGCTCTATCAAAGGTCGTGAGCTTAAATTCTTTGAAAAAGAGGGTAAAAGCCAGCACATTCATACCGAGAGTGGTGTAGACGAGGAGAAGGTCATTTTTCTGCAATGCGTCTACATTGCCCATCACCAGTTCAATGCCAATATGGGTATTAGGAAAGAAGAGATTAATCAGCAAGATGCCTGTGGCAAAAAGGGAGGTAAAGACCAGCCCGATGCTGGCATCTTCTTGAAGCCGGATCACCTTGGTGAGAAATTCGGTTAAAAAAGTGGTTAGGATGCCTGTCACCAGTGAGGCGATGAAAAAGGCGCGCAGGTGAAAGAGTTCGTGAAAGAGAAGGTAGACAACCACAATCCCGAGCAAGATGGTGTGGGAGAGGGCATTGGCAAGCATGGTCATCTTGCGTAAGACCAAAAAGCTACCGACAAGAGCGCTGGAGAGGGCTACACCTATGAGGACTAGGATCTGCACTTCATCAGAGGCAAGCTCCGCAAACGGGAGCTGGCCACTACAAAAAGCCAGGAGCCGCTGAAGCAAGATGCCAAAGAAGCTGAAAAAATGGGTGTTGCTGTAGGGATTAAGATACATGGCCCTCTGATTGTGGGATAGGTTGGTTGTGGGGATCGCGCTCTGGGTTATCGAGCAGACGGGTCAGCTTTTTCTCGAGCTCTGGTGAGAGTATATGTTCGATCTCTTCGGCATTTTTATGGACTCTCTCTGAACCCACTCCGATATAGTTGACAAGATAGACTTCCCAAAGTCGATGGAGTCTAATAATCCGTCCTCCCTGTTGATGTCCTTCGGGGGTCAAAGTGTAGAGATTAGCACTGCTGGACTTGATCCATCCGCGCGCCATCAGACGAAAGAGAACCAGCTTAATGTATTGTCGCGACCGTCCTTGGCACTCAGCCAGCTCTCCCAATGAGATCTTCTCCTTTTCGTGTCTCCAGATCGCTTTTAGGATATTTTCTTGTAGTCGATTGAAACGAAAGCTGGCAATGCGGAAGTAGCGTATCGCCAGCCCTTTTTTCGGAGCAAAAGCCAAGGAGAGCAGGGTGATTGTCGACGCGACAAGCACGATCATGGGGCCCGTAGCAAAAGAACGGCCAGGAAAGACCTCTGAGAGCACCACTGAGAGGTAGCTGCCAAAAAAGCCGCTGATGAGGCCGAAAAAGCCGGCGAAAAGAAACATCAAAGAGAGGCGGTTGGTATATTGACGGGCTGAGGCGGCAGGAGCGATCAGCATAGCAGACATTAGGACCACACCCACGCTCCGAATGCCGATCACCAAAGCTAGAGCGACAATAACACAGAAGAGTGTGTCGATGCCCCAGGAAGCAATACCGCGGCTTGTGGTGAAAGGGCGGTCAAAAAAAAGGGACTGAAGCTCTTTGTAAAAAAGAAAGACCATGGCGACAATGAGAAGGGAGAGCCCGCCATAGATAGCGATGTGAATATCAGTCATGGTAGCCACCTGGCCGTAGAGATAGGCTTGAATCTTGAGAAATTGGGCGGTGTGAGTGAATTGGACACCGCTTGCGATCGTCACTCCCACACCAAAAAAGGCTGCCAGGACCAGACAAAGGGCCGAATCTTCACGAACTTTCAAGCGGAGTTTCAAAAAATGCATCACCAAAAGCCCGAGCAGGGCTGAAAGAAGCGCCCCAGAAAGAATAAAGAGAGGGAGCCACTCATCTAGCCCTAAAAAAGCCGCAGCGACAACAGCCAGCGTTACGCCAGGATAGGTCGCATGGGAGAGGGTCTCTCCAAGAAGTGAGCGTCTCTGCACAAAGACCAAAACCCCGACCACTCCCGATGCAAAACACATCAACATAGCACCAATCGTCGGCGCGCGGAGGAAGGGATCGGTGAAAAAGTTGATCATAATGAGGGGTAACCCGACGTTTTCTCTTGAGAGAGCTTAGCTACCTGATCCAGGAGCTGTTCCTCTTTGCCATAAGTACGCCGAATCAACTCTGGGGTAAAGACATCACCAATCTCCCCGCAACCGATGAGATACATATTGAGCAAGATCGCCCAATCAAAGATAGATGGCACAGAATCGAGGTCATGATGGACGATGAAGATGGTCTTCCCCTCTTCCCTGAGACTTTTTAATAGATCGAGAATCAACTCACAGGAGGTCATATCGATACCCACGAAAGGCTCATCCATAAAATAGAGATCGGCTTCCTGAATCAACGCCCGAGCGATAAAAGCTCGCTGCTGCTGCCCACCAGAGAGCTGACTGATCTGCCTCGAGGCATACTTCTCAAGCCCAACCTTAGCTAGATAGCTCCAGACAAGCTCTTTATCGGCAGCTTTAGGTCTACGAAAGAGTCCGAGATGGCCATATCGCCCCATCATCACGAGATCAAAGACCGTGATAGGAAAATCCCAGTCGACAGATTCCCGCTGAGGGACATAGCCGACGCGATTCCGCACCTTCTTCAGCGGCGACCCAAAAAAAGCCACAGATCCTGAAATGGGCTTGATAAGACCTAAGGCCGCCTTGATCAGCGTGCTCTTGCCCGCTCCGTTGGGACCGATGATCCCAACCAGCTTTCCGGCCGGAACCGTCAGGGATAAATCCCAGAGTACTGGGGCCTTTTCATAATTAACCGTCAGCTGAACAACCTCTAGAGCATTCATAATTCACCGCCAAATGATCTCGCAATGACATCAACATTGTGGGCGATCATCTCAAGATATGAGCCACTCTTCCCCATCGCATCTCCGTAGAGCTCCTCCGGGGAGAGCCGCACTGCAAATCCCTTTGCCCTGCCAGTAGAGACGATCTTTTTTAGAGAGTCTTTGTTCACATTGGATTCCGTAAATACAACCGAAATATTGTGGGTGCCGATATGATCGACAATCTTCCGCATATCTACAATGGAGAGCTGGGCATCGGGTGCCAGCCCCTCAGGGGCACAGCACCGATCCTGCCAACGCTCTCCCTCACCCGGCTCAGCCAGATAGCGGCGGGTAAAGTAGTTGAACGCATCATGACTGGTCACGAGATAGCGCCGCTGGGCTGGAATGCGGTGTAGTCGCTCAACAATTTCATTATCAGCTCTTTCCATCTCCTCGCGCAAAGCTCGGCCATTCTCCCGAAACTGCTCAGCATGATCCGGATCTTTTTGCGAGAGCTCTGCGACAATCGGATCGATCGTCTCCATCCACAAAGAAATATCCATCCAAATATGGGGGTCATACTGCCCTTCTCCGATCATCAATCGATCCTCGTGATCGTGAAGCAACCACTCACTCACTGGCACAGCCTTCCCATTACCGATAAGATTTCGGCTTAAACTCAGCCCATGCTCTAACCCAAGCCCGTTATAAAAGATAATATCAGCACGAACAAACTTCTCGTCATCCCCTTTCACCAGCTCATAGGAGTGAGGATCGAGCCCCCCACGAATTAGTGCCGTAGAATCCACATAATCTTGACCTATCTTCTGGACGAGATCATCGATCATCTCAATGGTTGAAAGCACCTTGAGTTTTCCATTCTCCTCTCTCCAAACCCCATCTCGCCCCCCTCTACATCTCTCCGCGCAACCTACGGCAAGAGGCAGTATTAACAAGAATAGCAGTAATTTCTTCATATAAATCCTAAATTCCATGCTATTTTACGCTAAAAGTGGTTTGAGTTCAACGCACCCACGATAAAAAATTATTAACTCCATCTTTTGAACAAAAAAAGCGCAATTATTTCAAACTGTGTTGCATAAAAACACAATCTTTCATAAACTTGCACAAAACAGAAGTCTAGAGGATAGATTTTTAATGAAAAAAAAGCTGAAATCAATTAACTATTCTAGGCGATAACAAAAAAAACATCTTTAAACAATAATGGTAAGCATTGAGCCTACCTGAAAGGAGAAAACGATGAGCACGACCAAAAATCAAATTGTAAAAAATCGTGAAGATTTGGAAAACACCATTGATAAAGCCATCAAAAAAGTGCACGGAAGCAAAGAGAACGATCTCTGCAAATACCTTCCTGGCCCTTCCGGTGGCTATATGCACCACTTCACCATGAAAAAACTCAAAAAAACAGACCCAGCTCAACTCGATGAACTGCTTCAAGAATTTGTTGTGGCTTCTGATCAGCCCAAAGCCTTGGATCCTAAGCCTCGTGCGCCTAGAGGCTCTCGCAAAAGAAGAGATATCATCAGCTTCACCCGAACGGATATTGAACGCGTCCTAGAACTAGCTAGAGAAGCTGGAGACAAAGATCTGCTCTCCAAATTTAGCCCTAAGCGCTCTCTGCCCGCTCTCAAACGCGAGCTTATTCGATCCATTCGTGAAAATCGCCTCTGCCCCGAACTCTGGACCTCATACAGCGAATCTATTGCTGCTCTAGAAGCCACCTCACAGCTCGACTGATTCAAGTATATTTTTTACTTACAAAAAAAGCCTTTTGAGTAATTCAAAAGGCTTTTTTTTGCTTGCATTTCCCACTCAGTTTGATATACTACCTATTCTAAAGAACTACAAAGAGAGGATTTTGAGAGTATGTCTAGCGAAAACCAAGAATTTGGGAAATTACGATCTTTTTTATGGCCGATTCACGCCTTCGAACTCAAGAAAATCTTGCCTATGTTCTTGCTGTTTTTCTGCATCTCATTTAACTACACTATTCTTCGAGATACCAAAGACACTCTAATTGTGACAGCTCCAGGCTCAGGTGCTGAAGCAATTCCCTTCATCAAAGTTTGGTTGGTGCTTCCCTGCGCTGTTCTGTTCATGCTCATCTACTCCAAGCTTAGTAATATCCTGAGTAAGAAACAGCTCTTCTTCGCAATCATTACCCCATTCTTGATCTACTTTGCCCTTTTTGCCACAGTACTCTATCCCATGAAAGATGCCCTGCACCCCACAACTGCGGCAGATTCTCTTCAAGCCATGCTCCCTCAAGGGATGATGGGCTTCATAGCAATATTCAGAAACTGGACCTTTGCCCTCTTCTATGTCTTTGCTGAACTATGGGGAAGCGTGATGCTTTCGCTGATGTTCTGGGGGTTTGCCAATGATATCACCCGTGTTGGAGAAGCGAGACGGTTCTATGCCCTGTTCGGCATCGGCGCCAATATCGCCCTACTTTGCTCCGGACCAGCAATTATTTTCTGTTCGAATATCCGTAAGAAAGTACCCGCAGGTGTCGATGCTTGGGGTGTCTCTCTCAATCTCTTGATGGGTATGGTGATTCTCTCCGGACTGGTCATCATGGCTACTTACTGGTGGATCAACCGCTACGTACTAACTGACACACGATTCTTCGATGCCGAGGAACAAGCTCTTAAGAAGAAGAAATCCAAAGCCAAGATGTCTCTCAAGGATAGCTTTCTCTACCTCATCAGATCCCCATACATGGGCTGTCTAGCACTGATTGTGATCGGTTATGGTATTGCCATCAACATCGTCGAAGTCACCTGGAAGAGCCAGCTTAAACTGCAATACCCCAACGCCAATGACTACAGCACCTTCATGGGTTACTTTTCCACTGTCACTGGTGCAGTAACCGTCTTGATGATGCTTTTTGTTGGAGGTAACGTCATCCGCCGATTCGGCTGGGGAGTCGCTGCACTTGTCACACCGATTATCCTTCTTGTCACAGGAATCGGGTTCTTTGGGTTGACCATTTTCCAAGGTAATCTCACAGGTATAGTCGCTGCTCTGGGGACATCGCCCCTAATGCTCGCAGTGATTATCGGGGCAGCTCAAAATATTATGAGTAAGTCCTGTAAATACTCCCTCTTCGATCCTACCAAGGAGATGGCCTATATTCCTCTTGATCAGGAACAAAAGAGTAAAGGAAAGGCTGCTGTGGACGTCGTAGCTGCCCGCCTCGGCAAGTCCGGTGGAGCGCTAGCCCAGCAAGGCCTTATCGTAGCGTTTGGCTCTCTGGGAGCTATTACTCCTTATCTCGCTATTATTCTGATGGCGGTTATCGGAGCCTGGATCATTGCTTCTAGAGCGCTAAACAAGCAGTTTGTGACCCTCACGACCAAGCCTGTGGAAGCAGAAGAGCCCGCAGCTCTCGAAACTCAGCCAGAGCCCGCCAAAGCCGGCTAGAGAACCTCTGCTCTTATAAGTCATGAGAACCCTCAGTTCAGTCAGAACTGAGGGTTTTTTTATCGAAACATTCCTGCGCCAGCATGCGTGCCCTAATCCTTAAAAGTTGTTGCGCCACTCCCGAGGCGCGCCGCGGAAGCGGCGCAACTGGCTCGGTTCTGACTAAACCGGGGGTTTTTTAATATAAAATTAATATATGCTTAATTTAAAATTAATACTTGTGTGTTACAATTAAACCATAATAAATAACAAAGGTGTAATTATGAGTGTAAATACAGTGTATTATTTAGATCCCAGCCGAAGCGCTGGTGATAACTTTGCTGTGATGACGGCAACGAACGGGGCTAAAACAACTGCGAAAGGTGCTGAGTTAGCGCAGAGAATCCAGCTACGTGCCCCCAAAGTAGGGAAGATCGGTGATAATTGTAGTATTTTAATTATCAACGCTATTGCCCTTGGAGTCATTTTGGCTCTGGTGATGGGCAATCCTGTCATACTTGCGGTTGGATTAGGCTTCTCAGCTATCAGTGCGGGTTTGATGGTCTATATGGGCGTCAGATTCAACAAATTAAACAAAGCTCACAGGGAAGAAGGGGAGAAGATCAAGACGATTATCCAAAGTATTCAAAAATATCTCGAACAAGAACGAGAGCTTAAAGTTGCCACTGTCATAGCAAATGCTCTATCCGAGGCCGCGTCAACGACAGACAAAAAGAAATATTATTCAAATAAAGACGCAGCTTATGAAAGAATTGGCAAAATCAGTGATGAGTATGATCGCACAAAAGGATATGGGGAAATCATAAAGAAGGCACAACTAATATTTGATGCAATAGATGCTACTTCAAATAATCCCATAAATGCTCTGACAATCGCTACAAGTAACGTTTTAGAGATGACTTCAAATCGAAACAGAATCACAATAGTTTATGACACGACTTCTAAATGTTATATTCCTACAGTTGCGTGTGGTACTACAATAGGTATGATAGCTAATGAAAACATAATGCGAGACTAATCGACACCTTTTAGGACTTCCATAAAGGCTTTTTGGGGGATCGAGACCTTTCCGATCTCCTTCATTTTTTTCTTCCCCTTTTTCTGCTTCTCCCAGAGCTTGCGCTTGCGAGAGATATCCCCACCATAACATTTGGCTGTAACGTCTTTGGAGAGGGCTTTGATTGTCTCACGGGCTATAATCTTGCCTCCAATCGCTGCCTGAATAGGCACTCTGAAGAGCTGGCGGGGGATCACTTCGACCAGCTTGGAACAGATACCGCGTCCTTTAGTCTCAGCTTTGGATCGGTGGACGAGGCAGGAGAAAGCATCTACTGGCTCTTCGTTGATACGAATCTCCAGTTTAATAATGTCGCCAGGTTCGTAGGTATCAAATTCGTAGTCAAAGGAGCCATAACCTCGAGTGATAGATTTGAGCTTGTCATTGAAGTCGGTGATGATTTCGTTGAGGGGGAGTTTGTATGTCAGGATCAACCGATTGCTGAGGGTCTCGGTTTTGGTGCACTCGCCACGCTTTTCCATGCCGAGGGTCATCAAAGCGCCCAGGAACTCGGGGGGGATCATGAGATGGGCGAGGACCCAGGGCTCATCGATAGAGGTGATGGTCGAAGGGTCGGGAAAGTGGGCGGGATTATCTACGTCGAGGAGAGTGCCATCATGGAGATGGACGCGGTAGACAACGGACGGAGCGGTTGTGATAATATCGACGTTGAATTCGCGGCTAATGCGCTCAAAGACGATTTCGAGGTGAAGAAGGCCCAAAAAGCCGCAACGGAAGCCAAAGCCTAGGGCGGCTGAGCTCTCTTGTTCGACATGGAGAGCGGAATCATTGAGTTGGAGTTTGACGAGAGCATCGCGCAGAGCCTCAAAGTCAGAGGTGTCGACGGGATAGATGCCGGCAAAGACAACGGGACGTATTTCGCGGAATCCGGGGAGGGAGTCTGAGGCGGGATTTTTGCGAGAGGTGATGGTGTCGCCGACCTTCACATCGGAGACAGTTTTAATATTGGCAATGAGATAACCGACTTCGCCGGGTCGCAAGACGTCCGTGGGTGTGGCTTTGGGGCGAAAGATGCCTACTTCCAGCACTTCAAAACTCTTGCCGGTGGCCATCATCTTGATCTCAGACCCTTTTTTGATCTCTCCACTCACCTGGCGGACATAGACCATCACTCCACGATAGGGATCGTAGTGGGAGTCAAAGACGAGGGCGCGGAGAAGATCATCCTTTGGCTCTTCTGGAGGGGGAACTTGGGTGAGGATCTTCTCAAGCACCTCTTCCATCCCTGCGCCGGTCTTGGCGGAGACGGCGACGGCATCTGAGGTGTCGAGGCCAATAAACTCTTCGATCTGCTTTTTCACCCCTTCGACATCGGCAGCGGGAAGGTCTATTTTGTTGAGGACAGGGAAGATCTCAAGGTTTCTGTCGAGGGCGAGGTAGACATTGGCGAGACTCTGGGCCTGGACGCCCTGGGCAGCATCGACGACAAGGAGCGCTCCCTCGCAGGCCGCGAGAGAGCGTGAGACTTCGTAAGTAAAGTCGACATGGCCAGGGGTGTCGATCAAGTTGAGCTGGTAGCTCTGCCCATCTTTGGCCTTGTAGTACATGGTGACGGGGTGGGCTTTGATCGTAATCCCCCGCTCTCTTTCGAGATCCATTGCATCGAGAAGCTGCTCTTGCATATCACGAGCTTTGACGGTCTGGGTCAACTCGAGGAGTCGATCGGCCAGGGTGGACTTTCCATGATCGATGTGGGCGATTATGGAGAAGTTCCGGATATTTTTGCGATTATACTCAGTCACCTATTACTCTTTTTTCATAGTGTATCATGTCGTCTTCTTCCTTTCCCTCGATGCGAGTCATCAGGCTATCGAAAAGGGCAGCTTCGGTCGATCCTCTAGGAGCGGTAGCGTCTATGGCCATAAATGGATGGGGCCCAAAGCCTTCACCGCTCGGTATTCGATCGCCTCGTTGAACCAGCTGTTGTGCCCACTGGTGAACGACCGGAGCGACCATCTCACTCTCATATCCTTGACCTTTCAGTGCTTCGGAGACGACATAAGATAAGCGGGCATAACCGGGTCTATCGCCATAATCTAACGCAACTCTTCCTATAATTTTGCTACTAGCCTCTTCTAGGACCGCAAAAGCGCTCCAGGGATTATTGCTTTTCCATCTTTC
>SDBU01004618.1_pt1 | contig 16836 bp, 11 predicted proteins | sample 2277071 | NCBI WGS metagenome assembly SDBU01 (sample SAMN10397929, study PRJNA504765) | marine sediment metagenome | isolation source: marine sediment core GS08_GC12, 126 cmbsf | place: Arctic Ocean: Gakkel Ridge, Loki's castle | collected 2008 | reverse complement strand
GCGGCGCAGGTGCCGGTGATCCTGTTTCCCGGGGGCACCACCCAGCTCACCCGCCATGTGGACGCTGTGCTGTTCATGTCGCTGCTCAGTGGCCGCAATCCCCAGTTTCTGATCAGTGAGCAGGTCCAGGCGGCGCCCGTTATAAAGCACCTGGGACTGGAAAGCGTAGCCACCGGCTACCTGCTGTTGGCCGGGGGCGGGTCCACTGCCGTGGAGTTTATGAGCGATACCCGGCCGTTGCCCCTGGATAAACCGGACCTGGTGGTGGCCCACGCCCTGGCAGCCCAGTACCTGGGCATGTCCCTGGTCTATCTGGAGGCCGGCAGTGGGGCCCAGCGTTCCGTGCCTGACGAGGTGATCCGGGCGGTGGCCGCAGCCGTAGACATTCCGGTGATGGTGGGGGGCGGTATTCGCGATCCTAAGGCGGCGGCCGCCAAGGTGCGGGCCGGGGCTAAATTCGTGGTCACCGGTACAGTGGCGGAGGAAACCGGGGCTCCCGAGCTGCTGCGGGCCTTCGCTGAGGCCGTCCACCAGGGCTGAAGGAGCCGGCCGCCAGGGAACACAGCCCGGTTCCGTGAAAGATCTACTCGACGACTATCTACTCTACGCCCGCGTCGAACGCAACCTGGCACTCACCACTTTAACGAGCTACGAGATCGACCTCACGCGTTATCTGGAGCATCTCCGGCAAGCCGGTGTTGATGACCTGGACCAGGTACGCCAGACCCACATTCGGGGTTACACCAGCCTGCTGAGCGGCCTGGGCCTGGCGCCGGCCTCCATTCACCGGGCGTTTTCCGCCGTGCGCGGGTTGCACAAGTTCCTGCTGGCCGAAAAGCGGACCAGTAGTGACCCCTCCGTGTTCCTGGAGGCCCCCAAGCAGCCCCGTCGACTGCCGAAGGTGCTGGAAGTGGGGGAGATCAACGCCATTATCGAGGCGGTGGACACCGGCAATCCCCGGGGGGTGCGGGACCGATCCATGATATCTCTAATGTACGCCTGCGGCCTGCGGGTGTCGGAACTCACCGGCCTGTCTCTTAGCAACCTGTTGCCCGAACACGGCCTGCTACGGGTGCTGGGCAAAGGCTCAAAGGAGCGGCTTGTGCCTGTGGGCCGGCGGGCCGGGGAAGACCTGGCAACCTACTTAAAGGAGGCCCGGCCCCTGCTGGCGGCCAAGCGGCGGGCTCGCAACAAAGGCCAGGTCTACCTGAACGCTCGGGGCAACCCGTTGACGCGCGGGGGAGCATTTCAGATCGTGAAACAGTGGGCGCGGCTGGCGGGGATCACCAAGGAGGTCTCGCCCCACATCTTCCGCCACAGTTTCGCCACCCACCTGCTGGAAGGGGGCGCCGACCTGCGGGCCGTGCAGGAAATGCTGGGCCACGCCGATATCACCACCACCCAGATCTATACCCACCTGGACCGGGATTACCTGAAGGAAGTCCATAAGCAGTTCCACCCCCGGGGGTAGAGGGGCTCAAGGGGGAAATGAAAAATGAAAAGTGCAAAATGAAAAGTGGGGATTTGTTGCTCACCCTTCGGCAATGTTCCTCTGCCGATAGCGGGGGCTAGGGCGCTAAGGGGCCATCAGGGGTGAGGAAAACGTCCGCCAGCGAGTTGTGGCAGCGTTTGACGGTCGTGGGATATAGATTGTCGCCTGGCGTGATCTGAGTTCACAATCTAACGGATCTGCCATAAGCTGTGGTGTGACCAGCCTCCCGCTAATAGATGCCGATCGTTTGACAAGCCCTACCAACTTCATAACTGCAACAGCCTTTCTTTAGTAACCGAGCCGTGCCGTCAGCTGCATGGGCTTGTTAGGCAGCGCGTCATTGGCCTGTACTCCCGAGCGATTGTGTTGTTGGTCGCGAGGTTGTACGTGCACGAAGAGCGAAGTAGCGACCAATTAGTGCGAAAAGGAAACTCCCCAGACTGCCGGGAATTGCGATTGCAGCGAATTCCGTTTCCACCTGGAGAACCAGAAAGGACGCACCCGCGATCAGGTATACCAACCCTGTGGATCCGTAAAGGTAGTATAAGACGGTAGCGATCCACGCTCCGATCCCCTGTGGCTTCGGTAGGAGCAAATGCTGCATAATACGGGATTGCGGGCGCTTTGAGATTTCCGTCCGTACCGCGCCGGCCTCGGACGTTTCATCCAAGAATTGAAGGAACTCCACTATTTCGCGATCGAGTATCGCCCAATCATGGGCTACCTCGGTATTCTGTTGTAGTTTCTTCATCTCTCGAATCAACTCCAACCGCTTTAGACGATGGTCTATTTCTGCGGTCTTCCCGCTTATGCCGATCCGAGAACCCAGCAAGCCCGACACAAGGGCAATAATCGATGGGACTGCCGCCGCTATTAAAGCGACAGCAAGAGTATCTTGCATGACACACTCGTCTTTATTTGGTGATAGTCGACGGAGCGCCGCCTAACTATCATTTACGAAGAAATACACTAGGCCGGGGTAACCTGATATTGTATCTGAACACTTGCTGGAATGTAATATCATCTTCGGTCTAAATCAATAATTATTGTGATCAGACTACTTAGCTCGAAGGACACAGTATTGTATTTTTAGTTAATAACATGAATGCTTGAACTCCACGCTATCAATCCAGGCCCCGCCGGACAGCGCACCTCCCCGTCGTATTCTCAAGGCGTGATATAGTCAAACGAAGGACGAATATGATCAGGTATGAATTAAATCTTGGAAACAGAGAATGTCTTTCTTAGTTTATAACCCTAAATGTCCAAAAGACTATGAAGCGATACAGCCGGGGCGTGGCTCCTCGGGCTGCAGTTCACAGGAGGTTTTTGTAATGCGTACCTTCCACAAAGGAGATAGCCATGGTTTATTCACATGTGATCAACGGCTTGCCGGTCAAGACCGGCGACCTGATCTGCACGGTTGACGGGGGGGACACCTTTCTCGCCGGGCAATTCTGGTGGCTGGTGGGAAAGATCATACCGGGTGACGTGGACCATATTGTCATCTACGTCGGTCCCGAGGGCAAGTGCGTGGAGGCGGGGGCCAAAGGGCATGTGATCGAATTCGATATGGGGTCGACCCAGTGGGACGCCGCAGCGATGAAAGAGCAGCGCATTCTCCTGGACAAACTATACGGGATTGCCTATCCGTTGCAGGGGAGAGGACTGCCTGAGGACCAGGAGAACGCCATCCGGGAGAGTGTTGGGGAGTATTGCCTGGCCCAGGCCCGGGCGCGCAAGCCTTACAATTTCAATTTCCTCAACTCCTCAACCGAGGAGGCTTTTTATTGCAGCCAACTGGCTTACCAGGCCTATCTAAAGCATGGGATAGATTTGAACACTAACATCGGGGTCCCGCAGATTCCCGGCACCGACAGCATAATCTACCCGCAGGAGGTGTGGGAAGGCTGCCGGAACAGCCGCCCGGCATGATAGGCGCCCGGCCCAAAGGGTGGGTTGGGTTTCTTCAGCACGGGACCGTCCACCTATATGGGGACTGATCCGGCCGGGAGAGGAAAAGGTTCCATACCCTGTTCCCGGCCTCACGCATCTGATGGTGAAAATACTCCCTATGAAGTGCTCAGGGCCAAACCGTCAATTTCCAGTGTCAACCGTAGTCCTTCGGATCACACATGCTAACTGCTTCTGCATTTATCCTTTAATTCCCGATAGCGCTATTCCTTCCGTGAAAAATTTCCGGAATGAAAAGAAAAGAACTAGTATAGGTATAGTCAGAAGGGTTGCACCAGCGGTCTGGATACCAGGATAGGAACTATATTCGCCTTTGGTAAATAGCCCTAGTAGTACACTGAGCGGCATCAGATTGTAGTCTTTTGTTACAATCAGGTACCATAAGAATTCATCCCACATAGTCATGAAGGTAAAAACGGCAACAATAATTGTTACTGACTTGGATAATGGCAGCATGATACTAAATATTATCCGCAGTTCCGAACATCCATCAATCCGGGCGGCATCGATTAACTCCTGTGGTATTGTTCTAAAAAATTGACTGAAAAGAAATATCGCCCATGCGCTCATCATAAATGGCGCAATCATTCCCTGATATGTATTGATCCACCCCAGTTTTGTCACCAATAAAAACCTTGGTATTAAAAACAAGACTACCGGAAACAGCATTTGAAATAATATAAAATTCTTTAATAGGATTCTCCCTTTAAATCTTAGTCGTGCTAAGGCATATCCTGTAATTGCCCCGAAAATAACTACCGAGAGTGTAGTGATCGAGGAGACTAGCAGACTATTAGCGAGAGCCCTTATGAAAGGATTGGCGGAACCAGTTGATCCCATTAGAAAAATCATTCTATAATGTTCAAGCGTAAGGCTTGAGGGGATAAATCGGTCAAAGATTTCTGCGGGAACTTTAAAAGAGGCCAATACCATCCAAATATATGGGAATACCATTGGAATCAAGCCCACGCTGAGCACTATATATGTTATCAACTTACCGTATTTTATTTTCCCTATCTTTAAAGTGTATCGTTTCATTATTATGCTATGTCTCTCTCCACTATTTTCCTTATAAAGAATACAAATGCAAAACTTATCGCAGCCACAATAATAGCAAAGCTAGATCCATAACCAGCATGGAGATTTGTAAAAGTATGATAGTAGATCTGCAGAACAAAGGTTTGGGTACTATCTAATGGACCCCCACCTGTGATCATATATGGTTCAGTGAAAACATTAAATGAAAGCATTATAGCAAAAATGAAAATAATGGTAAAGGATGGATTTAAAAGGGGAATGGTAATTCGAAAGAACTGTACAATCTTTCCCGCACCATCGATTTCGGCAGATTCATAAATTGATTTAGGGATCGATTGCAGCCCAGCCAAAAATATCAAACTGTAATAGCCAAGAAATTTCCAAACAACAATTATTGCTATGGATGCCATAGCAATTTTAGGACTTGAGAACCAAGGAATTGTAATCCCTATTCCGCTCAGCCAAGTATTGATAATACCGTTACCTGAGAACATGAGATTAAATACTATGGAATATGCAACGCCGGCAGAAACATAAGATATCAGGTATCCCGAGGCGAAAAATGAGCGCAGGAAATTTATCCGGTTTAACAATAAAGCGACTGAAAGAGATAAAGTGATAGATAGCGGTATATACACTAGCATGAAGTACATTGTATTCTTAAAGGCTATCCAAAATAAGGGCTCATGAATCACCTGGAGGAAGTTGGAGAGACCGACAAATGTCTTTTCGGTGGAGATGATATTCCATCTTTTAAACGCAATACCAATCCCCCACATTAAGGGATATACCCAAATAATTAGTGAATATATGATATATGGTAGTATTAATCCATAACCCACCAGCTCATTGGTCTTTATCTTTGAAATAATTGAATTCATTGTTTACAGCATAATACCTAAGGACCAGATTTCAATATCCTATTGATAGCACTATTGGCGTCCCTGGAGGCAGCAACTGGTGGCTTCATTCCGTAAATAATCGGTTGCCACAGTTCGCGATTTAAAATCGTTTGTATTTGTACTGTGTGGGGAGTTATTGAGAGCGGAACAGAAAATTCGGAAATTTGTGCATAGATCATTATTTCCGGATTATCATCAAAATATCTTTTAAAAATAGAATTACTTAGTAAATCTTCACGAGCGGGCAAATAATTTGTGATTTCAAGCCATAATGAATCGTGCTCATCATTAAAATAGTGCAACATGAAATCCCAGGCCTTATCCTTTTTAGTAGCGCTATTAAAAAGAATCATACCCTTCGATTCAGCCAAGGTGTAAATGGGATTATCAGCCGGATAATTATCTGGTACAAGGAGCGGGGCGATATGATACTCGAGCTCCGGATACATTCTCTTTGTTCTTACAATGTCTCCTGCCCCTTTTATTGCTGCCAGGAATAAACCTTTTTGAAAACCATCCTGAATTTCATATTTTGGGGCGAAACCCTGGGCAAATAATTGGCTAAAAAAGGTTGTTACCGCGATTCCAGCCTGCTGATTGAAAAAGGCCTCACGCTTATCCATATCAAGGTAAGGCTTGCCTCCAGCAGCGGCAGCATAGAATGTCAAATAATCAAACCATCTTTTATACCACTTTGAGGAAACATCGATCTGAAGTCCATACATGTCATTGGCAGAACAAACATCCTCCAATAAGGTGAAGAATTCACTGTATGTCCTGGGAAGTTCAGTAATATTAAAGGTATTAAGTATCTCCTTGTTGTACCAAATCATCTCAGGATTGGTATACACTGGAAGTACATATACGTGTCCCTTATAAAACCAGTTATTTCGAATAATATTGGTCATATTGCGCTTTTGTACCAAGTCCCAGAAACCAGGCATCGTATCAAGAGCAACGATCACACCGGCATCAGCCAGTTGAGAAGCAAAACCGCCGAATATATTGGCGCAAATGTCTGGCCCGGTTTTAGTGGCAATCGCCGTCAGAAGAACTTCTTCAGAACTAATGCCTGCTGGGATAGTTTTCCAATCAATCTGTGCGTCTAGGTGGGAAGAATTCCATTCACCGACTATTTCTTTTTCAAATCGTGATAGCTCTAAACTGGGCGCCGTCCAATAAGTAATATCTTGTGACTCAACCTGAGTTCTGCAAGCTAGTATAAAAGAAACAAGAGCAATCAGTAGAAAACGGTGAATTTCGGTGGTAAATAGCAATGTAAATAATGATTCTGGTATATCTACAAATAATCTGAGGCACTGATATGAAAATAATAATTAAACAAAATCCAGGGCCTGAATCTTGTCAACAGTGGCCACACCGATAACCGTGTCGGCGCCGCCATAATAGACAAAATAGGTTCCATCTTTTTCGATTGCGCCGCAAGTGAAAACCACGTTGGGCACATCACCGTCTAATTCCCAGCTCTCAGCAGGCTCCAGGATCGCTTCTTCCTGTCTGGAAAGTAGTTTTGATGGATCATCAAGGTCAAATAGGGCTACTCCCAGGCGATAAATACGATTTTCATCAACGCCATGGTAGAACAACAACCAGCCGCTATCCGTTTTTATCGGAGGGCCGCCCGCTCCGATCTTTTTACAGTCCCAGAATCCTTCCCGGGGTTTCATGACGATACTGTGACCGTACCATTCTTTGAGGTTGTCGGAATATGCGATGTATATGTCAGGCAAAATTCTGTGAAACATGACATATTTCCCTCGCACTTTTTCCGGAAATATTACAGCGTTCTTATTCTCAATATCCGGTAGTATTATTCCGTGCCTTTCAAATGTCCGAAAGTCACTTGTTGAGGCCAGTGCGACCCGATTGCCGGATCCGGACCAGGCACGTTCTGATAGGGCCGTGTAAGTGATATAAACTTTACCGTCTATTTCGGTCATCCGCGGATCTTCACAACCAAATCGATCCATATCCCCTTCGGGAACCAATACGGGATTATCATCGCGTTGGAAATTAAAACCATCGCTACTGAAAGCGTGGCCCAGTCGAGAGATATAAATGTCATATTCACCAATGGCGCGATAAAGCAAGTGCACGGTGTTGCCTTTAAACAGTGCGGCACAATTAAAGACCGCCCCACATTCCCAATCGTTCTTTTTCATGGGTTTCAATATGGGATTTCCTGAAAAGCGTATCAGTTTCACCTCCTTCAATTCCCTCCGCTAAGTAAGTCAGCGATAAACTCATCCAAGTCCACAGAGGCGGCGCAACAAACTTTGTCCGCACCTCCATAAAAGATGATGAGTTTGTTGCCAATTGTAACTAGCCCTTCCGGGAACACCACGTTTGGAACGTCGCCATACAGCTCATAATCCATTTCCGGTTCCAGGATTGGTTGTGGCGTCCGAGCCAGTACTTTCCAGGGTTCTTGCAGATCCAAAAGAGCGGCTCCGCCCCGATAGACGTTATTTTGATCAACACCATGGTAGATCAATAGCCAGCCGGCGTCAGTTTTAATCGGGGGCGGGCCGGCGCCCACCTTAATCCCTTCCCATTCAGCTTCAGCCGTCATCACCAGTTTGTGATTCGTTATTTTCCGATTAAGACTATCACTGTCGCCAAACCAGATGGACGGTCCGATTGTACCATAATCGGTACCAACCCAGTTGGCTGGTCGGTGAATAAAGGCATAGCGCCCGTTAATTTTCTCCGGGAAGGGCACAACGTCACGCTCATCGGCGCCATAAGGGGTGATGATGCCGTAGCGTTCATATTCATGGAAGCCGTTCATTCTGGCTATCGCGGTGCGGGGCCCGGCAGTTTCTAAAGGATTGGGGAGCCCCAGTTTCCTTCGTACAGCTCCAGGGGGACTGGGTGTCGGGGTGGCCACGTATGTGAGATAAAGTTCATCTTCAATCACCGATACCCGGGGGTCTTCAATGGATCTTTCCCAAAGTTTGGCATCATGAACAAAAACCGGCTCCGGCTGCCGCTCGAGCAAGTTGAGATCTGTATCAAAGACCGCCAGTCCCAACCTGGAAGTATACGGAAAGTACTCTCCCACTGCCCGGTAAAGCAGATGTATCCGATTGTCCACCAGAGTGGCGGAGGGATTAAAAACAGCCACCGACTCCCAGTCATCTCCCCGTGGTTCCAGCAAGGGGTTACCAATGTGACGATTCAATTTCATATTGTGCTCCTGAATTATTAAGGAATTATATTGTTGACAGGAAATAACCTGGTATGTGTTTCGAGTATAATCGCGTTAGGGCTGAATCCTAGTATGCTAAAGCTAACGAGAAGCTTTGAGCGTTATTCAGTCTCCCGAAATCCTGATAACTATAGTCAATTTTTATCGACACATTTCTACTGAGAGCGTATTTAATCCCTCCTCCTACAGTTAACCCCTCTTCGCCATCAAGCATGAACAGGTTTTTAAATCCGGTCCTTAAGAACAGCCAATCATTTAAGGAGTATTCCACACCGACGTTAATGTATTCCGTGTTATCATTCGGATGAGCGGCATCCACCGCCATAATCATTCGACTGGAATTGAAACTGAAAACCTCCAGTGCCAGTCCTACCCGGAACAGTAGTGGCAACGAAAATTTATCCGTTGTTAAATTCGCAGGTATTCGATCGTTACTCCCCTCCTGGTCCGGCGCCAGATCATAATTAACGAAAGTGTCTTTCCCGAGCATTTGCATTTTGCCGCCGAAATTGGATATACTCATTCCAATTTTCATTCCGGCGAAAGGGGTTGTGAACAAGGTCCCTATATCAATTGCAAATCCGCTAGCGCTCATGTGCCAGATTTTTTGGCGAATATATTTCCCATTGAATCCGATTGAAAATCGTGTTGTGAGATTTCGGGCATAGGCGATGCCCAGTGCCAGGTCACCGACATTGAACAATTCGCCGGTACCCTCAGGTTTTGCAACCGTCCGCACTTTCATTTCATTGGTGCTCAGGGATATGAGACTGATCCCTAATACACCAAGATTACCCATGGGAAAAACGGTTCCCACAAAATCATAATTGATGTTGGCTATCCATTCCGTGTGGATCAAGACCGTCTCGTTTCCGGGCAAACGAGAGATGCCGGCGGGATTCCAGTATAGTGCTGTGGCGTCATTAGCCACGGCCACAAATGCGCTCCCCATTCCCAACGCTTTGGACCCCACCTCAATTTCCAGGAATGGCGCAGAAGTTGTTCCCACCTTTGAAACATCAATATTAAACTGGCTAAAAAGAGGATTTGGGATAGCTAATGCTATTAATAAGAGGAAACTAGTAAGCAGGCATGAACGGGGAAGAAACCGGGATCGGGCCCTGGGGGTAAATAACTGTTTTAAAGGCGTCATTTGATTATCGCAAACTTACCAATAGTTTCACCAAGCTCCCCTGCATCAATATGGAAAATATAGAGCCCGTAAGCAATATCCATTCCATCTTTGGTCCTCAAATCCCAGAACTCACTGCCATCGTCTACCTCCTTGCTGTGATCAATCGTGTCTACTAAATATCCACGCACAGTATAGATCCGGATAGTGCATTCCTTTGGCAGGTGAATAAATTCCACCATCCTGGCACCGCGGCCGGTGGAAAAAAGGCTTTTAGGTTCCCAGGTCGCAGATACCACATAAGGATTCGGTACCACAGCTACCTGTTCCAGCAGTTCGGATTTTGCCGATTGCGTATCAATATCCGCGGCTCGTGTAGTAAACTCGAAACTATCACCAACCAGTTCGAGGCTGTCTCCATAATCACCGCGGAATGGTTTATCTGTGTAAATCAGGAATATATCACCGGCCATGGGAGGAATAGTATCCACCGGAGTTTCTGTAACGAACATGCTATCCGGGGTGATCCAGGTAGTGTCCAGAATCGGTGCCGGGGGACCCAGGTATATCTGCCAGGTTTTCTTCTCGACATCTTCAACTGTTTCCCAAATATAGATAAATTCCGCTTCGTGGTGGTCCGGATATCCGTTGCCGTTAAGGTCCTTTAAATAGAACCTGCTCGGTTTTTCCTCCGTTACGTTCCATACCGTGAATTTGGCGGGTTTGTCATTGGTGGACGTATCTACCCAGGTCTCAGAGAAGCGTATCTCATAGTCTGCCGGGTAGAGGATACCTTCCGGATTCTGCTTCTGAATCCAGAAGGTGAATGTGCTTTGACTTTCTACCGACCAACCGGAGGCCGCCTTGTCGTGCACAATCGCGTTATTGAAGACGGAGATCCTCATCCCGTCAAAGACCTGACCCTCCTGTTGGATCTGGGAGTAGCGTGTTCTAATGGGATCGATTAAAACCGAATCGGTAGCTACATATGGACTTCTACTGACCAGCTCAACCGCTGTGCCCCCGGTGATGTCAAGAACAGAATAAGCGGTAGTCTTGAACAGATCCTCGTGATGAAATCGAACCTGGTAGGTGTGATTTTCCTTGACTTCAATAGGATCAAGAATTTCAACGGAGATATCACCAGTCCCGGGACCTGTAGCCTGGTGGGGCTCTTCTGACAGTTCCGGTGGTATATAGCCCGCTGCCCAGGCGTTTGGTGTCATCACCACGGTATTTATATCGGTGGCCGTAACGTAGCCCAGTTCGTCGATATTTATGATGGAGGTGCACTCACTGGGCGATAACCCTTCAGCACCCAATTCTGGCGGGGGGAGTCCCCGGTCATAAGAAACCAGAGCGTAATAATAGGTTTGACCGTTTTGCACGGTTGTGTCGGTCCAGGTATGAACCAGACCGGTTTCATTGCCCATATCGAACTGCACACCGTTGATATCTGCGGGATGGGTACCTTTTACCCACCATAAAGTATCCGGATCAAAATTGATCAGATCGCATTGGAAGATAGCCTTGCGATAGGTTCGATTACCATACGCATCAGTGATTATCTTCGGTTCCAGCAGGGCCGGATCGGTGGCGCGATAGATCTTGTAGCCTTCAAAATCATAGGTGCCCAGAAAGCGATCGTAGCTGTTCTCGGCTCTGCGGTCCCAATATAGGGTAACCCTTTGATCACCGGGAACCGCAACCACGGTCGGCTTTTCAGGCGGCTTGGAAAAGTTATAGTTGCCATTATAGATACCCTGGACGATGATCTTGTTTTTCAAGAGATCGCGCAGGTCCTCACCGAAAAGCAAGGCCATCGAAAATCGTTCCGTCTGGCCGGCCTTCAAGGAAAAGGGACCGGAAGCATATAAGTTCCCCAGGTTCGTGAGCGCTTCCTGGGGATCAAAAGCTCCAAAGGCCATAGCATCCCAAATTTCCTCATCCCACTTGAGTTCGTAACGATGGAGATTGAATATTCTTACGCTGGTTAAGCCGATCTGGTCGGACTCATCCTTATCGGTCTGGTTATAGTCCGGTTCACCGTCCGTGGGCTTGCCGTCACCCTCGCCCAAGTCGGGACCGGGGTACTGTTCATCGGTGGGGCCCACGCCGTCCGCGCCCAGGTCATCATTCAGCGGTTCCCCCTCGTCCCAGTCCCCATTCCCATCTATATCGCTGAAACTATCCCAATCCCCATCCTCATCACCTTCCCAGTGCCATTTAGGCTCATTGTTATTATAGATGCCCACGGGACCATAGATATATTCACCACTGGGGTTGTTTCTACTTTCGTCAATCAGACCATCAGCATCATTATCTATCCCGTCCCCCGGCTTCAAGAGTGCCCCGAGCTCGTCGTAGATATACGTATCGCCGACCCCCGGGCTCTCGAGAAAGGCATAACCGGCCACACCGGTGGGTGCCCAGCCGTCTATGCTACTCCCATCCGCGTCCCAGGCATATGTGATATCGAGGTTGCTATCATAAAAACCCCGATCATCGTCCCCATCCCGGGTACCACCGATGCCAAAATCGATGTACATCCCGAATAACGCCTTTTCGTAGTCAGTGGTACCCACGTTTTTAATATCGTAATGCCAGAAGATAACGTCTTCGGCCAGGACATGTGACCATTGGAATCCCCTGACGGCCACCCGCAGTCCCAGGCCACCTCGGGCCAAGTCAGTGGAATCCGGATAGAAGGCAAACTCCTCCCTGTCATTTGCGTCGTCCATCACGAAGTACGTTTCCAGATCGGCGTTCTTAACACCCATCCCGAAATACCCGTTCCAGTGTGCGGCCATGGTTTTTTGGTCATACCATTCGGGTTGGTCCGGCCATCGCCGGGGCCAGGTACTGGGATCGTTGCTCATTGCGGGAAAATCCTGATCGAGATTCACATATCCCGGTAGGGGCTGCCAACCCGCCACGACTCCAGTGCCGGCTAACAGGTCAACGTTTTCCCGGTAATTAGCTTGCAGAGGATGGATCGTGAGTCCCTTAATATCGAAAACTTCCGCGGCCACCCACGGGGCGACAGCATCGATATAGGAATGACCACTGCCCTTGGGCCATTCACAGGACGGTTGAAATGGCCACAGGGCAACTTCACCGTGATTTAAAAAGATGGTCCGGACCAGGTTACCATCCATGATGCCTTGCTTTTTATAGGCCGGGTCTCCGTAAGGTTCTTGGGAATATGAAACCCCAATCGTTAGAAACAGACAGGCTAATACGCGAATCGCTCTCCCCGGGATTGATTTGCCGCCAGCGGGGGAACGCAGCCCGCCGGCCCCAGGGGGCAGGAGGGATGCCGTGGAGCGATGGTTCACCACGCGCGTCAGGTTAATTCCGGGCATGACTGGATGCAATTGCTTGTGCCTTTCCGGTATTTCAAAAGCCAACCGATGCACCCACTATTACTCGCCTTGGCGCCGAGTAATAATCCGGCCTGGTTCTGAATTCGTCCAGAGTGTTGACTCCTCTCACATTTCTACGCGGCTCGATAGTGTAGCCGGATCTCCCGGTATCTGAATAAACATCAATTTCGTTCCGGCGATCCAGGATATTATAAACTTTGATAAAGACAGAATACTTTCCACCAATAAACTTGAATTCTCGATGTGCTTTCAGGTCGAAGGTGTGCTGAACCGGCTTTCTTTCACTGTTTTCAAAACTCGCTCCTACATTTACAATCTCTGGGGTGTATGGGAGTCCACTACCAAGCCGTCCAATGAGACTGATACCCCAGCTGCCGGGCCTGCTTAGAGTTACATTAAAGTTCAGGGTGTGCGTCTGATCCCAGTCCAGCGGCCTAATCTGGATCTCACTTTCCCTATTACTCTTGGCATCATAAAAGACCTGCATCGGGTCCGAAGCATTCCCCTCGGTTATTTGATAAGTGTAGTCCACCGTGGCCCAGAAATAATTCGACCGCCTTTTCTCCAGAGACAGAGTTATGCCTCTGGTGTTCCCATAATCCCTGTTGATGTAGCGACCATATACGTCCTGCGTATAGGTGGTAAGTTTCTCCATGCCTAAAAGATGTCTCATGTCCTTGTAAAAACCGGTGACGTCAATCCCGATATTATCTGAAAGTTGCTGTTGAAGGCCAATTTCATATATTACTGTCCGCTGTGGTTTGAGCTCGCCATTGCCCATAGTGGAGGTTAATCCCCCTGCCCAGACTTCAAATTCCGAATTGTCGTATAGTTGCTCAAAGGTCGGTATCTGGGAAAAATGGCCATAGGAAAAATGAATGACACCCCGATCAGTAATCGGATAGGAAATCCCAATTCGAGGGCTAAAATTGGAAACCGGTTCGGCATCTCGATAATTATTTTCCCATTTATTCCCGCGCACATTAACGGTATCTATTATTTCACCCATTGTTGCATTATATTCATATTCTCTTACCATTCTAGTGCCATTATTGGCTCGAGGAACCAAGTAATATACGGCGTTATCCGGATCTCTAAGATCGATAGGGACTATTGTGTTGGCATTAAAATAGTCATATCTTAACCCAATATTTACAATCATCTCTTCAAATTCCATTTTGTCTTGAATATATGCTGCCGCCTCCACCGGACTATGCCGATAGCGATTATTCGCGATCGAGGAAGCAATGGCAATGGCGGGTTCAAAGGGTTTGATTTCAGTCCCGGCGGCATCTATTTTGGGAATGATTTCAAATTCGCGGAGATATAGATTGTGCTTCCTGAATTCCACGCCGACTTTCGCCAGGTGCAGGGGATGAATTTGACTGGTTAGATCCACCTTTCCCTGCAATGATCTGGTATTGCGGTAGTAATGCCACATCTCGGTGCCACCGGTTCTAAAAGCGTTATTGGAAGCATCATCCAGTCGCCTGGGATCTACATATCGAGTATCGAGAGAATCTTCAAGAACGTATTCCTGGTGATCAGAAAAAGTATCAGAAAATTTAATGGTATAAAAGGATCTGGGACTGAGGGTATGGTTCCAAATAAATGCTTGGCTGGATCCGTGTTTGAACTGTTTATAATCCCCATCCGGATTGAGCTTGAACGAGTGGGAATATTCACGGGAATCTACCTGGTCCCAGAAAAAACTGTAGGATACTTTGATAGAGGGAGAAATACGAAAGGTAAGTTTGCCATCCGCGCTGATTTTGGTGAGCGGGTTCATGGCGATAAAACTGCTGTCCCCAGTTTCTTCCACATACACGTTTGGTTCGCCGGGAGTGGCACTGTTATCACCTTCGCCGAAGTCATCCGTGTCCGGAATACCATCCCGGCCTACATCATCATTTCTAACGTCCCAGTTCTGAAAACTGGAGGAATCGGCAGGCATGAATCTTCTTTGTCCGTAAAGCCAGCCCTGGGTATTGTACGATCTACCAGTCAGGAAAAAAGTCAATCTTTTACCAAACAGTGGCACGGGACCAGAAAAACTCATTTGCACATTTGTTATGTCGCTCGGGGTGAAATCTCTAATATTCATGTAGATATCAGCATCTTTGCTCAAGTAGTCCCCGGAGTAAAAAGAAAGGTTTCCCTGGAATTTATCACCCCCTGCTTTAGTCACGATATCTATTATTCCCGACATCGCCTGACCGTACTCAGCGTTGAACGTCCCGCTGATTATCTGTAATTCTTGAATAGAATTATTTTCAATTTCAATGGCGATCTCACCGGAGAAGGGATCTGTTACCGAAAGGCCATCCACCAGGAAGGAGATTTCACTGGCCCGTCCTCCTCTCATGTGAATCTCACCTCCGGCACCAGTTACAATTCCTGCTTGCAGCGCCAGGATATCTTCAAATTCCTCTACCGGCATTTCTGCCAATTCCTCACTACCTACGATGGAAAGGGAGGAAGTCAGGTCCTTTTGAACAATCGGTCTCTCGGCGATGACTGAAACTTCCTCAAACTCTAATACTGCAGGCCGCAACTGAAAGTCCAGCTTAGTGGTAAAGTCTATTGAAACCCGGGCGCCGGTGGATCGGACTGTGGTGTAACCAATCATCATGATTTTTGCATCGTAGACCCCTGGCGGGACGTTCAGGATCACGTAATATCCCTTCGCATCGGTGGCGGCACCCATGTAGGTCCCTTCGATAATGATATTGGCACCCACCAAGCCCTCCCCCGTCGAAGCATCCCGAATATGACCGGTAATTTTTCCAGTAGTTCCACCCTTTAGGATCGATCCCGGGACACTAACTAAGAAATAAGCGAACAGAGTAGGGATCAGCAAAAGAAGATGGCTAGGGGTAAGAACACCTTTTTTCAGGTAGAGATCTTTGTGTGCAGTGACAGACATCCCGCTCCTTCAATATATTCCGATTAGCACCGATCGAATTGGATAAGTTATCCTCTCCCGACCTGATACCGTATAATTAGTCAAAATTCGAAGATTCAATTAACACCGGATATTTTTTATCAGTAAATCAGCACCCGGCACTGATTTTGGTGCTGGTTAATGATAATCTATCCCTTGAATTCCTGACATCCGCAGACCGAATCTCTAAAAATTTCTAAGCAGCTATTTAAAAAAAATGTCTCTCGAATTTATAAAAGATAGGCAGTCCACCACAAGACAATCCGATACAAGGTTGCATTCCGTGTGAACCGCGGGGAATACTCGTGCCGACACATCGAGAAACGGAGGAAGGTCACATTGGTGGCGCAGTTATGAAACCGCAGTTCCCCGCTCCATTATGGCTCTGGCGATGCTGGCGGTGTGGCTATTGATCTTCTCCAGTTGCAGCAGCAGTTCCACGTGCACTTCATCGGTGGCCATCGACTCTGAGATCGCTTTGCGCACCCGGTCGAAGTGGGATCGTTTGAACTCGTCACCCAGACCGTAGTATTTGGCCCCTTTCCGCAGGATTTTCTGGGCTTGCTCCCGGTCCAAGGATTTGATGGCGGTCATACTGCGGCTGAGCTGCTTGATGGCTTTCAGGTGGTAGGCGGAGAGCTCTTCTTTCCCTTCGGCGGAAAAGTCGAGGGCCAGAGATAATTTCTTGACCGCCAGCGGTACCAGGGTCTTATCGATGATATCTCCGATCGCCTCC
>SDBU01004617.1_pt1 | contig 16836 bp, 15 predicted proteins | sample 2277071 | NCBI WGS metagenome assembly SDBU01 (sample SAMN10397929, study PRJNA504765) | marine sediment metagenome | isolation source: marine sediment core GS08_GC12, 126 cmbsf | place: Arctic Ocean: Gakkel Ridge, Loki's castle | collected 2008 | reverse complement strand
TCCAAAATCACTTGATATAATAGATACTCCTTAAATTCTTCTACTGTTTTTGTTCCTTTACTGCAATTACAATGCCTGCAAGCAACATAAAGATTTTCATAATTATTAGTTCCACCTCTTACTAATGCTATTTTATGGTCTAAAGTATCCAGCCCCAACTCAAGGGGATTTTTACAATATTCACAAGTCATTGTTCCATATTTTTTGATGTTATCTTCATAGACTAATTGGACAGTTTTAATAGTTAATTCACCTGCATTTTTAAACCTACTTCTACGCATTATTCTTTGCTTCTTTACTTCTATTCTGTGGGTTTGGGCATACCTTTTATCCCATATTCCCCTTCGTTCATCTTGCCTTTCTTTATTTTCAAGTTTATATTTTTCGCGATATTCTAATAATTTCTTTTTATGCCCCTGGTAATATTTTGGATAATATTCCTGATGATATTTTTTTTGATACTTTCTTCGTTCTTCTATATCTCTAATCGGCATATCTTTTTTCCTCTTAAATAAAAAGGCGGAGAAGCAGGGAACAAAAACACCTGTTCGTTTCCAGAAGATGGAATTGAACAGATGAAATTGAAACTTCTCCGCCTAATTTGATTTTAATTTTTGATTCCGATTTTACCATTTCCCTATTGTCCCCTCTTTCAATTTCTGCTTCTACTTATATTGTATCTTAAAAATTCTACTTTGTCAAGTCTTTGATTTTATTATACCGGAATAAATCAAATTTGTCAACTCGCTTTTCTATAATTTGCCGGACTGCTTCTCTGGTCAGATTAAATTTATCTCCGATTGCCTGTAGGGTAAATCTTTTTACAAATCTCATTCCCATTATTTTAGTATCCCTTCTTTCCATCTCCCTTTCTTTTGATATTATATTCTTTATATTTAATCTTGTCAAGTTCTTATTTTTCATTCTAATATAATTATACCTTAAAAATATAGTCTTGTCAAGTGGTAAAACAAAATTTCCCTTACAATCCCACGATATGACTACAATAAAGAGTTTTGCCTATTTATAGTTTTTAATTTTTTAGTCTGCTTTTTTGGAAGATTTGGGGAAAAGTCTAATATATTAGAGTTGGCTATTTTTTGAGTAATTTTAGAAGTGATTTTAATAAAATAATAAATAGATTAGGATTACTTTTTTTATTTATTTTTTCCTTTACCAAACTATTATTTCCATATTCAAAATGACCACTATCCCATCCGACTTTTTTATCATAATCTTCTTTCTGAATACCAAACCTGCCTCCCCAACGCCCACCAATGGACTCCCAGTATTCGCCAGAAGAGCGATAATCTTCAGGGTTAGTAGCATATTTTTCATTGATAAAAAGATTAAGGTCAATCGCCAATCTATCCTGATGAGTGCTATACTTTACTTTTGATTTACCTGTTTTAAAATAAAAATCTTGCATCATCTGTGGTCGCCACGCTTCTCCTAACGTGCATTCCATTCCATTAGAATAAACAAAATCAATAAGGCGAGCAACCATTAAAGAAAATTTTCTTTGTTTTTCTGATGTTGTCATAAAGCAAACCTTACAATTAAAAGAAACACTAATATCAATAACACCATCACTCCGATAACGGAGAAGTCTATTTGTTTATTCGTCATTTTGTTCCATTCTTTCTTTCGTTAACAAGCCACTGGACATTTGTCTTAACTTCAATCAATATATCTGACATTTCGTTTTGTTTCTCCTCTACAACATCAACTCTACTATGTGCTTTTCTCGCAGTGTGGTCAACTCCATTAAGTTTTTGAGTCAACTTTCCTGCACCGTAGAAAATCGCACCTGCATTTACAATAAGAATTATCCCTGATGTAATCCAGCCAGGTTCTATCATTTGAGTAACCTCCTTTTCTATTTAGTTTCTATTTTTTCTTCAAGAAAAACTTGAGTGCGTTCAATACCGCTACCCCTAAACCAATTATCACTGGCTTAATCAACTCAGGGTCATCTCCCGTAAAGTAACAGATAAGATAAACTAACCCCGATATTCCCGCACCCTGAATAAACTTCTCTAATCCAATTAACCAACTATACTTTTTCGCTTTACTTGGCATTTTCCCCCTCCGTTTTAAGAAATAGTTAAACGCAAATTTTAATAACGACACAATCTTTTTGGCTCTGCGTTCAGCCATCATCTTTCTGTTTTCTTCTGGTGTCATTAGCCTAAAGGTATAGAAACCAACTCTGGATTTCTATTTACTTTTGTATGGCACCTTCTACAAAATGCCATTAGATTGTTAGGATTAAGATTATCTTTATCGTGGTCTATATGGTGAATATGTAATTTCTCCATACACTCTACTTGTGGCACTCCACACAATTGACATTTGTAATCATCTCTTTCTCTGATAAGTTCCTTTAATCTATCGTTAAAATTAAAGGGATATGGCTCTTTTGAAATTCCTCCTCTCCAATTGGGATTAAATTTCTCCCCCTTTGCACATTTTATTGAACAGAACCTTCCTCCTCCTTTTCTAACTTCGGCTGGAATTGTAAAGAATTCTTCCCCACAATTTAAGCATTTTCTTTTAATACGAAGTATCGGTCTTTTCGGTGCGTGCTTTTTGCAATGCCTACAGTCATATCTTGACAATTTCCTGCCGCAAACTAAACAATGAGGTAAACCGCCCTTAAATTTAGTTACCGAATTCCAACAAGCAGTTGAACAAAAAATTTGTTTCTTATGATGAGGGCGGAATTCCTTTTTGCATTTGGGGCAAATTTTCTTTATTTTTAACCGTCTATACATTTCAAACTTATTTTAGAACGAAAGTCTAATTAAAGTTAAGAGCACGCCGCTATCAACTTGTATTTTGCCAATCTGCGAGAGGTCATTCAGGTTTGCCGCCAGATAAAAGCCGGGACTTAAAGTCAAAATCCCCAGCAAATTGCCTACTTCCTTCCCCTTACTTAACTTCTCCATTAGATTGACTTGAACGCCGATGCCATATTCCTCAAATACGGGAATCGCAAACGCCTTATAAGTCAGCCAATCCTCGCAGAAACTCCCGGTCTTTAGAGAAACCGCCCCGGTTAGTTCTTTATACCGGAACGAATAAACCATATCCCCTTCTAACGATGTAGGGGTTATAGCCACCGTCAAGGCATTTGTTTCTGCCCGAAGGGTAGAACTTCCTAACAACATTAAAACCGCTAATACAAACAATACCTTCTTCATATTACACCTCCTTAAAATCCATTTTTTATTTCCACGCTAATATTCTATAAAATCCTGTAGCAGAATTTGCTCCGTCAACTGCGTCAATAGTGACTGACGGATAGGGATTTACTTGAGCACCAGCTGTGCGAACATAGATATTAGTGGTGTCATATCCTAAACAAGCCCCATATTCGCTTGTCCAATATCCTTGTATCTCAAAATAGATTGTTGAGCCTGCTAATTTGCGATACATTATTTTTACTCTTGAAGGTCTTACTCCTAAACTATGCGCTTTTGTATATTTTGTGGCAGTTCCCACAGCAAACCATCCGCTATCATAATCAGAAGCACCAATTGCCCCACCATCTTTTATAGTTTTTCCAGTGGCTCCATTAAAAACAGCAAGATGCCCATCCGTAGCACTTGCTGGTCCAATAACATTACCACTATCACCACCATAAATCTTCTGATACAAAAATGGTCTAATATCTTTCTTGATATAACCCTCATTCGGATAACTGCCTCTATCCTCGTAATTGACTATTTTGGTTTCGGTAGTCTTGTGGTAAACCTCACAGATAGGAATAATATCACCGGAGATGGCAGGAACGACTGGACTTGCCCCTTCTGTCCCGGAAGCAATTACAATCTGGTTACTTCTGTTAAGACCTAATATATCTATTCTCGGATTGGCAGAAGGGATAGAGAAGGTATAATCACCTGAAGCATAGGACATCCTCGTAGCCCAATCATCACCGGAAACAAAATAAACATTGTCATAATAATTTTCTGTAAGAGTTCCGCAAATGCCGATAGCCATAGAGGTGGGGACTTTAGCGCGTGGACGAAGAACGTTCAGGTCAAGTTGGTATAATGCTTGAAAATTATTTTTTAGGTCTGAGGTTGATACACCACCCGCTGAAGTAGGCTTATCCGGGTCAAAACTTGCTTTTGGCATTTTTTATTCTCCTTACTTATTAAAAGGACTCTATACAATATAGATTATACCCCACTACCTTGATTTTGTCAAGGTTAACATCCAAAACCTGTAATTCTAATTTAACTTGAAAGTATCTGCAGAATACTTTGGCAGGCATTTCTATCCAGTCTGACCATATATCCGCAGAATTAACTTTATATCTGCAATACTCCTTTAATATGCCGCCTCCTTTGGTAACTTTAGTAGAAAGGATTGTAACTTGTCTTGCCGCCTCCAAATCAAAATCATCCCATCCTTCTCCAAATATATCATCCATATAAAATATATCTTCAGCATCGGCATTAAGAATTTTTATAACAATTTGGTTTATGGCATCTTTGTCCGCATTCGCCACTCCTGAAATATCCCATTCTTCTATTTGCCAGGCATTAGCAACAGCAATATCAATATTATGAGTTGTGGTAGTTCCGCCGCTATCGTGAATCTGGAGCTGAATATTTTCTCCGGTTCTACTTGAATAAACCCAAAATTTAATTATATCTTTGTTAGATAAATCTATTGTCGGACTAACGGTTCTGGTTAAAGCTTTATTTAATGAGCCTGTTGTTGCTATTGCTTTAAGGGAATAATCTCCTTGTTTTTTTATTGTAGGTTCAGAATAACATTGCAAAGCAAGGAGAGTAGCCATATCATCAATGTAAAAAGTATTCTCTGCGTCAGCATTCATTATCGTTACAATTATCCCGTCTATGGCATCTTTATCGGCATCTGCAACTGCCGATATATCTACCTCCACCTTCTGCCATTGCCCTGCATCTGTTACATTAGGTGTTACTTCGGTGGTCACTTTCTCCATCATCTCAAATTCATAAACAGAAATCCAACCATTCCCAACCCAGTTGTTAGTTGCGTAAATCCGATAGTAGCGATAAGCAGTAGAATTAGAGAAAGTAAAATCATCCCAGGCATTCGCATTTGCCACCTGGTCAGTTAGGAGGTCATCCCAATCGCTATCATTATTTGACCCCTGAAGTTTGAAATCTTTAATATAGGCGTTTGAAGAAGTGTAGAATGGTTTTATCCTCAATTTCTGGACAGTTTTTTCATTTCCATCTCCGAGGTCATACTTCCACCAGTGGGGATAAGGAGGAGGTCCTGCGGAACATTGCCAATAAGATGTTAGATTATTATCACAAGCCTTATCAGCATTACGAGCGGCATCATAAAAACTATCAGCACTTGCAGTTCCTCCAGATAGAATATCAGAGCCATAAGTATTATTTCTAAGTCCTACCTTAATATTACTTCCTGTTCGAGAAGCGTAAATATAGAATAAAAAGGTGTTTATCCCGGATAAATCAATTGTTGGGTCAACCGTCCTTGTCAAAGTATCATTAAGACTATCGGTTATTACCGCAATTCCTTTTAGGGAATAATCCCCTTCCTCTTTGATTGTGTCTTCAGAATACGCTGTTAATTCCCAAGTCGTTGCCTCCATCATCTCTATCTCTGCTATCTGAATATAAGTCCCATTTGAAGCGGTAATATCCAATCTGTAAAAAGTATAAGAGGTAGAATTAGAGAAAGTAAATGTTCGCTTTTCCCCATTTGCCCAAGCGGTTTCATTTGTTACTGTATCTAATGTATCCCAATCAGAGCCATTATTTGAACCCTTAAATGTCCAGTCCTTTGGTGCTGCTACCCCAGTAGTATCCCTCGCTTGTATTGTATATTGTTGCACCACTTTACCAGCAGCAAGTTGGTATTGTATCCAATCAGTAGCACCACCGCTATAGTAAAAAGTGGCAGTATTGTCATCAAATGCTGAGGAGGCTTCATAAGGTGCTCCTTGGTCTCTACTCGCAGTTGGAGTTCCGCCAGAACATTCGTCAGAACCATAAGCAGTAATAGCACCATCAGTTACATAGGCGGCTCTGGCAAGTGCGTCTGAGGCATATTCCATATAGTCAAGTTCTTTAGCCGCTGGGGCATCCGTTACATAAGCCGCTTGAGCAAGTGCGTCTGAGGAATATTCCATATAATCAAGTTCTTTTTTTACAATATTTGTCAAAACATAGGATTCCTTAGTAGCGACCAATGGTTTATCATAATGGACTCCTGCATTCTCCAAATCTTCCCAAGTAGGATATAGGCTTTCTAATTCGCTCCAATCTCTTTCTGTCTTTAATGCAATTACTTTTCTATAATAATTAACATTATAATCATTTGTCCATTCCTTAAATAATTCATCGGATAAAATTCCGTTTAATAACTGAAATTCGTAATGCTTTAATATAGCACCTAATCCAGTTACAAGAATAGTGTCGGAAATTGTGCCATCGCTAACTACATTATTGATTGATACTGTTTTAACTCTAACCTGATAAGTTTTATTGATAGCGCAATTTTCCAATCTATATTTTGTTTCTATAGCATTTATTGTATCCACTCCTCTAAATTCTCCGCCATCAATAGAAACTTCTATTAAATAATAATCCAGATATTCCATTTCTTCTTTCCCCGGTGGAGTCCAGGCTGTATCAACACAATTCACCAATTCACTATCCCGGTAATAATTATATTCAACGGCAGACACATTGGTAACATTTGCTACCGGCAAATAAGGATTTCTTGGCTTTCCGTAGTCAAAGACCTCTACATAAGAACCTTGCTCATCCCTGAAAATAGAAGAATTATATTCTTTGAAAATTAAAAGCATCTCATCGTTCTCTTCCTCACTTGCCTGCAAGAGCTGAAATTCTTTCTTGGTCCAGGAGGGGACATCGTGGCTGACGGTGACTATATCTCCTACTTCACAATGGATTGCTTCTATTCCCACTTTGAACTGGGAATAAATGCCATTGAATTTTGATATATCCAGATACTGCTCAGCCATCCTTGATGCTTGATTAAATCGTGATATTCCTAACAGAGCCATTTCTAACTCATTGACTTCCCCTTTGTCTTCCTGGTCCAGTCGGTCTTCTGAAATGGTGTATATTTTAGTATAATTATAACTGGGGTCTATATACTGAACCTTTAACTTATTAGGTTTTTCATTCTTTGAAACATAATTATAGGAAAAACTGCCCTCAAGAATATTATCCATTGTAAAATCCTGAGCAGATTCCATCGCCTTTTGAACTCCTAATTTAAGTTTGCTTCCAGAAAATATAAAATAGCCCCCGAAAGTAGCAAGCATATCATTAAGAATATCAAGAGCCGGTCTTTTGCAGTCTATTACATAGTCTAATTCAAATCTTTTATAATATTCTTTTATCACCGCTTCGTCTTGATGTTCTGTCGCCGTAGTATTATTTTGCCCTCTTAAACAATTTTTAAATAAAGCCCCGTCAAATTCTTCATAGAAAATAAATTCATCATCTATTTTAATATAGGAATCTCTTTTTAAGAAATTTCCATCAAGTGTTTTAGCCTTAACCTCTGTATCAGTAGTAGACAAGCCCACCACTTCCAAAACACCGGAATCATTTACTAATCCTTCTCCCGAAATAACACTTGTTAAACTGTTGATATCGTGAGAAGTAATTGCTGTCCCGCTATATCCTCTTCCTTGAGAAGGCACAGTAAACCGTCTGTGTGTTGCATCCCAGGCAGTATATTGTATTTTTTCATTTCCTACTAATAAAATCCCGCTTGCAGGGATATTAGCAACATCTACTGCAAACTTTGCGCTTTGTAAATAAATATATCCTCCTCCTTTCCACCATTGCGACCCATCCATTCTCTGCGCCAGAAATCCAAATCCATAACATTCTGTAATCTTGGAATCATCTTTATGGAATGCCGCGGTAGATTGATAACCTCTTGTAACACTTGTATATTCAGTTGCTCCTTTAGTTCCAAGTTTAATAATTTCAGAATCTATCTTTAGAAAATAACCATTACTCCCGGAGAATCCATTATATCCTATTGTTGTTTCAGTGCTATCTAAACCGATTGAAACTAATGTCTTGCCATCCAGTTTGCAGTTTGCCCTGCCTTCAAGGAGAATATTTGCATAATTATACACCTGACTAAAAAAATGGCTATCTAAAAGCAAAGAATCTAATCCTACTGCATATCTATTATTGATTAGAAAATCTCTAATACAAGCGGCAGGATTATTAGAATATTGTTTCGTTGTTGTCCAGGCGCTACCATTCCATACAGAGACTTTAAGGCCTTTTAATATTCCTGTAACAGTAGGATTGCCTCCTTTTAATTTTTCTGATGCTGTTAATGTAAGAGCAAGATAAGAAATATATCTTAAACCATATACTTTTCCTGTCGCCCTGCTATCTACTACTTGTGTAGAAGTTCCTTTATAAAAATTATAACTGCATCCGGGTAATTCATCTATTGGAATATCATTTATTCTAACATCGCTAATGCTATCACATTCACCTTCAGCCAGGACAACTAATCTTTTGATTACAGTCCCCGGCTCAGACTGCCAGATAATATTACCTGCAAGTTTATTCTTCCCATAGCCAACAGGAATAGGCAATTCATTTGAAACGGTATTTTCTAATACGCCAGCAGAAAATCTCGGAGAACCTGCCAAAGCACCGGATAGACCAAAAGATGTTTTAGGCGGTTTCGGTGGGTTAATCATATTACCTAAAGCGGAGCCAATAGACCATCCTACTACTAAGCCAATAATAGGATACATCCCTGCCCCCGCGGCATAAATTGCCCCCGCTACTGCGCCTATTGCCGCTATCGCTACCGGAGGCATAGTTTAACCCCCCCAATACAAATCTTTTTCCACATTTTATTGAATTGCTGAACTTCTGATTTCTTACTCTCGCTAATATGGAGAAAATGACCTGAATCCGTGCATATCCCTGCGTGCTTTACCTTCCTTCTATCCAGAGAGAATAAACAAATATCAAACTTTTCCAATTGCCTAAAAGGAACAAACTCACCTTGCGTTAATAATTTTTTAACAAATTCATTCGGATTCTGTTCAAATCTCTTTTCGCCGTTCCAGTCTCTTAAATTGTATTTAAAGCCGTTTTCTTTTAGATAGAGCCATATTATCCCTATACACCCTATTCCGTCTTTAGAATGCCCATCTGGGACATATGGGATATTCTCTAATGTCTTACAGTCCATTTCATATACCCCCATAGAATAAAGATACCTACGCTAAACAAAACCATTAATACAGACTTTAATATTTCCATTTATCAGCGGATGACCAAACTTTGCGGAATCGTGTTGAAGCCGCCGTATGAATCCTGATTAGCAAAATCGCCTGAACATCTTAACAAAGTTTTATCACAACCTCTTTGAATTGTATAACCATCTCCGGTTGCCGGGGTAGAAGGCAAAGCAAAATCAAGAGTAACACAGCCGGACACAAAAGCGACCACTTTCCTTTTGATTCCGATATTGCCTGCTGTCCCGGCAGTCATCTCTAATATTCCATCCCGCCAATAACTGATTGCCTCACTCCTTGCAGTATCTCTTAAAAATCCTTTGGTAGAATTAGCATCTAATGTTCCAACTGCTTTATTAGCCACAGAATTTTTATCTGCTCCACATTCGGCAGAGCCAAATTTCCAATTACATAATAATTGGAATGTTCTTCTCGGCACTTCTAAATTCAAAGTTCCTAATCTGCTGACAGCAATGATTTTAAAACTATATTCACTGATTTCAGGTCTATCCATCAGACCGTCAAAAATAGTAACTGCGTTATTAACGGAATCCAGAGCATCCCTGAATACTTTTCTGATAACTATTCTTCTTCCCCTGAACTCTTGGTCCGCAACATAAGAACTAAAAGCGCGGTTAACATTAACAAGTTTAACCTCTACGCTATCTATTTTGGTATCTATGTTTGTTTCTATCTTGCCTCTTGAAATTCCTAAAGGCGTATAAGTTTTAGTCGTTCCTGCGGGGTCAAAAAAGTTAATATCATTGTTATCGGTGGTATAATACAAAGTCTCATCAGGCAAATAAATATCATACAATTCTATTGGTTGGTTATATCCCAATCCTTTTTTCCCTTTAAAGACTTCGGATAAACTTCTCATAAGAATTCTTTAATTTTTTCTTTTTCCTCTACAGTTAATAATCCTCTATCAAATAACCTGTGATGATTTGGACAAAGATATAAAGTGCCACCATTGTCTTTATGATATTGGCTTCTTTTAATACCTGTCTCCTTCACAGGAATTATATGGCAAATATCAACTATTCCTCTATCCCATCCACAAATTTGACATTTCTTTCCTAAATTTCCCCTTAAAAATTGATGATAATGAGAACGACAAAATCCTTTTGCAAAATATTTCTTTCCACAAATCTTACATACTTGATGTCCTTCTACTGGTCTTAATTGCTTGCCATTCATATCTAAAATTCCAAATCTATGATATTGAATATAATGTTTATGACAAAATCCAAATGCTGACCTATAAGTTATTCTACCGCATCCTTCAATTTTACAAATCTTTTGTTTTTGCCTTTTACTACCTGTCTTAAAAAATTCCCTAAGTTTCTTTCCATTTGCATCTATGATTCCATCTTTAAAATTATTGTAATGCGTATCACAAAATCCAAGACCGTGATGCTTTCGGTTACATCCTTCTACTTTGCAGAGATTTGTTTGCATATAAAGTATTGTATAATATTATAGAAGTTTTGTCAAAGAATCTCTTTCAACTTGAGCGAAACATTATACACGCGGTAAGCGAATAAATCTCTGCTCATAATATCTTCCATAAACCTAACTTTATAACACCAGTGATAATCGGCATATACCCATTTCCCTGCCGCTGGTATATTCCCCCCCGCAAATGTAAGCGTTCCAGATACTCTTAACAGAGTATAATCACCGGAAGGTATGTCTGTATCTACTCCAGTAGTCACATCCTTTAAATAAGCAGATACGCCTCCAGAAGGCACCGGATAATGGTCAGTCTGAAAAACAGTGGTAGTCCCATCTCCGGAGCCTAACAACTCACCTTCTATCGGCGATTCATTTGTATTCTCCCACCAAAAACTATCATAACTTCCTTTTCTGTTCTTATAAAAATACCATATATCTTCCATCTCTGAATCTGCTCTTGCCTCTAATTTCAAATTAAATATCCTGATTGGCAATGCCCACTTCTGCCTTCGTTGTTCTTTGCCAGATTCAAATTGAGAGACTAATGTCTTATACTGAATATCCTCAGTATAAACATTACTAACTTTCCAGGTAAATTCTTCTTGACTCATATTACATATACCTTCTTACGGTTCCCCTGGTAACACCATTCATTAAGATATCCTGATTGACAAGATTGATTACTCCTTCTGGATTCCGATTTAACATATCCACAAATGATTTACTATCCACTGCATTGATAACAATATAATAATTACCGCCTCCTCCGGCTCCTGCATTTCCTCCTTTATTCAGTGAAGTCAATAATGGCAAGTTTCTTGCAGTATCCCTTCTGTTCACCATAAATTCGCCGGGTTCCGCATTTATCAATCCCCCCGTTTGAAAAGACTGCAATTTGCCACCGGAATGAAAACTTGGAATGCGTCCCCCTTTATGAAAACCAAGCAAACCGCCAAGAAAAGTTCCGCTAAACATTCTCACCATTAAGGCTTTTGCCAATACTTCTGATAGAATCCTCAAGGCGGTTTCTCCAAAACTTCTCATATAATCCTGCAAAGTTTTTAACTTACCGGTAAAAACATCAAAGAAGAAATCGCTCATTGCTGATTGCATTGCTCTCGCAGCATTTTTTGCCGCTTCTTTCATCATATTAAAGCCTTCTTTTGTTTTCTTAACTCCTCTTTCTACGAAATCCTCCATCATTGCCGCTTGCCATCTAACAATTTCTTCTACTGCCAATCCATATTTTTCATACTCGGCTCTCTTCTTTTCAAGACTTATTAGGAATAAATTGGTTTCGGACAAGGTTAAAGCATTTGTCTTGTCAGTTAATTCTTTTTGCAGGCTCATCCTTTTCTTCATCCATTTAATATATTCCTTGGTCTTCATCCCTCCATCTTCAATGACATCATTATATACTACTTGTGCTTCTGCTGCTTTTCCAGTATTTACAATTGTCCTTTTTACTTCTTTATTACTCTCAATAGCAACTTTTGTATTCTTTATAGTGTTGGCTGAAAATCCATTAAGCATATCTTTACCTTTGTCTATTTCGTAATTTAATCTTCTCACATTTGCCTGCCATTCGTTTACTGCTATCTGGGTTTTGGCAATCTCCATTGTATGGTCGCCTAATTTCATTGCAAGAAGAGCCATCTTTACTTTTAATCCAGCAAGAACAACTTTATCAAGACCTTTAGCAAGAGTTCTAAGAGTTATATCAACCCTAATTACAAATCTCAAGAGAAAATTGATGACATTTACTAAAGTTGTCCCGACAGTTGCTCCCCATTTTACAATTAAATCTGAATTCTCAACGAAAAAATCTACCATATTCTTGAAAGCCGGAGCAAGTTTTTCCCCAATGATACCGGAAGTTACGATAACGACTTGTTTAAATCTATCCATTGAATGTCTAACAGTATCCGTTATCTTGTTATAAGCCTCTTGTGTCAGACCAAGGGAATTTAACATCAAATCCAAATCTCTCCCTTGTTCCTCCACTTTTGCTAAACCTGCCGCAAACCCTTTCAGTCCCCTGATATTTGGAGAAATCACCGCTAATTGTTCGGCAGTAGCACCTTTAAGTTTTTGTAACATCCCTACTAATCCTATTGACCTTAAAGTGGTGGTATTCAATTCTAATCCAAAACTTTTTGCCATCTCTTTGGCATCATCGCCAGGTTTTATAATAGCCCTTAAAATTCCATTGATGGCAGTCATTGCCTCTTCTGTTCTAACGCCAGACCTTGTAAGAGTAGCAATTGATGCGCCAAGTTCTTCAAAAGACAGCCCGGCAAGGTTCGCTGTAGAAACAACCTTGCCAATACTGGGTGCCAATTCTGCGAATGTAGTTTTGCCTCTCTTCACAATGGCAAAGAGAATATCTGAAATCTTGCCGGCATCTTCCGCCGCATAGCTATAAGCATTCATTACAGATGTAATTGCATCCGCCGCTACTGCAGTATCAGTCATACCTGCCTTTGCCGCCTTCACAGCAACAGTCAATACACCTGTTGCCTTAGTAGCATCAACAGAAGCAGACAAAATATCATATAATCCTCTTGAAAGGGTTTTAGTTGCCTCTCCATACTCTATTGCCATTGCCCTAAGTTCTTTGGCATATCCAGGCAACAATTTCATTGTCTGTTCATCAAGCATAGTGCCTACGAAAGCAACCTGTTCTTCGAAATCTGCATAGGACTTTATGGCTGTCGCAATAGCACCGCCAATCGCTCCTGTGATATGGTCGTAGCCGGCAGCAACATCGGTCACCAGCGGTCCCAGTACGTAGAAAGGGGCCCCCTGGCAGACGGACTTCTCCAGGCGGACATTAGCCTCGATCTGGTCTAAGGGCAGGTGTCCGGGCCCCTCAACCATTGCCTGGACACCGGCTTGACGGGCCCGCTGTACCAGTTCTCCGATGACAAGTAGCTCCTCGATCTGGGCCCGGTCAGTAGCATCAGCCAGGCTGCCGGGGCGCATCCCATCGCCAAGGCTTAGTGTTACATCAAACTCTCTCGCCATCTTAAGCAGGCGGTCATAGTGCTCGTAGAGGGGGTTCTCCCGCTCGTTGTGCAGCATCCAGCCGATTAGAAGAGCGCCCCCGCGGGATACGACGTCGGTCACCCTCCCCTGCTCTTTGAGCTTGGCAATGGCGGCTAAGGTTATGCCGCAGTGTACCGTGATGAAATCAACGCCGTTAAGGATATGTTCTCCAATCACGGTGAATAGTTCGTCGACACCCATTCCGACTATCGCCTCTTGTCTGGCTAACGTCGTAATGGCGGCTTGATATATGGGCACGGTCCCTATCGGTACCGGGCTTGAGCTGATGATAGCCTTTCGAATGGCCGGGATATCACCCCCGGTTGATAGGTCCATCACGGTATCGGCGCCGGCATCAATAGCCGCTCGCAGCTTTTCCAGCTCAGTTTCAATATCATAGAAGTCAGAGGAGGTGCCGATATTGGCATTGACCTTGGTTCTAAGCCCCTCGCCAATACCACAGGGGACCAGGTTTGGGTGTTTGATATTAGCCGGAATTACTATCCTTCCTTGAGCTATACCCTGCCTGACAAACTCAGCCGTCACTCCTTCCTGCTGAGCTACCAGCTCCATCTGCGGTGATATCGTCCCTTCTTTTGCCAGCTCCAGTTGAGTCATTGACACCTCCACAAATAAAGAAGACCAAGGGTACCGACATCTGCTGATAAACCCCCTGGTCTTTTCTACCACTTCCCTACGCTTGCATTACCAAGCTCAGGTTCCAAGAGTCGGCTTAAAAAGCCTCTCAGCCTTGGGGCACCCCTAGCGGTCTAGCCTTATTAAATTCTATAATTCAAAAATAACACAGACCCGGCGAAAATGCAAAGTGCTTATAGTGCTTAGCGAACAATAGTTGCTGTTCTTCTGTCGGCACTGACAGTGGTATAATCCTTAAGGCAGTACTCGGGTAGTGAGGTTGGTGCTATCTCTAATGACCGCTATGGAAAGCCTGGAGGCCGGGGCCGGAAGATTAGGGCTTAAGCTTAGTGCGAAGCAGCTTGAGCAGTTTCATATCTACTGGGAGGAGCTGGTTGAGTGGAACCGGCGCGTGAACCTTACCGGCATAACCGGTTATCAGGAGGTGCAAACCAAACACTTCCTTGACTCTCTCACGGTGTGCCTGGTCTGGCCGCCGCCAAGAGCTAATGCCGTTCTGCGTATTATTGATGTCGGCACTGGCGCCGGTATGCCGGGTGTGCCGCTTAAGATTCTGTTCCCCGAGATAAGGCTGGTGCTGCTTGAGGCTACTGAGAAAAAGGCGGCTTTTCTGCGTCACATCAGTGACAGGCTGGTTCTGATTGATGTTGAAGTAGTAACCGGCCGGGCTGAAGATGCTGCCCGTCAGAGACGATACCGGGAGAGTTTCGACATTGTGGTCTCTCGCGCCGTCGCCCCTCTGGTCACCCTTGCTGAACTAGCCCTGCCCTTCTGTGTAATTGGTGGCAGCTTTATCGCCCAGAAGAAGGGAGACCTTGTCTCGGAGATAAGCCGGGCGGAAAGGGCGATTAGCCGGTTGGGAGGCAGGCTGCGGGAGGTGAGGGCAGTTTGCCTTGAGGAGTTTTCCGATGAGCGGCAGTTGGTCGTAATTGATAAAGAACTGGCGACGCCTGAGCTTTATCCCCGCCGCCCCGGCATACCGTCAAAGCGGCCGCTATCTTGAGGCTCATCTTGTATTGGAAGAGACTCCCACTTGACAGGGATGCTCAGCCTTATTATAATGCGTGGAATTAACATAATTTCTACATCAAGGAGGTTTTGAATCATGCAACAGAATACTGAACAATCACCCGATTCCTGGGCTAATCCAGCGGCGCTAGGGTTTATTGCTCTTGCGGTTAGTCTCTTTTCCCTTGCGCCTATCCTTTGCGGATGGGTACATCCGGCATCTTTTCCGCTCACGGCTGCCTGGGGCGCAGTCGCACTGGTAGCTTTGATTATTGTTACCATAATATTCTTCAAGAATAGAAGCATGATGTTGGGAACGGCGTTCGGCGTCCTGGGCGTCTTGTTATCCGGAGGGTTGGCTTTCAAGGCTATTCAGCTCACCGTGCTGGCATCAAATTCCATCGGTCTACCACCTGAAATGATTGCCGGTGCCACTGTAGTGGACGCAATGGTTTGGGTAGTTATCGGCGCCATCCTTATTCCGATAGGGTATCTGGCTGGCTATATGTCAAAGCCCTTTGCTTTTCTTATTTGTCTGGCATATGCAGGCGCATGGATGCTGGCCGCTGTCAATTTTGGAGTTGCCGGACAAAACGTGGGTATTGTCGGCGGCTACTTTGTATTCATCTTAGGTATATGGTTCCTTTATATGGGAATAGCCCAGCTTGTCAATGGTACGCTAAACAGAGCTGTTGTTAATATCGGCAGCCCGCTGTTCAAGAGTCCGACACCACCTCCTGAGGCGTGACGTCGCTATTAATCGCAGCACTTAGAGAAGAAGGACTCTCATAACCACAAAACGCCGGTGGTCTACTAGTGATACGGTGTGTATGGGGGACATTTTGTTGCGTCTTCCTTGAAACCTCACCTCTCTATCTGAATCAGCTCAAACCCCCGGGCCTGGTTTGCCGACCGTTAAGAGGCTAAAATATGCTACAACGTACTGGACGCAATTCCCAATTATACTGGCAGTGCCAGTAGAGATGGTGTCTAAGGAACAGGTGGGGGCAGCAAGCGGGCTGGTACTGAGTGTTGGTTATATCGGTGGGCTTATTGGCCCCCTGATAGGTGGGCGCATCTTGGGTGTCACCGGGAGCCTTAGCCTATCACTCGTAGTTCTTATTGGGATATCCATAGCCATGGCTAGCGTCGCTATTATGCTGCCAGAAACCGGCTCCGCTAAGAAATGTCTACGGGAATAACTTAGCATGCCAAGCAAAGAAGTGGTCTGGAGTGAACCCCTGAAACTGGTCACATTAGGTTAAGAAGGTCCGGCAGATGAAAAGATGCTGGATAGGCTACAGCCGATAGATACCCCGGATGTCAGAGAGGTCTCAATTCTCAGATGAAGTCGTGGCTATTACAGATAT
>SDBU01004616.1_pt1 | contig 16858 bp, 11 predicted proteins | sample 2277071 | NCBI WGS metagenome assembly SDBU01 (sample SAMN10397929, study PRJNA504765) | marine sediment metagenome | isolation source: marine sediment core GS08_GC12, 126 cmbsf | place: Arctic Ocean: Gakkel Ridge, Loki's castle | collected 2008 | reverse complement strand
GACCGATACCAGGCACCAGGTCGAGGGCCGACGCTACCGAGGATCTTTGGCGCAGGCTGCGGTGGAAAGTGACGGCGAACCGGTGCGCTTCGTCGCGGACCCGCTGGACCAGGAACAGCGCCTGCGAGCTTCGGGGCAGCACAATGGGCTCGGGCGTGTGAGGAGCGAAGATCTCCTCCTGGCGCTTGGCAAGGCTCGCGAGGGGCACGTCTGTGACGCCAATCTCAAGCAACGTCTGCAGCGCGGCGCTCAGCTGCCCTTTGCCGCCGTCGATCAACACCAGATCAGGCGTCTGCCCGAAGGAGTCGCCGTCAGAACCGGCCGGACCTCCGTCCACCCTTGCCTTCTGCAGGCGCTTGAAGCGGCGGGAAAGCACCTCGCGCATCGCCGCCAGATCGTCGTTCCCTTCGACTTTCTTGATCTTGAACCGGCGGTAGTGCGCCGGTTTCGGAGCGCCTCGCTCGAACACCGCCATCCCTGCGACGACGTTCGTTCCCTGGACGTGGGACACGTCGAAGCACTCGATGCGGCCGGGCGGGCGCGGGAGGTTCAACTCCTCCTGTAGCTCCGCCATGGCGGACTCCATCAGGTCGGAATCCGCCAGCCACTTCAGCTTCAGCTGCTCGAGGCCTTCCTCCGCGTTTTCCTGCACCATTTCGATCAGACGGCGCTTCTCCCCGCGCCTGGGGGCGGTGAGGGCCACGTTGCGGCCCCGCTTCCCGGAGAGCCAGGTTTGTATTACCTCCCAGTCCTCCGGTCGTTCCTGCACGAGCACGCGCCGCGGTACGTGCGCGGCCGTGGCGTAGAACTGTTTGACGAATCCGCCGATGATCTCGGACACCTCGCCGTCCTGTGTGCCCGCCATGATGAAGTGATCTCGCCCGACAAGCTTTCCCTGTCGTACGAAGAACGCCTCGACCCACGCTTCGTTCTGCCCGCGCGCCACCGCAATGGCGTCCATGTCCTCCGGCGAGAGGGCGACCACCTTCTGGCCCTCGTAGACCCGCTCGATTGCCCGGAGCCTGTCGCGCAGCGCCGCGGCTCGTTCGAACTGGAGGTCTTCGGCAGCTTCCCGCATGGCACTCTTCAACTCGGCCATGACGGCGCCAGTGTTTCCCTCGAGGAACTTCACTACATGGGCGATCGTCTTCATGTACTCGGCGCGGTCTACCGCGCCTATACAGGGTCCGACACACCTCTTGATGTGATAGTCGAGGCACGGCCGGTCATCGGTACCGGTGATCGCCTTGGTGCAGGAGCGATATGGGAACAGGCGTTTCAGCAGTCCAAGAGTTCTGCGGACGCTGCCCGCGGAAGCGAAAGGCCCGAAGTACCGCGCTCCGGCATCCCCTGTGCGGCGGGTCACGTAGACCTGAGGGAACGGCTCGTCCAGATCGATCTTTATGTACGGATAGGTTTTGTCGTCCCTGAGCCTTGCGTTGAAGGGTGGCTGGTGCTCCTTGATGAAGGAGTTCTCGAGCAGCAGCGCCTCCTGCTCCGATTCGGTGACGACGTACTCGAAATCGGCGATGCGCCCGACCAGCCTCCGGATCTTGGGCGGCAGGCCGGCCGGGTTCTGGAAGTACGACCTCAGCCTGCTGCGGAGCACCGATGCTTTGCCGACGTACAGAAGGTTGCCGTCGCGGTCGCGGTGCAGGTAGACGCCCGGCTTGAGCGGAACCGCTGCCAGGCGACTAGCAAAACGCCGCTGATGGCGGCCCGTCTTGCGGTGGCGAGGGGTGATTGTCACGGGCGCCGCCTCAGGGTTTGTGCCCCGGCACACCGGGAGGTTCTTGAGTCTGCAGGCGCCCGAGGGATCCGCAGCCGGTGATGGCCGAGCCTACCCCAGGAATACGGTCAGCACGATGAGGATGGCGAACACCCCGGCGGTCAGGATGCCGATCTTGCGCAGTTCCTGTGGCAGGTAGTGGGTGAAGACCTCTGACCTTGCCCGGACCTGCTGTCCGCGAACGGCTCTTGCGCGGGCCGGAGGCCGGGCGGGACGCGCTGCACGGGCCGGATCGGCCGCGGCCTCGGGTGCACGGGGCTCCGGAGGCGTCGCGTTGTCTGCGGCTTCGGTGGTTCTTCGCTCCGCCTCCGCGTCGGCGACGAACACGTTCGGGCTCGATTGCTTCTTTCTGGTCCCGCTGCTGGCCTTCTTGGCCAGGTTTCTGGATCCTCGTTTTGGCATTGTCCTGTTGGCTCCTGCGCGTCTCTGTGTTGCCGGCGGCTGGTTGGATCACCGATCAGGGAGCCGCTCCTGTGCCGCTCATGCCTGTCTCGCCGATCCGTCGGGCTGCATCGATGACGACCTGCGCCGCGTACTCGGTCCCGATCTCGCCTGTATGGAGCATGAAATGGTAGAGGAACGGGTCGAGGGGTGTCGTATCAAAGGCCCTCTGGAAGTATCGCAGTTGCGCCTGGTCGGAGTGTTCAATCCACTCGATCGCGTCTTCTTCGCTCAACGCCTCTCTTTCCATGATACGGCGCACACGTTCATTCTGGTGGGCGACCAGGCCCACCCGCAGCACGTTCGGGCGGTCTTTCAAGATGGCGACCCCGCCCCGGCTCAGTATGACCACGTTCCCGATCTCTGCCAGGTCGTTGACTACCTCGGCCGTGGTGTCGACGAAGTGCCGCCAGTCCACCTCTTCGGCGGATGTGGCCACCGGCTCCTCGATATCGTGATACGGGCGGGCGAGGAGCGTCTCAATCCCCGGGCCGAAGTAGGGGTCGCCTCCCATCCCGGCAACGGCTGACCGCTGGAGCATGCGCTGGATGCGGTAGGCGAAGCGGCTTGCCCTGCTGGGCACGCGTCGCTCGGCGTCGGCCAGCGCCTCCACGGTGGCTCCCAGCCGGCGGGCGATGTCCGCGAGCAGGAGCCGGTCGATGTAGTCGATGCCGAACTCCCTGGCGACCCTGCGGCCGACCTCCGTCGTGCCTGAGCCGATCCTCCCTTCGATTGCGATTACTACCATGCTCGCCTCCTTTGGCGAAGGCTCTTCATTGGTTGATTCAACCGGCGCGCGGGTGGGCGCGGTCGTATTCTCGCCGAACGTGTTCGTTGGTCAGGTGAGTGTATATCTGCGTTGTCGAGATGCTGGCGTGTCCGAGGAGTTCTTGCACGTGGCGCAGGCTGGCACCCCCGTGCAACAGGTGTGTGGCGAAGCTGTGACGGAGCATGTGCGGCGTGATTCTGCTTTCGATCCCGGCCGCTGTCGCGCACCTCTGCAGCCTGAGCCAGAACCCCTGCCTGGTGAGCCGCTGTCCCTTGCGGTTCAGGAAGAGGGCGTCGCCGCTCCGCGGTAGGGCAAGCTCCGGTCGGCCGCTGACCAAATACCGTTCGATCGCGGAGACGGCAGTGTCGTGCAGAGGCACCACGCGCTCCTTCGCTCCCTTTCCGAAGCAGCGTACCGTGCCTGAATCCAGGTCAACGTGCCCCAGGTCGAGCCCTACCAGTTCGCTCACGCGCAGGCCACACGCGTACATTAGCTCCAGCATGGCGTAGTCGCGAAGGCCATCCGGTTGTGAATCGCCAGCCGCGCCGGTCAGCAGTCGGTCTACCTCCTCGGGCCTGAGCGCCTTCGGCAGCGGACGCCCGACGCGAGGCGAACGCAGTTCATCCGTAGGGTTGCTCGCGACCATGCGTTCCTCTTTGAGGAACCGGAAGAGCGACCGCATGGCCGCCACCTTCCTGGCCTTCGTGGAGCCGGCATAGCTTCTCTCGTTCAGGTCGTCCATGAACCCGGCGGCGTCATCCGGGGTGACGTCTGCCCAATCGTGAACGCCCGTCGACGCGAGGAACTCGGCGAGTTGGCCGAGGTCGCTCAAGTACGCCGCCAGCGTGTGCGGCGACATGCCGCGTTCGACCGAGAGGTAGTTCAGGAACGATTCGATGGCCGTGTGCATGCGGAGGAGCCTGGGAACGGCCGCCGGGAAACGGCATTCCGGAGGGGTGGTGAGAACACGGGCATTCTAGCACGGGGCCATCTCGGGCCACGATGCACCTCGATGCGATCGCCCGCTGGCCCGAAGGCCGAGGACAGCCGGGGCGCGGGTAGAATGCGAAGCGAAGCGAAAAGCGCCCGTCGGCGGCTGACTTCGCCCGTCAAGGCCCTGGATATCTCATGATCAGAATCCCGTTCAACCCGAACATCTTCAGCGGCGGAGCGTTCACGCTCAGCTGGCACGGCGTGGGTGCATTCCTCGCCGTGGCAGTTGCCGTCTACCTGATCAACCGCTGGGCCAGGCGCGATGGGCTGGATTCCCTCTACCCCGGCATCGTTTTCAACACAGCGATCTGGGCCATCCTCGGGGGCGTCATCGGAGCGCGCCTGGTGCACGTGATCGACCATTGGGGCGACGCTTACACGTTCGGGAACTTCTGGGGGGTGTTCGAAGTCTGGCGCGGCGGGATCGGTCTGTGGGGCGCCATACTCGGGGGCTGGCTTGCCGGCTCGGCATACGCGTTCTTCGCGCGGTACCCGGTAGGCCGCCTGGCGGACCTGGCGGCGCCGGCGATGCTGATCGCGCAGACGATCGGGCGCGTGGGCGACGTCGTGAACGGTGAGCACTTGAGCCGGGCGACGGACTTGCCGTGGGGCTGGTTCTTCACGCACCCGGAAAGCCCCGGCCGGCAAGGAGCTCTGCGCCTCTACGACAATCCGGAACAGCCGGTGCACCCCACCGTGGCCTACGAGATGATCTGGAACATGCTCTGCCTCGCCGTTCTGTGGCGATTGAAGGGACGGCTGACTCCCGACGGCAGCCTATGGATGGTGTATCTGGCGCTGTATGCGATCGGGCGGATGGGCATCCAGTTCCTGCGGTTCGACCCGGTCAAGTTCTGGGGTCTACAGGAGGCGCACATCATCGCCATCCTGGTGCTCCTGGCCGTCGTTCCGATCCTGGTCTTCCGGACCCGGCTGGCGCCGCGAGCAGGGACCGCGGCTCCGGAGGCTGCCGTGGCTGGCGAGCCGGAAGACTGACGCCGAGGCAGAAACGGCAGCCGGTAACCGCGCGTGAACCGCTCAAGGGCGTGCGTGCTGCTGCGGGTTGTGCTATCCGCCTGACGGCCTGATGCCCAGCAGCCCGAGCTGACGGCGTTTCCTCCCTGCCCAGAAATCGGCTCGGAGCGAATACACGACGTCGACCGCGCCCGGACCCAGATCAGCCTTACCCTGCTGGAATCCGATGGCATCGAGCATCCGGCCGTTCTGTTCGAGGGCCAGCCGCAGGTGCCGTCCACCCGCACCGACGGTCCTGACTCGCAGCGGAAGGACGCCGCGGGTGAAGAAGACCGGCCTGGGGTTGGCCTCCCCGAAAGGCTCCATGTGCTCGACGGAATCCCACAGCGTTTCGTCCAGCCGGTCAAGCGCCACCTCGGCGTCGGCTTCAAGCACCAGTTCTGTCTCGGCGCCGGCAAGGGCCCACCGGGCCTGCTGTTCAAGACTGGACAGGACGCGGTCCAGGTTCTCCTCAGAGACGGCGAATCCCGCGGCACGCGCGTGCCCGCCGAAACGGCTGAGGGATCCCGCATGTGGGAGGAGCGCCCTGTAGATGTCGAACTGCGGCACGCTGCGGCATGAGGCCCGCGCCCGGCCGTCCCTGGAAGCGATGGCCACCACGGGACGGTTGTATTCGGAGCACAGCCTGCCGGCGAGCGGTCCGAGAAGGCCGGACGGCATGCCGTCGTTGTGAACCACGAGTACCTGCGGCAGGGGAGCGCCCGAGGAGCGCAGCTGGTGCTCGGCGTGCTGCTGCGCTTCGGTGCTCAGGAGCCGCCGTTCCGTGTTGATGACGTCCAAGCGTGCGGCCAGCGCCTCCGCCTCCGTAGGATCGTCCGTGAGCAAGATGTCCAGCGCCGGCGACGGATCGCCCAGCCGCCCGGCCGCGTTCAGGCGCGGGGAAATCTGGAAGGCGACCGTTTCCGAGTCCAGTGCCCCGGTCGCTCCCGCCGGACGGGAATGGGCCACCAGGCTGCGGAGGCCCGCGTGTTGGGTACTGGCCAGCTCCCGCAGGCCTTCTCCCGCCAGGATTCGATTGTCCCCGCGCAGGGGTACGGCATCGGCCAGGGTGCCAAGCCCGGCGAGGGCCACCAGTGATCGGGGCAACGGCCGGCCCAGGCGCGTGTGCATGGCCTGCGCCAGTTTGAAGGCGACGCCGGCCCCTGAGAGCTCACTCCACGCCTGTCCCGGAGCTCCGAAACACGGGTTGACCACAGCCGTGGAAGCAGGTCGTTCCGCGTCCGGCAGGTGATGGTCCGTCACTACCGTGTCGATGTCCAGAGCTCGGGCCCTGGCGATGGCCTCGTGCGCCGTGGAGCCGGTGTCGACGGTGATGATCAGTCTCACATCTTGCTGGTGGAACAGATCGACTGCGTCGACGCCGAAGCCGTGCCCTTCACGCTCACGGTGCGGAATGCGGGTTGATACCTTCAGGCCGAAACCCTTGAGCATCAGGGTCAGCGTTGCAGCGCCCGCGAGGCCGTCGACGTCGAAATCGCCGAATATGCCCACCGCTTCGCCTTGAGCGGCCGCCCGCGCCAGCCGTTCGACAGCGGCATCCATGTCCGGCAGCTCGCGTGGATCGCTGAGGTCCTCCATTCGTGGTTGAAGGAAGGAGCGACCCGCGCGAGCGTCTCTGATGCCGCGGTTGAAAAGCAGGCGGTCCAGGAGGGGAGAGGAGGGTACTCCGAGCCCGGCGGTGTCCAGGGAGAAGCCGGGCGGCGGCGGTGCGGCCACGCGCCAGCGCGGCGAAGTCACGAGGCGCTTCGCCCGATGCGTGCGCTCAGAGCGCTGGCGATCCTCGCTGGTCCAACGTCGTGGTCACGCGGCACCATCTACGCCTCGAACTTCCGGAACACCAGCGACGTGTTGTGGCCACCGAAGCCGAGCGAATTGGACATTGCGGTCGTGACGGGTTGCCGGCGGGCCTTGTTGGGCACGTAGTCCAAGTCGCAGTCCGGGTCCGGGTTCTGGTAGTTGATTGTGGGCGGGAGCGCCGAATTGGCGATCGCCATGACTGAGAACACGGATTCGATGCCGCCCGCGGCGCCGAGCAGGTGCCCCGTCATTGATTTCGTGGAGCTAATGGCGATCCTGCCGACATCTTCGCCGAAGGCCTTCTTGAGCGCCTGCGTCTCCACCCTGTCGTTGAGTGGCGTGGAGGTACCGTGCGCGTTGACATAGTCGATGTCCGCCGTCGTCAGGCCGGCGAGATCAAGGGCGATCTTCATGGCCCGCGCAGCGCCTTCTCCACCCGGCCCCGGCTGCGTGATGTGGTGGGCGTCGGATGTGGCGCCGTAGCCGACCACTTCAGCCAGCGGCTGAGCGCCGCGGGATTCGGCGTGCTCGAGGGACTCAAGGAAGAGAACACCGGCGCCTTCGCCCAGCACGAAGCCGTCCCGCTCAGCGTCGAATGGCCGGGAGGCGCCCTGCGGGTCGTCGTTGCGCGTGGATATCGCGGTCATGGCGTTGAATCCCGCCACGCCGATAGGGCAGATGGCAGCTTCGGCTCCGCCGGCGAACGCCGCGTCCGCGGTGCCGCGCCGTATGACTTCGAATGCCTCCCCAATGGCGTCTGCACCCGTCGAACAGGCCGAAACGGGGGCGAAGTTGAGTCCCTTGGCGCCGACGGTCATCGAAACCTGGGCAGAGCCCATGTCCGGCAACATCATCGGGATGAGGAACGGGCTAACGCGGCGCGCTCCTCGATCGTTGAAGACCGTCATTTGCTCCGAGAGCGTTTGGATCCCGCCGATGCCGCTGCCCACGAGCACGGCGATGCGCCCGGGGTCCTCTTTCGCCATGTTCAGACCCGCGTGCTCCATCGCTTCGAGCGCGGCAACGCACGCGAACTGTGCGTACCGGTCGATACGCCGCGACTCCTTGCGTCCCAGAGCGGCAGCGGGATCGAACCCGACGACCTCTGCGGCGATTCGAGTTTCAAGCCCGTCAGGGTCGAACGACTTGATGTAGTCGACCCCTGACCGGCCTTCCATGAGAGCCTCCCAGGAAGAGGCGCGGTCGAGGCCAACGGGGCAGATGACCCCGAGACCGGTCACAACGACGCGTTTTGCCATATGGTTCTGCTCCTGTGTGGCGCGTCCCTATCCGCCGTGCCGCTGCCGGGAGAGTATGGGGAACGATTATCGAGTCGCTCAGGGTTGGGGCCCCGCTCGGGACGTCAGTGACGACGTGACAACATGGCCAGTGCCCTGCCTCGAAGGGTGGATTATAGCAACTGGGCACCGTCGCACAGATAGGAGAGGCTCAGCCGCGCTTCAGCCGGGCGTCGGCGCGCTCCGATGATCGGGGCCCGATCGCGGATGGGTACAGGCTGCGTCCGGCGCGAATACAATCTCGACATGACTGCTGAAACGGTCGCACGGGCAGGAGCCTCGGGACGGAAGTCCGTCCGTATCGAGACCCATGGCTGCAAACTGAATGCTGCCGACGGCCAGGCGCTGGCACGTCGGTTTCTGGAGGCTGGATACGTTCTGGCAACCGGCGACGCGCAGCCGGATGTCTACGTGCTGAACACCTGCACGGTGACGCATGTCGCCGACCGGAAGGCCCGACACGCGCTGGCCGCGGCACGACGGAGGCACCCTGAGACCCTGATCGTGGTTGCAGGTTGCCTGCCGGAGCGCGCGCTGCAGGAGATGAAGGCCCTCGCGGCCGTGGACCTTGCGGTGCCCAACAGCGCCCGTGATGACCTGGTCGCCCTGGTGGGCGGGCGCGTGGGTGGAATACCCGAGCCGCAGGGCGCTTGTCCGCATCGCCGGGCCGCCGAGTACCTGCTGGGCCGAAGCCGCGCGCACCTGAAGATACAGGAGGGCTGCGACCAGGCATGCGCATATTGCATCGTGCCGAGGGTGCGGGGTCGACAGTGGAGCGTTCCCGGGGCGGTGCTGGTGGAGGAGATGACCCGACTCGTCGGCGATGGATGCAGCGAAGTGGTCCTCACGGGCACGCGGCCCGGTTCGTACGGGTCCGACCTGGAGGTCTGCGACCTGTGCGGGCTGCTGGTGCGACTTCTCGCGGAGAGTGACGTGCGGCGCCTTCGCGTCTCCTCGTTGCAGCCCCCCGAGATAACCGACGATCTGCTCGGTCTGTGGAGCGGCGCTGGGAAGGGCAGGCTGTGCCCTCACTTCCATGTCCCCATGCAGAGCGGGAGCGACGCGGTGCTCTCGCGGATGGGGAGGCGGTACACCGGTTCGGAGTTCGCCGCCGTGGTCCGGCGCATCAGGCAGGCGGTGCCGGACGCGTCGATAACGACGGACTTGCTCACGGGCTTCCCGGGCGAGACGGATGAAGATCACCGGGACACGTTGACGGCAGTCGAGTCCATTCGCTTTGCAGACACGCACGTGTTCCCGTATTCAAGACGCCCCGGAACGGCGGCCGCTGGCCTGGACGGCCAGGTGCGGCCCGAGACGAAAGCCGCCCGGGCGGCGGAGATCCGCCACCTGGCAGCGCGCCACGCGAAGGCCCACAGGCAGCGTTTCGTCGGCACCATCCGTCAGGTGCTCTGGGAAGGTCCGGCCACTGAGACAGGCCTGACCGACAACTACCTGCGGGTACGCAGAACGGCCGGTCGGCGCGGTCGGCCTCGGCGCATCGAGCCCTCCAGCATCGGGGTGATCGAAGATGTGGAGTTGATCGCCCTGAACGGCGACGTGCTGATGGGCAGGACGGCGGTCTCCGAAGCCGTCACTGACGCTGCTCCGGAGCTGTGCTGACGGGTTGCTCCCCGGTCACAGACGCGAGTTGAGGGCCACCGGGGGATGGCCCTCAACTGTGTATGCCCGCCTTGGAGAGAGCGGCGGCCGGTGTGCTAGACCGCGATCGGACGAAGGGCGGGCGCACCGCGCCGGCGCTCGAGATAACCGGCGTAGTCACCGTATCCATGAGAGAAGATCATCAACCTGCCCTCGCGTTCGCAGCGGTCGAGCATTTCCTTCTTCTTGGCGAGGGTTACCTCGGGGGTCGTGTCGAACGCTGTGATGTATGGCAGGGGCAGATGGTTCGGCGTGGGGACCAGGTCGCCCAGGTACATGAACCGCTCGCTGCCGGCGTCCACGGTCACCACCTGGTGCCCGATGGATGGTCCGCCTGTTACGTGAGTGCGGACGCCCGGCAATATCTCGGAGTCGCCGTCAAGCAGAACCAACTGGCCGCGCTCCTCGATCGTGCGCAGGTGATCGCACCCGTTGGCGAAGGAGGAGAGGGCGCGCTCGTTCGGGTTGAACGCCTCTTCCCAGCTGGATCGCTGGACAAGGTACTTGGCCCGCGGGAACGTCGGTATCAGGTTTCCTTCCCGGTCAAGGCGCGTGGCGCCTCCGGAGTGGTCGAAGTGCAGGTGGGTCAGCAGCACCAGGTTGATGTCTCTGGCGGAAACCCCCTGTTTGCCGAGGTTGCGCAGCAGTTTGCTGGAGCTGTGTCCGTATATCTCTCTGGACGTCTCCGGGTCTTTACTGCCGATCCCGCAATCGACCAGCAGGTTCGCGTCGGGAGTGCGTATGAGTAGGCTGTTCAGACCGAGACGAACGCGGTTCTTGCGGTCGGGCTTGGCAGCGCGCTCCCAGAGTGTCTTCGGAACGATACCGAAGACGGGACCGCCGTCCAGCAGGAATGAGCCGTCGCTGATGACGCGGACTGCGACATTGCCGAACTCCATGATTCGCCCCCCTCTGTGCGGGACAGCATGGCTGCCCCTGTCTGGACGGTCGGACAACCGTCCTTGTGGTGGCGTCTGCGACCGGGTTCCTGTGGCCGCCCGCCGACCGGGTAGTCGGGCCCCCTGTCCACACCGTCATGCCCCCAAAAACGTGGCGGTGCGGCCGGAACTCAACGTGAGTACCGTATCGTCCGAGACGAGCAGTAACAACGGTACAAACGTACCCTTTATGTTGTCAATATTTCATACAAAGTCTAATACTCGTTCGGTTGCGCCGGCCGGATACGGCGGCCGGCCGGGCGCTGGAGACACGTTTGGCACGGCGGTCCTGGGGGTACAATGACCCCGCTCTTCGCAGGTCGACCGCTTCTCAGGCAAGACTTGCGTTCCTCAAGAGATCGTGCGGTTCTTTCAGGAGGCTCACTTGGAGATCGGGATCACCACCGGTGGAATCAACGACCAGAAGACGGACGCGGCCGTCGTCAACCTCTTCGAAGACGTGAAGGCGCCCGGGGGTGCGACCGGGGCCGTTGACCGAGCTGTGCGGGGCCTCATCACGCGCCTTATCGAGCGGAGAGAGATCCGCGGCAAGGCAAACGAGATCACCATCATTCACACGCCGTCAGATGCGTACGACAGCTTCGTTCCTGACCGGGTGATGGTCGTCGGCCTCGGCAAGCCGGACAAGTTCGATCTCGATCGGGTGCGCGCGGTCAACGCGGTCGTGGTCCGGGCGGCGCGGCACATCGGCGCCAGGCGCATCGCCACGATCACGCACGGGGCGGGCATCGGCGGCCTTGAACCGGAGGCCTGCGCGGAGGCGCTGGTGGAGGGTGCGCTCCTCGGCCTCTACCGGTTCGGCAAGTACAAGTCGGACAGCGAGGGTGACAGCAGGCGGGACCTCGAGGAGCTCGCCATAGTCGAGATGGACGCTTCGAAGGCCCTCGCGCTCGAAGCCGGTGCGTCGCGCGGGAGGATCCTGGCCGAGGCCGCGATCCGGGCGCGGGACATGGCCAACGAGCCTTCCAACGCAATGACACCGATCCGCATGGCGGAGGTGGCGCAGGAGATCGCGGCCGGGACGGACGGGCTGGAGTGCCGGATCTTCGAGCGCGACGCGATAGACGAGCTGGGCATGCGCACTTTCCTGGCGGTAGCGCAGGGCAGCGTTGAGCCGCCGCGGCTCATCGAGGTCGCCTACCGCGGCGACCCGGACAACCCGGAGAACAACATATGGCTGGTCGGCAAGGGCATCACGTTCGACTCGGGCGGCCTGTCACTCAAGCCCTCCAACTACATGGAGGGAATGAAAGGCGACATGGCCGGGGGCGCGGCCGTCCTGGGCGCTATCGAGGCGGTCGCGAAGCTGACGCCGGCGATCAACGTCACCGCCCTGGTACCGGCCACCGAGAACATGCCGAGCGGCTCGGCCCAGCGTGTGGGCGACATCGTGCGAACGATGAACGGCAAGTTCGTTGAAGTGTCGAATACCGACGCCGAGGGCCGCCTGGTGCTGGCCGACGCCATCACCTACGCCCGCGAAAACGGCGCCCGGCGCATCGTTGACGTCGCCACGCTGACGGGGGCGGTCGGTATTGCGCTGGGGTCGGGCAACAGCGGCGCTTTCTCGAACGACGATTCACTCGTGTCCGCCGTCATCGCGGCCGGGAGCAAGCGGGGCGAAAGCATGTGGCGCCTGCCGCTGGACGAGGTATCGAAGAGGCAGAACGAGTCGAAGATCGCCGACGTCAAGAACACAGGCGGCCGCTCGGCAGGCGCGATCACGGGCGCCCATTTCATCGGGGAGTTCGTGGGCGATACGCCCTGGGTCCACCTGGACATCGCAGCGACGGATGTGGCGGACAAGACGAGGGGTTGGGTGCCGGCGGGGGCGACGGGCATCCCTGCCCGCTCGCTGGTCCAGCTCGTCCTGGACCTGGCGTCAGGAACGTAGCCGCCCGCGCCCGGCGGGAGCCCGGTCCGGCGAAGGACCTGGCCCGCCTGCAATCCGGGCCGGCTTCACCAGTCCCCGGCGACCCGGGGGGAGGACAGCGTACATGGAGCCCAGAGACATCTCCGAATTCAACACGGACCCGGTCGACGTGCCGCAGGAGATACTCGACCGCTTCAAGAAGATGCCGGTGGCCACGGCGTACGGCGTCGTCTCGCTCCTCACCGGCAATCGGCTGTGCTTCATGCAGGGCGTGCGGCCCATGACGCCGGGCAAGAAGCTGGCGGCGCGGGCCCGCACGCTGCGGTTCCTGCCGATGAGGGAGGACATCCGGCGGGAGACGAAGATCGGCCAGCGGTCGCCGGAGTACGTGGCGATGGGGCGGTGCGGGCCGGGCGACGTCCTGGTCGCGGACATCATGGGCCTCCCGTACGCGGTGGTGGGCGGCGACGTGAAGCTCCTTCAGCTGAAACTGAACAAGGCTGACGGCATAGTTGCCGATGGGGCCATCCGCGACCTGGGTGTCCTCGAGGATGAGGACTACGGCCTCGCCGTGTTCGCGCGGGAGCGGTCGCCGATGGGCCACGCACCCTGGGCGGACCCCGCCGACGAGAACCTGGACATACAGTGCGGCGGCGTGCTTGTGCGGCCGGGCGACGTGATGGTGGGAGACAACGACGGCGTGGTCGTTGTGCCCTCCTGGCTTGCAGAGGAGGCCATCGATGCGGTGGAAGAGCACGAGGAGGTCGAGGCCTACATCAAGGGGAAGATCGAGGCGGAAGGGGTGACTCCCGGCGCCTACTACCCGCCGACGCCGGAGATGCACGAGGAGTGGCGACGCTGGAAGATGGGGCAGGGGGGTGGATAGACGCCGCTCCCGGCCGCCGGATTGACCGGGACCGAGCGCGATGCTAGATTCGATACTCGGTGATACGTGGTGGGCGTAGCGTAGTGGCCTAACGCGTCAGGTTGTGGCCCTGAAGATCGAGGGTTCGAATCCCTCCGCTCACCCCAAGCAAGGCTAATAGGCAGTCCGGGCACGGCATCACGACCGTGCCCTCTGCTTCTCTGTGCATCTCGCCTGCAATGCGTGACGCGGCTTCCGGGCCTTGCGTCCTAGTGCTCCGGTAGAGGGTGCGTCGCACTTCCGCTTGCGGGACGGGGGCACTAGACTGGATGCCGAGCCGCGCCTCGTACCGACACAGTCGGGAGCGCGGCGGTGAAGAAGCGTGCGCCCGTAGCTCAGCGGACAGAGCACTGGGCTTCGAACCCAGGGGTCGCAGGTTCGATTCCTGCCGGGCGTACCATCTCAAACGGCCGGAAAAGTGTCGCGGACACTGCAAGCTAGACGCCCCCCCTGTCCACGTCGTCGCTGGGTCTAGCATCCGGAGGAAACCGATATGAAGTGCCCACATTGCGGACAGACCATCTTGATGCCTCACATCCGGACCGTGTCGACCGCTCGCGACCCGAATCTCATACTTGTCGGCTGCACAAGTTGCACGAAGATCCTTGGGGTTGTGAAGGCGTAGCTGACAGCGTCGGCAACCCGTCTCCGAATACCTTGTCGAACCGCTCCGCCGCACGGGCCTGAAGTACAAATGTGACGTGCGAGTAGAGGTCGATGGTAGTGCTGATCGTGGAGCGACCGAGCCGCCGCTGGGCTATGACCGAGTGCTCATTCGCCCGGCGCATGCTGCCGCATCAGATACACGGACAAACTGCCAGTGCAGAGACTCCGCGCTCCTCGCCCCCGGTACGCTATGCTGCCTCCATCCACGCGTTGAAGAACCCTGGGGCAAGACCTTGGAGCAGCGAGCAAATTGCCGGGAAGTTATGAACTGCGGCAGGGAGCCGGGAGGAACCAGCGCATCCGAACAGGGAATCTGTCCGGCGGCAACCCATAGTAGCTATGACGGACTGAATAGCGGGAAGAACGGCGGCAGAATCTGCTGGGCCATAGCAGGCACCCTGTGCGAAGGCGAAGTACAGGGTACTTTCGCAGCGAAATTCGGGGATTGCGTTTCCTGCCATTTCCTCACCCTGGTGTCCAGAGAAGAAGAACGGTTCCGCATCTGGTGATTCCTTTGGGCTGCCCGTAGGCGCTGTCCGTCCTGCGCAGGCGCCCCGTGAGCATCCCGAGCGTGCCATAGGAATCTGAGCGCGTCATACAGGGCCTTCAGATCGGTGCGCGCAGGGCGGCAGAGCAGGCGGAAGGCGACGCCCATGGCCGTACAGGGCGAGGTGCGACAGGCCCTCCCGGAACGATCCTGTCCGTTTCGACGCGCAGCCTGACTGCCTCGCGTGATTCTCGCCCACTTGCCATGCGCCGTCGCGACGTTCATGCTCGACGCTGGCATTCACCTGCAACGTCAGAGGCGCAACACCATTGGGACAACCGCCCGTACGCGAGACGGATGAATCCACTGCCGTACCGGCGAGAAATGCTGTCGCCCCGGTTATGAACCCGGTTGCCCGGCTTACGCGGCGGATCTTCTACGGTTGGTGGATCGTCGCTGGCGGCTTCGTAATCCAGGGGCTCAACGGCGGCCTTCTTTTCCACGCCTTCAGCGCGTACATCCTCCCGCTGCAAGCGGAGTTTGGGTGGAATCGCTCGCTTCTGTCCGGCGCGTTCTCGATGGCCCAGGCCGAAGGCGGCATCCTCGGGCCGTTGCAAGGCTGGTTGATCGACAGGTTCGGTCCGCGAGCCGTAATGCGAGTGGGCATCACTGTCTTCGGACTGGGGTTCCTGCTCTTCAGTCGCATGGACTCCGTCGTGATGTTCTACGCGTCATTCGCAATGATGGCTGTTGGTTCCGGTCTGGGTACCTTCTTGCCGATCGCGACGACGATCACCAACTGGTTCCGGCGCCGCCGCGCCACTGCAATGGGCATTGGCATGACCGGCATGGGCGTGGGCGGCCTTATGGTGCCACTTGTCGTTTGGAGCCTCACGACGCACGGGTGGCGAACCACTTCGTTTGTGTCCGGCCTGATCGTGCTGGCCATCGGGCTTCCAATGACTCAGCTGATGCGCCGTCAACCGGAGGACTATGGCTACCTTCCGGACGGCGCAGCAGCACCGGCCGACGGCGATGCTGAGTCCGCACGCGAGGCGACCAGAGGAGCGGAAGACGACCCCGAGTTCACAGTCAAGCAGGCGCTCCGGACGTCCAGCTTCTGGCTGCTCGCCGTCGGCCACGCCGCCGCTCTGCTGGTCGTCGGAGCGGCAATCGTCCACCAGATCCCGCACATGGTGGAGGCGATCGGCCTGTCCGAGGGCACCGCGGCTGGCATCGTTTCCCTCCTGGTAGGGATGAACATCATGGGCCAGCTGGTGGGCGGGTACATCGGTGATCGAGTCGACAAACGGTTGGCGATAGCGGGTTGTCTGCTTGTCCACGCTGCCGCGCTGGTGATATTCGCCTTCGTGACGACCTTCTGGGGCGCGCTCGCCTTCGCCGTGCTCCACGGCAGTGCCTGGGGTGTGCGGAGTCCGTTGCTCATCTCCGTTCGCGCCGACTACTTCGGACGACGCGCCTACGCCCCGATCATGGGATTCTCATCGCTGATCATGATGGCCGGAATGACCACAGGCCCGCTCGTCGGCGGCTTCCTGCGCGACGTCACCGGGACCTACTCCATTGCCTTCGCGATCCTGGCCGGGCTGGCCGCCAGCGGTTCGGTGGCCATATTTCTGGCCCGGAAGCCCGCGCCGCCATCGACGCGTCGTGCCGGGTCAAGGCTTTAGGGGTGAGTGTATTTGGACCACTGGAAGTCGTTGCTGCCAACCCGGTGACCGAATCCTCGTTGCGCCACGACCTCATCTCCGAGATGCCACTTGCCGACGCAGCCTGTCCTGTAGTTGTCGGCCAGCCCGCGGGTCGCTCCGGGCGCGTACACAGCCGGGCGCAGTCACGGGCGGGTAGTGCCATCGGCCTCTCCGGGATCGAAGGCGGCGAACGCGTATCGGCTCGATCAACAAAGAGGCCCGTCCCTTGCGGAGGCGGGCCCCTTCTTATCCGTAAGCAGCGACTGTCGTTTGCTGGGAAGGTGTCGTGGGGACAGTTGCGCCGGAACTCCGGTGTACTACCTCAGGTCCATCACCGTGTCGAGCCGTGCCGGTAGCGTGCGCTCGATTATCAGCGTCGCTCCCGTCGGAGGCTTCACCTCAACTGTGAACTCATCGTTGGTCGTCAGAAACGTGTTCGTGGAGGTCATGCC